>Ga0315281_10004335_pt1 | contig 20590 bp, 10 predicted proteins | sample YL17G07_0_MG_FD_204540 | JGI IMG/M metagenome (GOLD analysis project Ga0315281, IMG submission 204540) | Sediment microbial communities from Yellowstone Lake, YNP, Wyoming, USA - YL17G07_0 | ecosystem: Environmental > Aquatic > Freshwater > Lake > Sediment | place: USA: Wyoming | collected...
TCGCGCTTCGTTAGTTTGCGCGAACGGACTGCGTATACAAGGGCATCTCGCCAGTCGATCAGCACGCGCATAAGAAAGGGCTTCTGGCTTCGCGGCGCTTGGTGAGGAGCGGGCAAGTGGCCGGGCATGGTATTCACAACTGGAGTTTCGGACTCAATTCTCTGTACTTGCGTCATGACAGAGCCCTTCTTTGTGCGCAATACCCCTAAGGCGGGCCCGAACGGGCTGTGAACGGCTAGGGCAGTCATTCACCGTCGTCGACCGCGTCAGCCAGATACGGGCACGGACCGTCAGGATACGGCATTCCGAAGCTCGTCAGCCAGCCCGATCTGCCGAGTATGATCCTCCGTTGGCCGGCCGTCAACCCATGTGCACGCCGACGCTGGCCGGCTGGATGTCCTCCGGGTCGAGCGGATCGATGACCAGTCGCCCGCCTGCGATCACTTCCTTGATGCTGCGGTCGCTCAGAGCTATGCGGCAAGGGTAGCGTCGCGCGCGCGGAGCCGGAAGCGCGATGCCGGCCGCCGCGAGGCGCCTCGAACAAGAGGCCTTTCACATACACTTGACGAAGAGAAGTTGACCCGAGAGAGGGGGATTCCAAGATGGACCGTCTGATCTTCGTTGCGTTGAACGTCTCGGATCTGGAACGGTCGTCGGCGTTTTACCGGGCGGCATTCGGCATTGACCTGCACCGCGACAGGAATGAGCCGGAGACGGACACCTGGATCGGCGGAGAGCATGCCGCCTTCTCGTGGACGGATGGCGCGTTTCTCCACTTCGCGCTCTTCCCCGCGGCGCTGCCAGAGCGGCCCGTTACGCGCGATGCGCAGTTGGGCCTGACCGTCACGAACATCGCAGAGGCTCATCTGAGAGCGGTGTCCGCCGGGGCACCCGTCGTGCACGGACCGCGCCAGGAGCCGTGGGGGATGACCTCGCGGTACCGGGACCCCGACGGCAACCTCGTGAGCCTCACGCAGAGGTGAACCCCCGGCGAACCCGACGCCGAGACTCGGGAGTGGCGGCCAGCCGTGTCCTACAATGCAGTCTGATGGCCACGCAACCAGCTCACCCATCGTTCCACCTGGCGACCGTGAATATCGACTGTGCCGACGCCGAGGCGATGGCTGATTTCTACGGCCGCCTCCTCGGGTGGGAGGTGACCTACCGTGACCGCGGCTTCGTATTGATGCGAGACCCGGCTGGAGGCACCGGGCTGTCGTTCCAGGAAGAGGCCTCGTATCGACCGCCGGTGTGGCCCGAGCGGCCCGGTGAACTGCCCAAGATGATTCACCTCGACATCAAGGTGGACGACCTCGACGCGGCGATAGCGCATGCTCTCGCCGCAGGAGCCCGGCTCGCTGAGCATCAGCCGCGATCGGACCTTCGTGTGCTGCTCGACCCCGCCGGCCATCCCTTCTGTCTGTTTCTGAAGTGAGCCGATTTTCGTGGGAGGCTACTCGCAGGCCGTTGCGAAACTCAGCCGACGAAGAGGCCGCCTAATAGGGGGCCTTTCTCCGTATACTCCGTCGATGCGTAGGTTGCTCACCCTCTTTGAATGGGCGATTCGGCTCTATCGCGTGTATCTGATCGCGATCCTCTTGCTGCTTGTGGCCGTGGTCGTCGGGAGTATGGTTCGATAGGCTGAGTTTCGCTAGACCCTACTTGACACCCACCACCACCTATCGTATATTTCCGATATGAAGACGATCACCCAATCCGACGCTGACGTCCGCACCGTCGCACTGCTGCGCGCTATCGCCCACCCGGCCCGCTTCCGCATCCTCAAGCTGCTTGCCGCGCGCCAGTCGTGCGTCTGCGGCGACCTCGTCGATGAGCTGCCGTTGGCGCAGTCGACGGTGTCCGAGCACCTGAAGGTGCTCAAGGATGCCGGCGTCGTGCGCGGCACCATCGACGGGCCCAACACCTGCTACTGCCTCGAGCCCGAGGCGCTGGCGTGGCTCCAACGCGAGTTCGGCGCTCTGAGTGCGGCGTGCTGCTAGCGCGCGCTTCGCTTTGCGCTTGGAATCGGAAATAACCGATGGATCAGCAGAAGGAGGACGAACATGGCACGCACAGCGGATGAGATCAAGGACGCGGTGAAGGAGCACTACGGCGAGCGCGCGAAGCAGGCGTCGTCGTGTTGCGGCCCGGCGCCGGCGAGCTCCCGCGACAAGCTCTACGTCGTCGACGACGTGGCGGACCTGCCCGACACCGTCGCCTCGTACGGCTGCGGCAACCCCACCGCCATCGCCGGCCTGAGCGAGGGCGAGGTCGTGCTGGACCTGGGCTCCGGCCCCGGCCTCGATTGCTTCCTCTCGGCGAAGCAGGTGGGCGCGGCCGGTCACGTCATCGGCCTGGACATGACGCAGGAGATGCTGGACCTGGCGAACGCCAACCGCGAGAAACTCGGCGTCACCAACGTCGAGTTCCGCAAGGGCGAGATGGAGGCGATGCCGGTCGACGACGCCACCGTCAACGCCATCATCTCGAACTGCGTCATCAACCTCTCGCCCGACAAGGACGCGGTGTTCCGCGAGTCGTTCCGCGTGCTCAAGCCGGGCGGCCGCTTCCACGTGTCGGACATCGTGACGTGGCGCGAGCCGTCCGAAGCCGAGAAGGACGAGCTGGCTCTGTGGGCCGGCTGCGCGTCCGGCGCGCTGCTCGAGGCCGACTACATCGCGCGGCTGCAGGCGGCGGGCTTCGGCGAGGTGCGCGTCGACAGCCGCAGCCCGATCGGGGACAAGCCCTGGTACAGCGCGACGGTCTCCGCGTTCAAGCCGGCGGCGAGCCTCGGCTGTTGCTAGGGAGCGTCGACATGACGGTCAAGGTCCGCTTCTTCGCGGGGCTCGTGCCCATCATCGGCGAGAAGAGCATCGAGATGTCGCTGCCGGCGGGCGCAACGGTCGGCACGCTGCGCGACCAGCTCGTGCTGCGTTACCCGGTGCTGGAGCCGTTCATGACGACGTACGCCTGCGCCGTCGCCGAAGAGATGCAGCCGCCCGAGCACGCGCTGTCGGACGGCGACGAAGTCGACATCATCCCGCCGATCAGCGGCGGCTAGCAAGCAAACGAAAAAAAGGAGCAAGCGAGGCGCAATTTGCGCCTCGCTTGCTCCGGGCATTCCGCCCCGAGCCCCCGACCATAATCGACAGCGCACCGCCGAGCTGGTCAGTCGACGGCTCTCCCCGGCGAAACGTCGCGCCTATCGACAGAGCTCGTCGAGGAGGGCCTTGGCAGCCTGGAGGTCCCCGGTTTCGAAGCCCTCGCTGAACCAGCCGTAGACCTCGGCCAACAGTACGCGCGCTTCATTCTGTTTGCCGCGATCGCGCCAGAAGCGCGCCAGGCTCGTCGCCGCGCGCAGCTCCAGCGACTTCGCGCTCAGCTCGCGCGAGACCTCGATGGCGCGCAGGAAGTCGCGCTCGGCCGCGGCCGAGTCGTCGGGAATCAGGGCCTCGCCACGCACGCGGTACAGCTCCGCCTCGTAGATGCGCTCGCCGGTCTCGCGGCCAAGGTCGAGTCCTTCATTCGCCGCAAGAAGCGCGTCTGCCGGGCGTTGGCATGCGAGCAGTGCTTCCGCCTTCAGACCGAAGAAAATCGTGAGCAGGAGCTTCGATTCCAGGCCCTGCCAGCCAGCGATCCCCTGATCGATCCTGGAGAGGCCGGACTCGAACTGACCCAGAGCGGCAAGCGCCGCGCCCGACAGGGCCTCGCCCATGGGCGGCCACTGGGGCAAGCCGTGCTCGAGGGAGATCCGCGTGGCTTCCTCGCCGTCGCTCCGCGCCCCCTCGCTCTCTCGCCGAAGGAGGCGGGTGACCGCCTCTACAACCAGAACAACCGTCATCGTATGAGGGTGGTTCAGGGAGCGCGCGTGGCGCAAGGCGTCGTCGGCCAGCCGGAGCGCGGCTTCCGGGAAGCCGAGCATCCAGGTGGCCCAGCTGTCAAACATCATGCAGCCGGAAAGGCCGTCCACCTGGAACTGGGCCGCCTTCGCGGCATCGCGGCCGACGTCGTACAGCTTCACTCCCTTCGCGGCATATTGCCGGCAGCCCTCGAAATCCCCGATGAAGACCCTCGTGCCTGCCAGGATCCGGTACGCCTGCACGGTGTAGCCGGGGTCCGGCTGTCGCTCGGCCGCGGCCAGGCACTCTTCGGCCAGCTTCATGCTCGATTCGAGCTCGCCCCTCATAGCCTGATCGCTCCACAAACCCCACAGGATGGGCACGAGTTCGGTCATGGCCTCCAGCTTGTACCCCAGTTCCCGGGCCCGCCCATAGGCGGCCCCGGCGTCTCGCGATGCGTAGCCCTGGGTCGCCCGATACGCTGATCCCAGCGCGACCTGCGCGGCCAGCTCGCGCCGCTCGCGCGCTTCCGATTCGGCCAGTGCGGCCAGCGCCTCCAGGCACCCCTTCAAATGGGAGATCGCTTCGCGGTCGGCGGAGCGCGCCAGCGCGCGCGCGCCGGCTAGCTGCCAGTACGCCGCCGCCGGCTCGTGCAGGCCGGCCTCGGTGTAGTGGTGCGCGAGCAGCTCCGGCTGCCCCTCCACGATGTCGGGGAAGCCGGCTTCCAGGGTCTGGGCGATCTGGCGCTGGTACAGCTGGCGCCGGCTGCGGAGCAAGGAGTCGTAGGCGGCGTCCTGGACCAACGCGTGCTTGAAGACGTAGCGGACGCTGGGCGGCGCGCCGCGCTGAAGCACGAGCCCGGAATCGACGAGGCGGGCGAGCCCGGCCGTCAGCCCCGCCTCATCGAGAGGCGAGACCGCGCTGAGCAGCTCGTAGCCAAACTCGCGTCCGATCGCGGCCGCCAGCTGCGCCAGCTCCTTCGCCCCCGCCAGGCGATCGAGGCGGGCCATCAGGGAATCGCTCAGCGTGGACGGGATTGCCAGCGGCGGCAGCGGCCCTGTGAGGACGAAGCCGCCATCCCGCTCCTCGACGAGGCCGGACTCGAGGACCATCCGCGTCAGCTCCTCGACGAAGAGCGGCACGCCGTCGGTGCGGGCGATGATCTGCTCGATGATCTCTTCCGGCAGCGGCCGGCCGCCGGTCATCCTGCTGACGAAGTCGCGCACCTGCTCGCGGCCGAGGCGGCCGACGTGGAGCAGGGTGAGGTCGGCGCCGGCGGGCCAGGGCGGAGAAAACTCGGGGCGCGCCGTGAACAGGGCAAGGAGCGGCGCGTCGCGCTCCCGGTCGATGAGCAGGCTGAGCAGCTCCAGGGTGGAGGGGTCGACCCAGTGGAGGTCTTCCACCGTAAGGAGCACGGGCGCATGCCGAGTCAGGGCCAGGAGCCAGCTCAGGGCGGCCTCGTAGGTCTTCTGCTTCAGGCGCTCGGGTGAGACGGCGGGCAGCTCGTAGCCGTCGGGCAGCGCCAGCGACAGCAAGTTCGCCAGCGGGGGGAACGTCTCGTGCAAGGGGAGGCCGGCCTGCGCGAGGGCGGCCTCCAGCTTCGTCGACTTCGCGTCCGGTGCATCGTCCGTCGAAAACGCCAGAACGTGCTGGTAGTAATCGATCAGGGGATAGAGAGCGCTGTTCTGGTGAAACTCCGAGCAACGCAGCTCGACGCGAGCCGCGTCCTCGCCGACATGCTCGCGCAGGACGCGCACCATGCGCGTCTTGCCGATGCCGGGCTCCCCGCTCAGGACAACGCTCTGCATGCGCCCGGAAGCAGCCTGACGCCAGTGCTCGAGCAGGACGTCGGTCTCCTGCTGCCGGCCGACGAGCGGCGTCAAGGCTGAGGCCGGCGCAGCGTCGACCCGGCTGGCGACCCCGGTCTCACCGATGACGCGGAAGACCGGCACCGGCTCGGCGATGCCTTTAATCGCCTGGGGGCCGAGTGCCTCACAGCGGAAGTAGTCCTCCACGAGGCGGTGCGTCGCGCCGCTGATCAATACGGAGTTCGGCTCGGCCAGGCCCTGCAAGCGGGCCGCGAGGTTTGGCGTCTCACCGACCACGTCCGCCCGCTCCAGGCGCTCGCCGTGGCCCATCTCGGCAATGACCGCCAGGCCGGTGTGGATGCCGGCGCGGACGGCGAACGTGACGCCCTGTTCTGCCGCTGCCGGCCGGCTCAGGGCCGCCACGTCTTCGACGATGGCTAGGCCGGCGCGGATGGCGCGGCGCGCATCGTCTTCGTGGGCCGTCGGGTAGCCGAAGTAGACGAGGAGTCCATCGCCCATATAGCGGGCAACGTGGCCGCCGAAGCGGTCGATCGCCTCGGCGCAGACCTGCTGGTAGCGACGGATGACGTCGCGCAGGTCTTCCGGGTCGAGCCGCTGCGACAGGGGCGTTGAGTCGACGAGGTCGCAGAACATGACGGTGAGCTGGCGGCGCTCTCCCTCGAATGCCGGGTCGGCGGGCGGTGGCGGGGCGTGCGCGGGCTCTCGAGCCCCTTGCGCGGGCGCGTCGGTCGGCGCGAGGGTGGCGCCGCATGCATTGCAGAATTTGGCGGCGGGCGGATTGGGAGAGCGGCACGTTCCGCAGAGCAGAGGGAAGCCGGCGCCGCACTCGCTGCAGAACCTGGCGCCCTCCGGCTGTTCGCTGCTGCAGGGCAGGCAACGCAATATCGGCACCCTCACGCTTCGAAAGACAACGGAAACACTAGATCGTTGTTCAATCAGGCTCGAATGTCAATTGGATCTTTGTACGCCGCCGGACGCGGAATTCTACCGCTAGGGCGTAGTCACCACGAAAGCGCGGGCATTGGGGAACCCTCACCATGAACCGTTTGTGTCGTATGGCTAAGCGCGTCCCCGCACCGCGTAGACGCGCACGGGCTCGGCAACGCCCTTCATCTCCTGTTCGCCGCGATCCTCGAACTCCACGCCCGCCGATGATCGCGCCATGCCGCGCACGACGTCCGACGCCAGAATCTCGCCCGGCGCCGACAGCCCGCAGATGCGCGACGCGATGTTCACCGCGCCGCCGTAGACGTTGTTGTCCTCGCGGATCACGTCGCCGGCGTGCAGTCCGATGTGCAGCCCCAGCTCCGACGCCGCGCTCAGCGCCAGGCACCGCCGCGCCCCATCGATCGCTTGCGCTGCCGACGGGAACGTCGCCAGGACGCCATCGCCCAGGAGCTTGCCGTCGATCGCCGCGCCGCCCGCATCGCGTATCGCCGTTCGCAACGAGGCATCGAGCGAGCGCGAGGACGCCGTCCGCCATCAGGTCGTACTCGTCGAGCAGCACGATGTCGGCGTCGACGGACGAGAGCTGCCGGCGGCTTTCGGAGCCGCGGAGATAGACGTAGCCAGGGCCGACCTTCTTGAGATTCTGGCGGACCGGGCCGGGGCGCCCGGGCGGTAGTGGCACGAGCCGTTCACGCAGGTAGGGGCTGTCGCCGATCGCTCGGTCGAAGCGGGCCTGGGAGAAGTCGTTGACCTGCGTCTGCGTTGGCATCACGAACAGCACGTTGCCGCGGCCGCCCTGGCCGGTGGTGGTGCGGGGGGCCGGCCTGGAAGTTCGATCGCACCGGCGACAGCTCTGTGAACCGCCCTATGGCCGCGCCGGTGCCGGGCCTGACCAATGATGTCAGCGACATTACCGAACTCGGGATCGAGTACGCCTGTGCCATCAAGGGCGGCGGCCTCTGGTGCCGGATCGGGGCGACGTTCGCAGAAGTGGCTGGGTTCGAGAGCGGCGTAAGCGCGATCAGCGTCGGCGGGCCGATCTTCGCACCATCGCTGTGCGTTCTGAAGGACGGCGGCGTCTGGTGCTGGCAAGGCAGCTTCTTCATGAACATCGAGACCGCGGCACCGTCTCTCGTCGTGATGCCCGGCCTGGAGTCTGGTGTCAGCGCTATCAACGGCGATTGCGCGCTGAAGGACGGCGGCGCCTGGTGCTGGGGCGCCAACGACCGCGGCCAGCTCGGCAACAACAGCCCCACGTACAGCGCCGTGCCAGTCGCGGTCCAGTTTCCCCCTTGACCCGCAGACGAACCAAGCACGGCAAGCAGATGACCGAGGGCGGTTCTAAGAAGGGTGGCGGACATCTTGAGTATGGTATTGATCCGGTTGCGCACGGTAGGCAGTAGCCCGTTGAACCATAGCGGTCGACTGGTGTACAGGAGGTAGCGCAGGAATTTCGGCGGGGAGGACCGGCTACAGCGAGTCTTCACGGCTTGACGCCGTCCCCGAGCACCCGTACGATCGCCGCTGTAGTCGACATGCTGCCCCGACAGCGATCAGGCGGTCGACAGTTCGGCCGCCTAAGGCAGCGTTGCGATTGCGCCGCGCAAGAGGGTGCGATGTCTCGTTTTCGCAGTGCTGTGTGGCTCGCCGGTACACTCGCTCTCATCGCCGTCACGCTGTCCGCAGCGTGTGGCGGTACTGCTGGCAAGGAAACGGGCGATCTCTACTTTCACGCCAGCAGCGGCGAGGCGCATCTCAGTGGAGCTGCGTCGCTCGATACGACCTTCGCGAAACTTAGAGGCGACGAAGGGGCTCTCTACCATGCGGCGACGCCCGCTCGCTTGGTGATCCCGCTCGAATCGGCAGACGGCGGCATCACGTTGACAACAGATGTAGTTGGAATTACCGGGCCCGGAACATACACGTCCCCCAACGCTGTGGAGGCACCACCACGGCGAAGAGCACGCGCCGGTAACGGGCAACGCCCCCGCGCATCGACCTGCGCCTAGAGTGGCGCCGCCGGGGCCGGCTGGACCGCCCGGCCGCGCGGCTTCAATCGCCGACGGCGGGGGGGCTGCCCTGTACGCCGGCGGTGACGAGGACCACGCCGAGGCGGTCGAGGAGCGCGCGTCCGCGCTGCTCGTCACCGGCGCTGGGAGTGTCGCCGTGCTGCCGCGCGAACTCGGCCCGCGCGAGAAGTGACCGCCCCAGTTCGTAGTCGGCCTGCGCCGCCAGCGCACGCGCGATGGAATCGTCGAGCACGACGCGCGCCTCGTCGAGACGGCCAGCGCCGGCATGCGCCAGCGCGCGCTGGCGTTGCAGCATCGCCGCGAGCACTCCCTCCTCATTCGCGTCGAGCTTCGATAGCAGGTGGTCGCCTCCATCGAGCGCTTCGTCGAACCGACCGGACAGGACCAGCGCTTCGCGCCTCTTGACATCGGCTTCCAGTTCGTAGCCGGTAGCGCCGATCTTGCCCAGCAGGCTGATCGACTCATCGAGCAGTCTCAGTCCCTCGGCGCAGCGGCCGGCGCGCGCCTCGGCCTGGCCGAGGTTGCCCGTGAGGACGGCGGTGCCGCTCGAGAACCCCGCGGACCTGACGGTGCGCAGTGCGGCCCTGTACATGGCTATCGCCTCGTCGATCTGCCCCTGGTCGGAGAGGATCTCCGCTGCGTTGCTCGCCGCCATCGCCGCACCAACCACGTCCCCCGCCCGCTCATACGCGTGACGGCTGCGCTCGAACAGGTCGAACGACTCGGACCAATCGCCTGACCGCCACGCGCTGATGCCGAGGTTGTTGAGCGACCGTGACAGGCCCACGTAGTCGTCGAGTCCTTCGAAGATCTCGACCGCGCGGCGCGCGTACGATCCCGTCTCGACCGCGCCGGTGGACGCGTACCCCAACTCGAGCAGGAAGTAGGCGTGCCCCAGCGCCGACTGGTCGTCGCTCTCGCGCGCGTCCTCGGCGGCGGCGTTCGCCCACCGCAGCATCTCGCGGTAGCGCCCCTGCCGGTAGCGGACGCCGGCATACGCGAGCGCCAGCTGGGCACGCGACGAGCGCTGCGCGGCATCCTGAGCCATGGCGGCGACGAGGCGCAGGCCCTTCCCGTACCAGCGCAGCGCCTGCACGTATCGCCCGAGCCGCTCCTCGACGGCTCCGCACTTGCGCAGGAGGCGGGTGAGCTTGAGTCTCTGCGCTGAAACGCTGCCCGCTTCCTGCGACAGGCGTCGGCGAGCATCGGCGTACGCCCTCGCGGCATCGTCATACCGGGCACCAAGCTCACATACGTCGCCCAACGATTCGAGCACCGAGACGATCGCCGCCGGCTCAATGCCGTCGAGAGACCGGGCGCTCTCGAGCGCGCGCCGGTAGAGCGTCGCGGATTCGACATTCGCGTACTTCTCTCGCGCGCGGTCACCGGCGGTGACGGAGTAGCGCCAGGAGCGTTCGTGGTCGCCGGCGTACCACGCGTGGACCGAGAGAAGTTCAGTGCCATCGCTGCCGGCACCCCGCTGTTCCAGCGCCTCTCCCACCCGTCTGTGCACTTCCCGTCGCCGCCGGTACGACAGACCCTCGTAGGCTGTGCGGCGGTACAACTCCTGCCGAAAGGCGAACTGCCCCGGCGCCATCGGGGCGAGGAATGGTTCGATCCGCGCCCACCGGTCCGGCGACCGGACTTCGTCATCGCCCAGCGCTTCGGCAAGCAGGTCGACGTCCACCACCATGCCAAGGACCGATGCGTCGCGCAGGAGGAGGCGGTCGGGGGCGGACAGGGTGTCGATGCGCGACGTCACGATCGATTCGACCGATTCCGGAATGGCGCCGGTCGCGCCGCGCCCGACCGCCGTCGATACCAGCTCGATCACGAAGAGCGGGTTCCCGTCGGCGTGGTCAACGATGCGCTTCCAGTCGTCGGGCCGCAGTGCAGCGTCGTCACCGGCGACGGCCAGCGCCAGGGCAAGCGCCGCATCTCCCATCAGCGGCTCCAATTCGACGTGCACGCACTCGATTCCGTCCTCGAAGATTGCGGGGCCGGGACGCCGGCTGATGCAGAACAGCCACGGGTGCTCGGCGACGACCGTGGACAGCGCCTCGATGAGTTCACGGGAGGCGTCGTCTATCCAATGCGCGTCATCGATGACGAACATGGTCGTGCTGGTGACGCCAGCCGCCAGGAGCTGAGCCACGAGCTCGTGGATCCGCGCACGCCGGAAGGCGTGCGCGATCCGGCTGGCCTGGGGCGTGGGCGGCACTTCGGCATCGAACGGCACGGCAAGCAGCGGCAGCCACGGCCCCAGCGCCGGCGCCACGTCCTCTACGAAGCGCGCGAGAGCGGCGCCTGCCTCGACCCGGGAGGCATGGAGGCCGACGCCCGCCAGGGTGCGCAGCAGCAGCCGGACGACGAAGTACGGCGAGGTCTGCGCGTACTGACCGCAGATCACGCCGATGCTCACGATGCCAGGGGCCGCGCGTATCTCGTCGACCAGGCGTGTCTTGCCCATGCCCGCATCGCCGACGATATCGATGATGGCACCCATGCCGCTGCGGGCGCGCTCGCTCGCCCTCTGCAGCGCCGCGAATTCGGTGCCGCGCCCCACCAGCGGGAATACGGCACTCGCCCGGGAGAGCATCGCCTGGCGCCGGCCCACGACGGCCGCGTGGATCGCCTGCGACTTCCCCTTCACGAGGAACGGCGCCAGCGACTCGAGTTCAAATGGCGCGCGCGTCATGTCCAGCACGGAACTCGATGCGACAAGCTGGCCGGTCTCCGCCTTCTGCATGAGCCGCGCCGCGAGATTGACCGCGTCGCCCATGACGGTGAATGTACGGCGCGACTGCGATCCGACGTTGCCCACGAAGACCGGTCCCGCGTTCACGCCCGCGCCGAGCTCGAGTTCGATGCCAGCGTCGAGCACGTCGCGAAGTGCTCCCAGCATCGCCTCCTCGTCGTGGCCCGACGAGACAGGCGCCCCCGCGGTGAGGATGAGCTTGCCGCCGTCGGCATAGATATCAGTGGCAAGCCAGTGGACGCCGTGCGCCGCCTCGGCCCGCGCCACTGCCTCGGCAAGACGCGCGAGGCCGCGGGCCAGAGCGGCGGCGCCTGACCCCGCGACGAGCGCGTCGGTGTGGGAGAACTTCAGGAAGCCGACCGTGGCCCGCCGGTGTTCGCCGGCGCCACCCGCAGCGATCTGCTCCCGCTGCATCCGGGGGACCAGCGGGGCCAGGCTCTGATCGACGGCGCCGCCGGAAGGATCGCGCTCCGCTGCCGAGCCGGACGCGTCAGCTGCTACACCGCGGCGCAGGAGCCGACGGCCGTCTTTCTCGGCTGCGAGCCATGCGGGCGCGACGAGCGCCGCGCTCGCCGCGCTGAGCAGGATCTCGCCGGCCGCCGCGATCGCTTCGCACGTCACGGCCTCAGTGGCAGCCGGACCGGATACCAGTACCTCGACGTGCCCGCCCCGCACGGCGAACAGCAGGAAGCGGCCGCTGTGCATGCCCTGCGAGATACGGAGCCGGACCCGGGCGCCGTTATGCATATGGAGCGGGCGGCTGATGAGCGTGCGCGTCGCGACCGCAGCGCGGCACGCCCGGGAGGCGTGTTCGGGCCCGGTGAACAGCACGAGCAGGGCATCGCCGCCGAACTTCAGAATGTCGCCGCCGCGCGCTTCCATGGCCGCGATCATGCCGTCGAAGCACACGTTGAGGAGATTCGTGAGCTCCTCGGCCCCCTCGCGGCCAAGCCGCGTGAGCTTCTCGGAGAGCGCCGTGAAGCCCGACAGGTCGGCCGAAAGCAGCGTGCCTTCGGCTTCGTAGACCTCGCCGTCGCTGCCCGGGTCGGGGTGCCACGCGCGCACGACCCGGGGCACATACGGACAGAGGTTGGCCGTGAAGCCAACCCCTGCCGCTGTGGAATCCGCCGTTGTCATGCGTTCAATGTGTCATTTCAGCGTGAAGGGTGCAACGTACGTGGCCAGGGTCACGCCGTTCACCGAGAATTCCATCGTGTGGGAGCCCGCCAGGAGCGGCAGCTTGCTCGAGTCGAAGTTGTAGATGTAGCCCTTGAGGCTCGCGTCATAGCGGAACAGCTGGCCGCCGTTTGAATTGCCCTGGTTCGGCGGCGGTGTGTACTTGCGATCAATTGTCACCGCCTTGACCGCGATGGCGCTGGACGACAGGTTCGCACCCGCCGAGTTGCAGAGCTGGAACTTGACCACGACGGTCCCACCGAGCGGCTGCGCCTTGAGCGGGTCGTAGAGCAGGCAGATCCGGTAGCCGACCGTGTACGTCACGGACTTCGTCGCCACGTTGCCCACCACATCCGTGCCGGTGACGGTAAAGGTACGCGCCCCTGGGCTCGAAGTATCGATCGCATTCGCGGTGCACGACTTCGGGCCAGAGCCCAGGTCAGAGCACGAATAGAGCGGCACGACCATCTGGCCGACCGTGAAGATCGCATCGGGTGACGGTACCGAGATCGTGATCGTCGGTCCCTTCTTGTCGATCTTGTTGCCGGCGACTGAGCCGGCGGTCGCGTGGTTGCCGACGGCGTCGAACACTTCTTGCGAGTTCGTCGCGGCGTTCGCCGTCTCCGTGAAGGCAGGGACGCTTGTCGACAGCAGGAACGGCGTAGCGGCCGCGAGGCCGGAGCCGCCGTCGGATGCGCTGCAGGAGATCGATACGTCGTTCGCGTGCCACAGCCCATCGGCCGAGTTGCAGGTGACAGTCGGTGCCTTCTTGTCGATCTTGTTCCCGCCGATCGGGCCTGCAGTCGCACAGTTCAGAACAAGGTCGCAGACGTCGTCGCGCTTGGCCGTGAAGGCGTTCGCGTCTTCGGTCAAGGCGGGGACGCTCGTGGACAGCAGGAACGGCGTAGCGGCCGCAAGACCGGAGCCGCCGTCGGATGCGCTGCAGGAGATCGATACGTCGTTCGCGTGCCACAGCCCATCGGCCGAGTTGCAGATGACGGTCGGGGCCTGCTTGTCGATCTTGATGCCGTTGATCGGGCCAATCGAGGCTGTGTTGCCGACCGCGTCGTGAACGCTTCGCGCGGTCGTCGCGGCGTTTGACGTCTCTGTGTCGGCTGCGACACTCGTCGTCAGTGAGAATGTCGCGTCGAAGCCATCGCCGGGACCAGAGCCGGAGTCGGACGCCGTGCACGGAATGGCGACGTCGGCGTTGTGCCAAGCGCCGCTGTCAGGCGTGCACGAGATAACCGGCGCCTTCTTGTCGACGTGGTTGCCGGAGACCGGGCCGGCGGTCGCGTGGTTGCCGACGGCGTCGAACACTTCTTGCGAGTTCGTCGAGGCGTTCGCCGTCTCCGTCCCGGCGGGGACGCTTGTTGTCAGCAAGAACGGCGTAACGGCCGCGAGGCCAGAGCCTCCATCGGACGCGCCGCAAGAAACCGACACGTCATTTGCGTGCCAGAACCCATCGGCCGAGTTGCAGATGACGGTCGGGGCCTTCTTGTCGACCTGGTTGCCACCCACCGGGCCCGCCGTCGCGCAGTTCAAGACCGCGTCGCACACGTCGTTCCTTGTCTCGGTCAGGGCGTTCGCTGTCTCGGTTCCGGCAAGTACGTTGGTGGACAGACCGAACGGGGTGGTGGCCAAGAGGCCGGAGCCGCCGTCGGACGCGCTACAGGAGACCGATACGTCGGTCGCGTGCCAGAGTCCGTCGGCTGATTTGCAGGTGACAGTCGGCGCCTTCTTGTCGACCTTGTTGCCGCTCACCGGGCCCGCAGTCGCGCAGTTCCCGGCGTTATCGCACACGCTGCGCGTGCCGGTCGCCGCGTTCGGGTCTTCCGTCCCGGCGGCCACGCTGGTCGCCAGCGAGAATGTGCTGTCGCCGGCGACCGCAAGGCCAGCACCGCCGTCGGATGCAGTGCAGGCGATGGACACGTCGTTCCCGTGCCAATCAAGGTCGGCCGTGCCACAGGAGACGGACGGCGCGGTCAGGTCGACCCGCACGGTCACCGAGCCAGGAGCGGATGCGTGCCCGGCGACGTCGGTCGCGTGGAAGTTGATCACCGTCAGGCCCTCTTGCGAGACCGTGATCGATGCCGTGTCGCCGGACGCCACGATCTCGACGCCGCCGTTCACGGAATAGCGCAATTCGGCCACGCCGGATCCCGCATCGGCAGCGGTAATCGTCACGAGGGGCGGCTGGTTGTGCCAGCCCGCACCGTTCGCGGGCGGCTGCACGTCGGCGGCGACGACCGGGCTGACCGTATCGATGGCCACCGCGGCGACCGCCGTTGCCCCGGTGTCGTCGCGCGCTCGCAGGATGTGCACGCCGTCGGCGCTGACCAGCACGGGGCCCGTGTACGGCACGAACGGCCCGCTGTCGAGGCTGTACTCGATGTGCGCTCCCGTGACGCCGATGATCTCGGCCGATGCGGCGCCCGTGAACCAGCCGGCCGCCTGTGGCGCGCCGCTGACGTTCACCTGCAGGTTGCCCGAGCCGGTGAGCGGCGACGCGAGGAAGTCGCTCGCCTTGTTGTCGCTGAAGGCGGTGTTCGCCGCTGCGTCGTGGGCCTGGACCATGTACTGGAACTCTGCGCCCGTCAGGCCGGTGACGCCACCGCCCGTCCAGCGCGCCGCACCATCGGGCGCCGTCCCGGTCTGCGTGAGCAGCACGTACGTCCAGGCTCCGGAGTCCGTGCTCTTGTACAGCACGGAGACGAAGGTCGCGTCCGGATCAACGTCGACGACGAAGCCGACCTTTGGCCCCACCGCGGCACCGCTGGTGCGGCGGATCGTGGGCGCCGTGGTGTCGTTCGGATCGGCACCCGGCTCCGGCGCCACCAGTTGCACGTCCATGCGCGTGAACACGCGCTGGGTGCCGATGCCCGGCCCGGTCGGGCGGAACTGGCCGGTCGAGAGGAGCAGGCGGTGCTGCGTGCCGCCGGCGCCCTGGTAGGCGTTCAGCCCCACGAGCGTCGCCGGGAAGATCGCGTCGCCCACGGCGTCGATCGAGGGGTTTGGTGTAGCGCCCGCGGGATTCGGCAGGAAGTAGCGCGGCTTCCACGCGGGGATGTCGAACGAGGTCAGCGCCGTCAGGATCGCTCCCCGCACGTCGCCGCCGCCGGCGTTGCGCGTCACACGCGGCTCGACCGGGCGGTACATCGCGTTGATCGTGCCGTCGCCGTCCGCGACCCAGTAGCTGCCCTCCGCCGTATCAAACCGGTCCAGGGTCGACGGACCGCTCGCGCCCTGCGGCGCGGCCCCGCCTGTGACGGCTATCTGCACCGACTGCGTGGCGCTCGGCGGCACGAGCGGGGTCGGGGCCACACTCGTTGGAATCGAGGTCGGGGCGAGCGGTCCGGGGGGCGTGCCCTTGCCGAGCCGCCACATCGGTAGGCCGTAGAACGTCGCCTCCTGCAGGCTCTTCTCGTCGTAGGGCGTCCACACCGAGACCTCGGACTGGTACTGCTGCTTGGCCTGCATCCAGGCTCGTCCCAGCTCGACGCGGCCGTCGCTGCCGCCGCCGTCGACGATCTGCGCGGTCAGCAGGCCGTAGAACCGTTCGGAGAGGGCGACGAGCTTCGTGTCGCCGTAGCCGAAGCCGCCGTTCCCGGCGAAGAGCGCTCCCTCGCCGGCGAACGCCTCGGCCCAGTCCTGCTTCGGGAAGCCGATCGCGACGTCGGAGAGGCTCACGCCGGAGTTGCAGCCCATCGTGTAGATGAAGGCGCCCGCGAGCCGGCCGCTGCCGACGATGTCTGCCGTCGTGACGAGGTTCGTCTGCGCGCCGGCGGCATTCTGGTCGGCCGGGAGCAGCCGCCACGGGTCGAAGTGCGCGTTTATGGACGCCACGTTCGGCGGTGTCGTGCCGAGCAGCGCGTCGCCGAGTAGCCGTGACCGGAGGTCCGCTGAGGTCCAGTGTTCGTTGATCAGCGCGTCCACCGTCGCGCCACCCCGCGCGAGGTGGCCGGCGATCGCCGCCGCACCGTCGCTGAGGAAGTCGTAGCCGGCGACGAGCGCCTTCGTCCCGAGCAGCGGCGACGCCGCCGTTGCCGGATCGAGCTTGCCGTCGAAAGTGAGGAAGCGCTGCAGTTGGGCGCTGATCACCGTCGGCCCGCCGACGAGGCGGCCGAGCGCGAGGTCAGGGAAGAAGACCTCGTGGTTGTAGATCGCCACGCCCGCGGGAGAGGCGTACGGGTCATCACTGAGGAAGCGCCCCGCCGCGAACGCCGCACCGATCGAGTTGGTGCGGCCGACGTCGCCGGCGAAGCTGCGCTGGTTGGACGCGGTGACGCCATCCACCAGCTCGGCCATCGGGATCGACGCGTGGTCGCCCACGATGACGATGTTCTCGAGCGAAGTGTGCCCACCCGGAGGCGTCGTGGCGCGCCGCGCCGCGTCGATCGCCGCGCCGATCGCACGGACGACGTCGTTGGACGCCTCCACGGAGCAGGGCTGCGCGTTCCACGTGTCGTACTGGCTCGCGGCCACCGTGTCGACCGGCAGCACGCCGCCCACGACGGCCGGGTGCGCAGCGACCAGGGCGACGTCAGCCAGCACCGACGCCGCTGCCGACGCGCCGTACCACGCTTCCATCTGGCGCGGCGCGACGAGGAACAGGGTCTTCATGCCCGCGGGCAGCGAACCGGTGTCGAATGCCGCGCCGCCGCCGAATGGCGCGAAGGGTCGGGGTGCGCACGAGGTCGCAGCCGGGCCGGATTCGAGCCGCATGCGCAGCGTGTACGGCCGGTCGTCGAATGCGCCGTTGTAGCCCGACACCTGCACGAAGTAGGTGCCCGCGCGCAGCGTGCCCGTCTTCAGGTGCTCATCGAACGTCTGCCTGTTGGCCGAAATGCTGTTCAACTCCGTGCCGGCCGGCGGCTTGATCAGCAGGTCGCCCAGCGGATCGGGCGCTACCACGTCGTCCGCGGGCGAGCTGTCGATGCCCTGGTCGCCGAGGCCGCTGATGCGGCGCGTCGGCGTTCCGCGCAGCGGGTTGAGCGGCGGCCCGTAGAGCACCAGGTCGTAGTCTGCGAACAGGTTCGACAGGTAGACGTCAGCGGTCGCGCCGCCCGCCGCCTGCTGCGGTGTGATCGTGAAGGTGTACAGGTCGGCATCCAGGGCGTCGCGCAGGTGCGAGACGACCAGTACATCGTTACCCAGCGGCTTCACGTCGGCCGGGGTGTCGCCCAGCTCGAAGGACTCGCGCACCGTCACCGCGGCGCTGCTCGACGCGGTAGCACTGTCCAGCCCGGCGACGGCGTTCGCCTGGGCCGTGGTCGTCGCGGGGCCGAGCACCAACCCGGCGCGCGTGCCAAGCGTCAGCGTGTGGCTGCCGATTGAGACGTTCGTGAGACTGAACACCAACGACGTCCCATCGGGCCCGAGCACCGGGTCGGCGATGGGAGCAAGGTCAAAGGCAGCGGTGCCGGGCACTGCCACGAAGCCGGCCGGCAGCACGAACTGGACCGACAGGGTGGCCGCCGGGACGCCGCCGACGCTGAGCGCGGCCGAGTACGTCAGGACGGGCTCGGGCGGCACCGCGGCGTTCTGCAAGGGGGTCGCGTCGAGGTCGATGCGCTGCCAGGGGAGGTCGCCCGGGTCAAGCAGCAGCGGCAGGAAGTCCGCAAGGGTGAGGTCGTAGATCCCCTGGACGAAGGACAGCTGGAAGAAGTCCGCGACGGTCAGAGCGTCGAGGTCGCTGACGATGCCGACCAGCGCGAGCAGGTCGGCCAGGCTCAGGTTGCTGATCTCCTGAGACGCGTCGGAGAGATTGATGATATCGGCGAGCGTGCCGCTGAGCGCGCCCACGCGTGCAGCGTCAGCCAGTGTCAGGTCGTCCCTGCTGCAGTCGATCAGCGTGCAGTTGATGATCGAGTTGCGGCTGGCCAGGGGGATGGCGCCAAACTTGATGGCGCCGAACTTGGTCGAACCGAGATCGATCGCGCCAAACTTGATCGCGCCGAACTTGGTAGCACCGAACTGTATGGCGCCGAAATTGGTCGCATCGATCTTGATGGCGCCGAACTTGATCGCGCCGAACTTGCTGGCGGCCAGGTCGATCGCACCGAACTTGATCGCGCCAAACTTGATCGCGCCAAACTTGGTCGATGCCAGGTCGATCGCACCGAACTTGATCGCCCCGAACTTGATCGACGAGAGGTCGATACTCTCGAGCGAGATACCGGCGATGTTCAGCGTCAGTGGTGTGACCTTCGCCGCCGTTGATGGGATCAACGGATCGATCCCGAGCGACGTGCACGCGGTGGCGCCGATCGCGGTGCACCAGGCCTGCAGCCGCTCGGCGTCCGTGCTGGCGGCGACGGCAGGGGTGATCGGGATCTCGTTGATCGAGAACTCGCCGAGCGCCAGCGCATCCACCGAGATGCCGCGGAGCAGGGTGTCCTGCAGGCCGATCTGCTGCAAGGTCAGCGCCTGCACCGCCGGCAGGTCGACGACCTGCTCGAGCGTCAGCGTCTGCAGCGGCGCGTTGGCGTACGGCGTACCCTGGAGCAACGCGGCCCAGCCGCCGGGGACATCCAGCTGGATGTCGGAGAGACGGATTGCGCCGAACTTCGCCGCGGCGAGGTCGATGGCGCCGAACTTGATAGCCCCGAACTTGAGGTCGGCGAGCGTGATCGCGCCGAACTTGCTCGCCTTCAGGTCGATGGCGCCGAACTTGATAGCCCCGAACTTGATCGCCCCGAACTTCGAGGCGCCGGTCGTCCCCGCAGGGTCGGGGACCGATGCCTGGAATGCGCTCGGCGGGATGTTGCGGACAGGCACGCTCCCGACGCCGGCTCCGATGTCCGGCGCACTCGCGCTGAGAGCGAGTGCCAGGGTGAGCGGCGGCAGCGGCGTCGCCGTGGGCGTCGGGGTCGAGGTAGCGGTAGGCGTTGCGGTGTCCGTAGGTGTTGCCGTCGCGGTCGGCGTCGCGGTGGCCGTCGGCGTGGCCGTGTCAGTGGGTGTCGCCGTCGCGGTCGGCAGCGGCGTGTTGGTGGACGTCGGCGTCGGTGTGACGGTGGGCAGCGGCGTAATGACGACATCGACCACACAGTCGTTGAAGTCGTGGTCGCCCTGGTTGTTCCCGTCCTCCCACTCGATGCGGACCGTCGTCGCGTTGCTCTGCGTCATGCGGGCGTGGGTCTTGCCATCGCTGTTCCGGTTGCCCGGGCCGGTGAACCAGGTGTGCGGCGTCGTCTCGCTCGTCTCCAGGTAGAGGACGAGTTCCACCGGGCCCGCGAAGATGCCGGCGTTGACGGTCGTGCCGGGCGGCGTCGGGGACTGGCAGACGAAGTAGAGCTGTTGTGCTGCGTAGTTCGGATCTGCGGGATTCGGCGCCGCCTTGCCGAACTGATTGCTGAAGCCGGCAGACACGCTGACGAACTTCACGCTGACCGCTTCGTTGTTGAGCAGCAGCTTCTGGCCGGCGTTGAACGTGACGTCAGTCGCAGGCGTGAGCGAGACGGCCTCGGCGCTGCCGCCGGGGACGAACAGTCCAAGGAGCAGCGCGATCGCCACGGCGGCGACCAGCACGACGCTCAGAATCGACGATGGGCGTGGCGGCATCATGGGAGCCCTCTCTTTGACGCCGTGCACGAGACGCCAGTCCGCCTGGCGAGCTCGAAGGAACGTCGATGTGATTCTTCCCGGAGCTGGGACCCCGAGAAGCCCGGCTTACCGGTCCGAAACCCGGGCCCTACCCGAAGCACTAACGCCGAGACGGCAATACGGCTGCCCGGAGGGGGTATCCCGCCCGCGCCGTAATTCCAGAAGGGTTTCGCTTGTAAATCCGAGTCTGCGGCACCAATGAGCCCATGTCAATGGCCGAACTTGTCGCGCCGGGGCTCCATCTGGCTCGAACGCCCGGCGAACGCCGAAGCGTCAGCCCTGGCGACCGCGAATTGACACGCCCGCGCCCCCGCTCGCACGCTTGAAGCGAGCGACCTCCTCGACGAGCCCCCTGGTCCGCTGCGACATCTTCTGGAGGAGGCGGAACGCGAACGACGGGTCCTC
>Ga0315281_10004337_pt1 | contig 20586 bp, 23 predicted proteins | sample YL17G07_0_MG_FD_204540 | JGI IMG/M metagenome (GOLD analysis project Ga0315281, IMG submission 204540) | Sediment microbial communities from Yellowstone Lake, YNP, Wyoming, USA - YL17G07_0 | ecosystem: Environmental > Aquatic > Freshwater > Lake > Sediment | place: USA: Wyoming | collected...
GGAAGCTTCCGCAAGCAGGCGGCATGACGGCACGGCGCCCTTCTCTTCTCGGGCCAGGCGGCGGCCTGCGGTTCGAATCGCTGGTGTTGCTGGCGGTGCCGCTCTTCATCGCCGCGCTGTTCATCGGCAAAGGGGCGGGGGCGGTCACCTTTTCCACGGGCGCGCTCTGCATCATCGCCCTGCGCCTGGTCGCGCCGCTGCTGATTCTGCGCTGGTGGCTGGTGGGCGGGCTGGTGGCGATGTTCGTCGACGCGATCGACGTGATCCTCATCGAGATCATCGGGCTGGGCGGCTTCGGGGAGCACTACGCCGAGCTCGACAAGGCGCTCGACACGTACTACCTCTCGCTGGAGCTGTTCGTGGCGTTCGGCTGGCAGAACCCGTGGGCTCGCATCCCGACGGTCGCGCTCTTTGCCTACCGGACGGTGGGCGTCGTGCTCTTCGAAATCATTGACGCGCGGATACTCCTGTTCATCTTCCCGAACATGTTTGAGAATTGGTGGGTCTACTGCGTCGTCGTGATGAAGTGGTTCCCGCGGGCGGTGCCGAAGGACTGGAAGACCCTGGTCATCCCGATGGTCGCGCTGCTGATACCGAAGATGGCCCAGGAGTACCTCCTCCACTACGCCGAGGCCGAGCCCTGGAACTGGACGAAGGAGAACGTCTTGAGCCCGCTCGGGATCGAGATCTAACCTCGCCGGGCGCCGCGCCCGCTACCACCAGATCTTCGTGTCGATGTCCTCGGGCTGGTCTTCCCATTCCGTGGTCCAGAGATTCGACGAAAGATACTTCCAGCCGCCGTCCGCGAGGAGGCAGACGATGTGCTGCTCACCCTGCAGCCGCTCGCTCACCTTGAGCGCGGCCTTCACGACGGAGCCGGCACTGACGCCGACGAAGAGGCCTTCCTTCTGCGTGAGCTCCTTGGCCATGGCGAAGGAGGAGCGGCTGTCGACGACGATCTTGCCGTCCAGCACGGATTCGTCGAGGACCGGCGGGATGAAGCCGTCTTCGAGGGCGCGCAGGCCCTGCACGGCGTCGCCGGGATGCGGGGCGGAGGCGATGACCTTGATCCCGGGGCGGTGCTCCTTGAGGTAGCGGCCCGTCCCGGTGAGCGTGCCGCCGGTGCCCAGCCCGGCGACGAAGACCGTACACGCGGGCAGGTCGCGCAGGATCTCGGGGCCGGTGGTCTCGTAGTGGGCCCGCGGGTTCGCTTCGTTGCCGTACTGGTAGGGGAAGTAGTACTTGCCGGGGTTCTGTTCGACGATCTCGCGGGCGTGGGCAATGGCCCCGTTCGAGCCGAGGTCGCCAGGCGTGTAGATGATCTCGGCGCCGAAAGCGCGCAGGAGCTGCGTGCGCTCCTGGCTGACGTTCTCGGGCATCACGCAGACGACGTGGTAGCCCTTGACGCGTCCGATCATGGCGAGGCCGATGCCGGTGTTGCCGGACGTGGGCTCGAGGATGGTGGCGCCGGGCTTCAGCTCGCCCTTCTTCTCGCCCGCTTCGATCATGTACTTCGCGATGCGGTCCTTCACGGAGCCGGTCGGGTTCTGGCCTTCGAGCTTGGCGTAGAGGTGCACACCGGGCCGCGGCGCGAGCGTGCGCAGCTCCACGAGCGGCGTGTTGCCGATGAGGTCGACGATCGACGAGTACAGCGCCATCACGTGTCTCCCCGGGCCGTCGCCGTCACGCCCCGCCCGCCAGGGCCGGGAGGATGTCGAGCACGTCGCCGGGCTTGACGGGTGTGTCAGGACCGCCGGTGTAGCGGATGTCCTCGTCGTTCAGGTAGATGTTGACGTAGCGGTGGAGCTTGCCTTCTTCGTTGTACATCTGCTTCTTGAAGCCGGGGTGCCTGGCGTCGACGTCGTCAATGACGGCAGCGACGGTGGCGCCAGACGCCTGGATGGCCTTCTGGCCACCGGTCAGCTTCTGGAGGACAGCGGTCACGCGGACCTGGATGGAAGGGACAGCCGGAGAAGTCATGTGTTACTCACTTGTGAAGGTGAATCGCGGAGGCGCAGGGGACGCCGGGGCAGGAATCCTGTTCCCGGCCGGTTCTGCGACTCCGCGGCTGGTTTAGCCGCCGAAGGGGGCTTCGGCGTGGGGGATGGGCGAGCCGCAAAACTGCTCGTAGTCGATCAGCTCGTGGATGGTGGGGTGGTCGCCGCAGAGCGGGCAGGACGGGTCGCGGCGCACCTTGACGACGCGAAACTCGAGCGAGAGGGCGTCGTAGAGGAGCAGCCGGTTCACGAGGGGCTCGCCCACGCCGAGGATGAGCTTGAGCACCTCGGTGGCCTGGATGCTGCCGATGGTGGCGCACATCGCGCCGAGGACGCCCGCCTCTGCGCAACTCGGCACCATGCCCGGAGGCGGCGGTGCGGGGTAGAGGCAGCGGTAGCAGCCCTTGCCCGGGACATACGTGGTCGCCTGGCCGTCGAACATGAGGATGGAGCCGTCGATCAGCGGCTTCTTCAGCAGATACGAGGCGTCGTTGACCAGGTAGCGCGTGGCGAAATTGTCTGCGCCGTTCACGACGTAGTCGTACGGCTCGATGATGCGGAAGGCGTTCTCGCTGGTGATCGGCTCCTCGTGGGTCACAACGTCGATGTTCGGGTTGTGCGAAACGAGGCGCTGGCGGGCGGATTCGACCTTGGGGATGCCGATGCTTTCGGTAACGTGGAGAATCTGGCGCTGGAGGTTCGAACGGTCGACGACGTCGAAGTCGACGATGCCGATCTTCCCGACGCCCGCGAGGGCGAGATACAGGGCGACCGGGGAGCCGAGGCCGCCAGCGCCGATGATGAGGACGCTGGAGCTGATAATCTTGCGCTGCCCGGAGCTGCCGACCTGCGGCATGATCAGGTGGCGGCTGTAGCGCTCGACCATCTCGGGAGTGAGCGGGACGGTGGCGCCCCCGGCGAGCGCGGGGATGACCGCCACTTCGTCGCCCGCTGCAAGCGGCGTCGCTTCGCCCTGCAGGTGCTCGATTTCGACCTGATTCACGTAGACGTTGATGTGGCGCGCGAGTTGCCCGCTGCCGTCGACGATCTGGGCGTTGAACCCGGGAAACTGCGTGTCGAGGTTGCGCAGCACGTCGCGGACAGTGGCGCCGTCGGCCTGGACGCTGGCACGGTTGCCTACGAGGTGACGGAACGGGGTCGGGATGTAGACGTTAACGGACATGTGCGGGCCTCCAATTGACCGCCAGGGCGCCAGCGGCGCCCGGTTGAAACTGTTGAGGATGACGCGTGGGCCGGCTTTCGGGGGTCCGCGACGGGGCTTCGAAGCCCGTCGCGCCCTGGCCGTCCACGCGCGCGCTACAGGTTGACACTGAGATAGCGTTCCCCCGTGTCGCAGAGCATGGTGACGACGGTGCGGCCTTCGCCAAGGGCGGAGGCGACGGTACAGGCGGCGATCACGTTCGCGGCCGCCGAGATGCCGAGCAGCAGCCCCTCTTCGCGCGCGAGCCGGCGGGCCATGACGAGGGCCTCGCGGTCTTCGACGCGGATGATTTCGTCGTAAATCGTGCGGTCGAGGACGCCCGGCACGAAGCTGGCGCCGATGCCCTGGATGCCGTGCATGCCCGCGCGGCCGCCGCTGAGCACGGGCGAGCGTGCGGGCTCGACAGCGACGACGCGCACGCCCGCGCCGAGCTCCTCGCGAATGAGGCGGCCCACGCCGGTGACGGTGCCGCCAGTGCCAACCCCGGCGACGAAGGCGTCGAGAGAGCGGCCGGTGGCGTCGAGAATCTCGCGGCCCGTCGTGCGGTGGTGGACTTCGGGGTTCGCGGGGTTGTCGAACTGCTGAGGCATGAAGTACGAGGGGTTCTTCTTCACGAGCTCACGGGCGGCGAAGACGGCGCCCGTCATGCCTTCGATCGCGGGCGTGAGGATGAGCTCGGCGCCATACCGTTCGAGCAGCCGCCGGCGCTCGATGGACATGTCCTCGGGCATGGTGAGGATCATGTGGTAACCCTTCACGGCCGCGACAAGCGCGAGGCCGATGCCCGTGTTGCCGGAGGTGGGCTCGACGATGGTCGCACCCGGCGCGAGCACGCCCCTGCGCTCGGCGTCTTCGATCATCGCCAGGGCGATGCGGTCCTTGACGCTGCCGCCGGGGTTGAGGTTTTCGAGCTTGCCGAGGACCGTCGCCGCGCCGGCCGGGACGACGCGGTTGAGGCGCACGAGGGGCGTGCAACCGATCAGTTCGAGGACGTTCTGGGCGACGAGCGGCCGCGCTGTGGCGGTGGTCATATCACGTATCTCCCGGCCGTGGCCTGCGGCTCGCGCTCCAGCAGGTCGGCGATGGAGTAGGACGAGAGGATTTCGCTGGTGGCGCTGCGGATGCGCTCCCAGATTTCGCGCTGGCCGCACTGGTGCGGGTGGTCGGTCACGTCGGGGGGCTCGTCGAGCCAGGCGACGGGGGCGAGGCTGCCTTCGAGCGCTTCGATCACTTCGCGCACGCAGATCGTGGCGGGGTCGCGCACGAGCTCATGGCCGCCCGAGGGGCCGCGCAGCGAGCGGATGAAACCGGCCTTGCGGAGGGTAGTGAGGAGCTGGTCGAGGTACTGCTCGGGGATGTGGCGGCGGAGGGCGATCTCGGAGGACTGCAGCGGCCCGCCGCCGAAATTGCCGGCAAGCTCGATCAGGGCGCGAAGCCCGTAGTCGCTGCGTGTGGAGACGCGCATGGTGCCTGCTGAGTGCCGAGGGGTGAATGCTGCGCGCATCCACCTGCTCTGCCCCCGGCTCCCTCCCGATAAAGTCGAGTGATTGTGTCAACAATCTTAGCGGGTCTGGCGAGGGGGGGCAACCGGCTGTGCTGGCCCGGGCTCAACCGCTGGCGCAGTAGGCCGTGAAGCCATCGCGCGACTGGAGCAGGGCGAGGAAGTCGGGAGCAGCCAGGGGTTGAGAAAAGTAGTAGCCCTGGCCGGAGTGGCACGCGGTGGCGCGAAGGAAGTCCGCCTGCTGGCGAGTTTCGATGCCCTCGGCGACGACGTGCAGGTCGAGCGCGCGTCCGAGCCGGATGACGGCTTCCACGATCTCGCTCGAGCGATCTCCGGAGCCGACACGGGCGATAAAGGACTGGTCGATCTTGATCGTGTCGACGGGGAGGGTCTGGAGGTAGTTGAGCGAGGAGTAGCCGGTGCCGAAGTCGTCGATCGCCGAGCCAACACCGATTTCGCGGAGGCGCGTGAGGGTTTCGGCGGCGGCGGCGACGTCTTCCATGATCACCGTCTCCGTGAGCTCCAGCTGCAGACGGCCGCGGCCGACGCCGGTGGACCGCACGACAGCGTCGACGGCGTTCACGAAGTTGGGCTCGCGGAACTCCGTGGCGGAGACGTTGACGGCGATGCGGAGGTTGGCAGCGGCGGGGACCATGACGGCGAAGCCGCTGGCATCCTTGCAGGCCTGCTGGAGCACCCAGGTGCCAATGGGGATGATCTGGCCCGTCTCCTGTGCGAGCTCGATGAAGTCGGCGGGGGAGAGGATCCCGCGCCGCGGATGTTTCCACCGAAGGAGGGCTTCCATGCCGATGAACTCGCCCGAGCGCAGGTCGATTTCGGGCTGGTAGAAGACGGCGAATTCGCCGCGGGCGAGGGCGCCGCGCAGGTCCGAGTCGAGCCGGACCTGTTCGGCCGAGGTCTTGTCGAGCGACGGGTCGAAGGTGGTGTAGCGGGAGCGGCCGAGGGCCTTGGCCCGGTAGAGGGCCACGTCGGCTTTGCGCATGATCTCCGTGACGCTGCGCTCGGCCATTTCGTTGACGGCGAGTCCGATGCTGGCGGTGGAGAACACTTCCTGGCCGGAGAGGTTGATGGGCCGTTCGAGGGTGTGAACGATGTCGATAGCGATGTCGGCGGTGACGGCCTGGAGGCGGCCTCCGACTGCCCGGAGGAGGCTGTCGCCCGTCGCGTGGCCAAGGCTGTCGTTGAGCAGCTTGAAGCGGTCGAGGTCGATGAACAGGACGGCGAGGGTGCCCGCCCTGGGGCACTGCTTCAGTTGTGCTTCGGCGGTGGCCATGAAGTAGGCCCGGTTGGGAAGCCCGGTGAGGGTGTCATGGAAGGCGAGCCGGCGGAGACGGCGGGTGGTGTCTTCCATGGCGCTGGCCATGGAGTTCATGCGCTGTGCCAGGCTCGCGAGCTCGGCGATCGGCGGCACCGGCACGAGCCGTCCGAACCTGCCGGCCGCAAACTCGGTGGCGGAGGCGCCAGCGTCCTTGAACCAGCTCCTGGTTGTGGCGTGGGCCTTGAGGACGAGCGCGACCGAGAGGGCGGCGGTGGCGAAGGCCGCGGCGAGGAGCACGACGCCCTGGGTGTCGAAAGAGACGCCGGGCACGAGCAGCGCGGCGAGCGCCGCCGCGAACGTGCCCACGAGGCAGGGAAGCACCACGACGAGCCGGAGGGTCAGCAGAGGGCGTGTGAACGAGCGGCCGCTCATGACACATTGAGTTTCGGCGCTAATCTGCCACGGAACAGACACCCTGGTGGGGCAATTGTGTTATGCGAGTGGAGCGGCGCCCCGGGCCCGCGCAGCCGCGAAGACCGTGCGCGCGACCTCTGCCGCGAGGGCGACTGCGGGTTCCGGCACGCCCTTCCCGCGGAGCATCTCAGGGTCGAGAAAGCGGGCCGCGAAGGCCGCCGGTGTGTACCAGCGGGCGACGGCGTGCTCGTCGTTGAGCACCGGCTCGGCGCCGGCGGGTGCGGAGGCGTTGTACACGAGGCAGTGAGCCATCGCGCCGTCGTGCGGGTAGCTCATGACGGCCGCGAGGGCGAGGGCCGCGGGTTCGAGGACGATGCCCGTCTCTTCGCGCAGCTCGCGGACCGCGGCCTCTTCCGGGCGCTCGTCGCCTTCGAGATGGCCGGCAGGCAGGAACCAGCCGCCGGAGGAGAAGCCTGCGGAACGCTTCATCACGAGAATCTCGTCCCCGCGCCAGAGGGCGACGCCGGCGGTGAGCTCGAAGCGTTCTTCCACGGCTGTGAGTGTAGAGCCGGTCCGTGCGAGGCGCTGGACCCGGTCAGAAGGGCAGGCCCTTGAGGCCGCGCACGCCCTTGAGTGCCGCGATCTCGCCGCTGTGGCCGGTCACGTGGTACAGGCCGATCCCGCCCAGAAACTGGGCCAGGGGCATCTTGCCGATGAAGCCGGTGTCGAACTCGGAAGCGAGCTCGGCTTCGCTGAAGCCGGCGAGCATCGCGTCAGTCGCCTCGAAGACGGCCTTCGCGTACTCGCGGAAGATGGGAAGGTTCATTTTCACGGAGGCGGCCCACTCCGGCGTCTGCATTGGGCCCGGGGCCGGGGGCACGCCGACCCGCTCAGCCCAGGCCCCGTAGATGGGGGCGGCCTTCTTCACCATGCCGTTGAAGATCGTGTCCTCGGCGAAGACGATGTGAGCGTAGGTGGCCCCGATGGAGTTGATCGTGGAGCCGGGCAGGTTGGCGTCGAGCGCGTCCTGCGGGACGTCGGCAATGACCTGGTCGAGGAAGCCGTGTGACTGCTGGAATTGCGCGCGCAAGAGCGACCGGGTGTCCATAGGTTGCTGCTCCGTGGGCGCGGGGATGCCGCGCGGAATGGGCGTCATGGTACGCCCCGGGCGTTGCCGGTTGTCAACGGATTCCGTGAAAAAACCGAGCACACCGCCATGACGCACGGAGCTTGGAGGTAGCCGCGCGGAGGAGGCAGTGTCGGCGGCGATGGACAGATTGGCCACAACCTCACTGCGCTTCGCGAACACGCGAGTCTCGCCGGAGGGCCGGCAACGGACGGTCGCCGGGTGGCCGGTCGCGGGGTTGGTGACGCAACTCTTCGGGGTGACGTCCGTCACCGGGAGCAGGCACGGCGGTGTGGACATTGCGGCGCAGGAGGGCACGCCCATCCGCGCGCCAGCGGCCGGGCTGCTCCGGCGCCACAGCCTCGCGGAACGTGCCTGGGAGTTCGGGAACTGGGTCGCGGTCGACCACCCGGGCACGCCGTGGTACTCGGCTTACGCGCACCTCTCGGCGTTCGAAGCGGCAGAAGGGCCGGTGGAAGCCGGGGCGATCGTCGGCTACGCGGGGGCGACGGGCGTCGCCTTCGGCGCACACCTGCACTGGGCCCTGGGCACCGACCCCTGGTTCGGCCTGGACTTCACGAAGCTCGCGGACCCGCTGGGGTTCGCCGCGGGAGGCTCGATGGAACTGGAAGCGCGGCTCGAACGGCTCGAACGGATCCTCGCCGGCAACGGACTGCGGGCCGTCGCAGAGGACGGGACCGAGCGGCTGCTCACGGGAGACGACGCCCTCGCCTGGGCGGACGGGCGAGGGCACAGCCTGCACCTGGGCCTGGCGCTGCTCGCGGACCGCGTGGCCGCGCTCGAAGCCACGAAGCTGGAATCCGCGGGCCGCTGAGCCTCCGCTCCCCCGGTGCCCTTTAGAGAGGACATCCGGTTGCCGACACGTAACAGTGAGATCCAGCGGAGCTGAACGAGGGCACGATGAAGGCACGCCTGTTCCGGCCGGTCGACCGATTCCCCGGCGAATTCTTCGCACTCAGCCTGGTCGTGGTGCTTGGCACCATGCTGTTGTTCGGCACGCCCGCGGCCCTGTTCGCGACGGGCGCCCTCGGGCTCATCCAGGTGCTGACGCTGCGGCGCATGCGTCTCGGGCAGCGGCGAGCCGTGACCGAGCTCGGCGTCGCCCGCGCCATGGAGCAGAAGTGGCACGAGCGCGCGGACACGTTCATGCACGAGCTGGCTTGCTTCAAGGACGAAGTCGCCTACCAGGACCCGGAGACGGGCGTGGGCAACCCGCGCCAGTTCGAGCTGGAGTGGGAGCGGCAGATCGCGCGCTACCAGCGCCGCGGCGAGCCGTTCTCGGTCGCCGTTGTGCGCGTGCGTGGAACGGGGAAAGGCGGCGAGCTGCTGGAGAGCGCGGCGCTGGTGGCCGCTGCGCACCGCCTCGTGCAGATGGCGCGGACCGAAGATTGCCTCTGCCGGGTGGCGCGGCAGGGGTTTGCAGTGCTGCTCGCGGGCTCCGCCCGGTGGGGCGCGCAGTCGTATCTGGAGCGCGCCCGCGAGCGCTTCGCGGCCACCCCGATCGCCGTCGGCGACCGGATGGTCGAGGTCTCCGTGCGGGGCGGCGCTGCCGAATACACCCCCGCGATGGCCAGCGTCGAGCAGCTGCTGGCCGCCGCCGTGGACAACATGCGAACCGGCCACGGGAATGCGGAGACGCGCCCGGGTGGCTTCGGGCGTCTGCGCGGCCAGGTTGCGGCGCGCGCGAGTTAAGTCAGCCCCTCATCCCCAACCCTTCTCCCGCCGCGGCGGGAGACGAGGTGGCCACGGCCATGGCTGCGGATGAAGAGCTCGAAGGCCGCGGCGACCGCATGACAGCCGGGAGCAGATGATCAGTACCCCGACCGTGAGGAGGGGGCCTTCGGTCATGGGCTCGTGATTCGCAAACGGCTCCGGGCCAGTTCGCCGCTGGCGATCGCCCCCTCCCTGACAGTCGGGGTACTGATTGTCAGGGAGCCACTCGGGCTCCTCGCGGCTCGCCCTCACCGAGGTAGCCTGACCCCTCACCGTGGCTGTTTTCAGAACGGAAGCGAGCCGCTTCGTGTGCGCCCGGCGAGTCTCCCCCTCGTCCACGGTCTGGGAGAGGGCCAGGGGGTGGCGCCGGGACTGCCCGCGCGGCGGCTGAGCGCGTAGCATCTGCCCGGCACGGAGGTTCACCATGGCAACGATCAACAGACAGCGGCTGGCCGCGGACGTCGAAGGCGACTTCGCGGTGTTCCTGATCGGGATGCGCGTCAACAAGCCCTGGAAGCTGCACAAGTGGCTGCCGGTGTTCATGGCCATGCCGCGGATGCTGCGCGAGCTGGACAGGGCCCCGGAAATGGGCCTCCTTGGCTACCGCCAGCTGTTTGCGAGCCCGTTCAGCCCGATGGTCGTCCAGTACTGGCGCAGCTTCGAGCACCTGGAGCGCTTCGCCCGCGCGAAGGACAACACGCACTTCCCCGCCTGGGTGAAGTTCAACAAGTCGGTGGGCTCCAACGGCGACGTCGGCATCTGGCACGAAACGTACCTGGTGAAAGCCGGCGAGTACGAGGCTGTCTACAACAACGTGCCGCCGCTTGGCCTGGGCAAGGCTTCGAAGCTCGTCCCTGCCTCGGGCCGCCGCGAGAGCGCGCCCGGCCGCCTGGGCCGCACGGACCCCGGCGAGTCAGCGGCGGGCGAACGTGGCGAGGCCGCCGCCAGCCCGTAGCTCGTAGGCCGCGGGTACCGATGAGCAGCCATGGCCCCCTGACAGCGTCAGGGTCGGCTGTGAGCCTCCAGCCACCGGGGCACCGAGTCGTCCCTTGCGGCACCGCGCGCGACATACGAGTCCGCCACGCCGGTCACCCGGTAGGTCAGAACGCCGCGGTGCTCGTCGACCCGCATGGTCTCGAGGGGCGGTCTGCCATCTGAGTAGTCCCCGATGGACAGGACGTCGCCGGTGGCCCGGTCGAACACGACCTCGAGGTGCGTCTGCGTCAGACTGCCTGTCGTGTCGCCGCCCGGGAAGCTGAAGGAGCCAGCGGCAACGACGTCGAACTCGACGAGGATCGCGCCATCGCTTCGGTGCGCGACAAGCACGGCCCTGGGCGTACGCCCGGCGACGAAGTGCTCCATGGCCCTGGCAGCGATGTCCGCCGGTCCGTAGTAACTCCCCTCCAGCGTTGCCAGTTCGAGCGGGCTCCCCGGCGGCAACCCGAGCGCCTCGCAGCGCGTGACGCCCCGCTCCATGATCTGATCGCACGGTCCTCGCCACCTGCGGAGCCGGGATGCGAGCGCGGCCGCGTTTTCGCCCTCCACCTCCCGGACAGCGTCGGTCACCGTTGGCGCTGTGATCTCGAGTTCAGCAAGCCCCTCCGGCATGGTTGGGAGGCCCCAGGAGACGATCGTTGGCGTGGGTTGCAGGCCGTGGTCGCCGGCTGTGGGCGTCGAGGCGACCCCGTGGTCCCCGCCCTCCGCCCCGAGCACGGCGAGAATGGCGAACCCGCCGGCGCCCATCGCAACTGCGATCAACCTCAGAGTGAGCTTCCTCTGGCCGTCCACGGCTGGCCCTCCTGGTGCACCTCAAAGACGCCGCAGGCCGTGCGGATGTTTCACTCTCCGCCGACGTCCCCTATGACCAGCATGAAGACCTTGGCAGCGGCAGAGGTGGTTGCCCTCTCTGTGCCCCACAGCGCTACCACCAGAGGACGTCGTCGAGCGGGTCTTCGTGCGCTTCGATGGCGGGGTCGTGGTCGTCCGCCGACCAGAGGTCGGTGCCGAGGTACTTCCAGCCGCCGTCGGCGAAGATCATCACGACGTTGCCGCGCTTGATCCGGCTGGCGGCGCGCATGGCGGCGTGGAGCACGGCCCCGCTCGAGATGCCGCCGAAGATGCCCTCGGCGAGCATGGCGCGGCGCGCGTGCGAGAAGGCGTGGCGGTTGCCGACGATGATCTTGCCGTCGAGCACGGACTCGTCGAGCACGGGCGGGATGAAGCCGTCCTCGAGCGACTTCAGCCCCTGCACGTGGACGCCCAGGCGCGGCTCGACGCCCAGCACGTGGCAGGCGGGGTTCGCTTCCTTCAGCCGGCGGCCTGCCCCCGTGATCGTGCCGCCGGTGCCCATGCCCGCGACCAGCACGTCGACGCTGCCGAGGTCGGCGAGGATCTCGGCGCCGGTACCTTCGTAGTGGGCGCGCACGTTCTCTTCGCTGCCGAACTGGTTGAGCAGATACGCGCCTTCGTTGGCGGCCACGGCCCGGGCGACTTCGACCGCCGTCTTGATCCCGGCCTGGCGGGGCACGCGGCGCACACGGGCGCCGAAAGCGCGCAGGAGCGCTTCGATCTCGGGGTAGACGCTCTCCGGCACGCACACGTCGACGGGGTGGCCGAGGAGTCGCCCGAAGAGGGCGAGGGCGACGCCCGTGTTGCCGGTGGACGCTTCGACGACGGGCTGGCCGGGCGCGAGGGCGCCACTCGCGCGCGCCGCCTGGAGGATGCGCAGCACGATCCGGTCCTTGATCGAGCCGGTCGGGTTCTGGGCTTCGAGCTTGGCGAAGAGCCGTACGCCCGGCTCGGGCGAGAGGCTCTTCATCTCGACCAGCGGGGTGTTCCCCACGAGCCCGGCCACGGACTGCAGCACGCGCGCGGAGACCGGTGCGTCGAGGGTCATGTGCTGAGTGTACGGCCGGGGGCGCCGGTGCTGCGCGGTCAGCTGCCGGGCTTGGCGCACGCGTTGGAGATCGTGCACGGCTCCGGCGGACCGTCCTTCGGGATGCGCTCCTTGCAGCGCTCGCTGGGGATGCAGGCCTCGTCGGTCACGGTGGCGGCCTGCGCCTGCAGGGCGGCGTCGTCTTCGCTGCCGAAGCTGATGAGCACGCGGTCGAGGTCGTGGATCTCGCGGAAGGAGACGCCGTCGACCTTCACGCCGTTCACGCGGAAGTTGAGCTTCTCGTTGCCCCCGGTGCAGTACTGCTGACCGTCCGGCATCTTGATGCAGCTCGTCTCCCGGGTGACGCCCGGCAGCGAGGGGTCGGTGAGCTCGATGCCGAGCGCGCGGAAGAACTCGTCCCAGGTCGTGCCGCTCATGTGCACGTGGACCACGGTGTAGCGTGGCTCGTGGATGTGGGCGACGGGGCTGAGCTCTTTGTCCTCCGTCGAGACGAACTGGGGCTTGTTGAAGTCGAACCGCTGCCCGCGGATGTAGAGGGCGAAGTCGGCGTGCTCATGGATCGCCTGGCGCAGGGTGCACCCCGGCTCGCCGACCTTGCAGGACTGGATGACGACCTCGGGGCCCGCCGCGTCGCCGCTGTTCACGCCGAGGGCCAGCAAGACGCCGAGGATCACGGCCGCGGCTGCGAGCACGCCCATGGCCGTGACCATGACGCGCGTGGAGCGCCACATGGGCGTCGCCGTGGGGATGGGGCCCTCGCTCATGGCGCTTTCGTCGGGCTCGTTGCTGCTGTGGCGGCGACCGAGGGTGAGGCCTTGGGGACGGCCGTGCCAGCGGGCGCGGCGCTGCCGGAGGGGCTGGCCGCAGGCGTGCCGGTGGTGCCCGGTGCCGGCGTGCCGTTCAGCGTGTTGATCGCCCCGTCGAGGATCTGGCGCCAGATTTCGATGGAGTTGGGCGCGCCTGCGCCGAGGGGAACGTCGTTGATGAGGAAGCCGGGCGTGGACTGGATGCCGAACTGCGTCGCGCGCCGCTGCGAATCCTGGACCACCTTGAGCGTGTCGGGACTGGTGAAGCAGGCGTCGAACTTCGTGCGGTCGAGCCCGAGATCGGTCGCAAACTGCTTGAGCTTGTCGTCGGCGAACCGGCCCACGTCGCTCTTCTCGTTGGTGGCCTGCCCGGCCTCGGCCTCGGTGAGGAACAGCGTGCTGTGGTACTGCCAGAACTTGTTCTGCTGGCCGGCGCACTCCGCCGCGAGCGCGGCACGGGTCGACTCTGTCCCGAGGATGGGCAGGTGCTGGAAGTTGATCTGCACCTTGCCGGTCTTCACGTACTCGTCGACGAGGGTCGGCTCGTCGCGCGAGGTGTAGCCAAGGCAGAACGGGCACTGGAAGTCTTCATACACCGTGAGCTTGAGTTGCGCGTCGTCCTTGCCCAGCTTTGTGCCGTTGGCGAGCTCGAGCGGGAGCGCGGCCGCGGCGTCCTTCAGCTGCTTGACGAGCTTGTTGTCGGCGCTGCTGCTGCCGTTCATCATCAGGACGCTGAGAATGACCGCCACAGCCACGATCACGGCCGAGACGATCAGCAGGAAGGGCCGCGAGAGCCAGTCGGGCCCGCCGCCGCCGCTCTTCGCGGGACCCGGACGCTTGCCGGGGGCGGGGCGCTGGGCGCGTGGCTGGCGCGCGGTGCGCGACTGTTCGCGGCGGGCCTGGCGGTTGGACATGCGGTTGGAGTCCTGGAGGCTGGATTCGGCCCGCGTGCAGCGGCCGTGACGTGCGACTAGCAGAGCGAGGATACCACCGGGGCCGGTAGAGCGAAGGGCAAGGCGCCCATACTGCGGCACGGACGGTGGCCAGTCGCCCGTTCCGCGGGCGGCTGCCAGACTGGGACCATGGCCACTCGCAGCACGAACGGCACAGAAGTCCCGGCCCTCGCCGTGAAGGACCTGCGCAAGCGCTACGGCAGCTTCGAGGCGGTCTGCGGCGTCAGCTTCGAAGTGCGCCCCGGCGAGATCTTCGGGCTGCTCGGTCCCAACGGCGCCGGCAAGACGACCACGATCGAGATCGTCATCGGGCTGCGCGAGGCCACCTCGGGCAGCGTGGCGGTGTTCGGCGCCGACGTCTCGCGCAACCACGCCCTCGCGCGCGGCATGCTGGGCGTCCAGCTGCAGGAGTCGGATTTCTTCGACCACCTGACCCTGGCCGAGCAGCTCCGCTACCTGGGCGCCTGCTACGGCACGAAGCCGGACGCCCAGGCCCTCCTCGCGTCCGTCTACCTCGCCGACCGCAGCGGCTGGCGCCTGAAGCAGCTCTCCGGCGGGCAGAAGCAGCGCTTCGCGCTCGCCGCCGCGCTCGTCAACGACCCGCGCCTGGTGCTCCTCGACGAGCCCTCCACGGGCCTCGACCCGGGTGCGCGGCGCCAGCTCTGGGGCCTCATCCGGCGCCTGCGCGAGAGCGGCCACACGGTGCTGCTCTCGACGCACTACATGGAGGAGGCGGAGGTCCTCTGCGACCGCGTGGCGATCATGGACAAGGGGCTGATCGCGGCGATCGACACGCCCGGCGCCCTCGTCGACGGGCTCCTCGCGACCGGCTTCCGGCGGCACGAGGAAGTGCGGGAGGCGACCCTCGAGGACGTCTTCCTGAACCTGACCGGCCACCAGTTCGAGGACCAGCCGATCGAGCAGCCGGCAGCCGGCCACCGGCGGCGCGGAGGAGGGGCCTGATGGCAGCAGCAGCACCGGCCACGGACATGCCCGGCCTGAAGAGCCGGCGTGGGAACCCGGCCTGGACGGGCTTCGTGGCGACGCTCGTGAGCGAGCTGAAGTCGTTCTACCGCGAGCCGCAGGCGCTGGCCTTCACGCTCGGGCAGCCGTTCATCCTGCTGCTCATCCTCAACTCCTTCAATTTCCACTTCACGGTCAACGGCGTGGAGCGGCCTTACCTGGACCGCCTGCTGCCGGGGATGATCGCCTTCAACGGGATGACCGTGGGCCTGAACTCGACGGCCTTCGTGATGTCCCGCCTGAAGGAGCGCGGCGTGCTGCGGCGGGTGCGCGCGACGCCCATCCCCACGGCCTCGTTCCTGGGCGGCGTCATCCTCAGCCGCATGGTGACCGCGGCCGGCGTGACCCTCGTTACCTACGCGGCCGGCGTGTGGGTGTTCGGCGCGGAGCTCCAGGGCAACTTCGGCGCGCTCTTCGGGCTGGCGATGCTGGGCGCGACCATCTTCATCGCCATGGGCATCCTGCTCGTGGCCTTCTCCCGCAGCGAAGACGACCTGCCCCCGATGTTCATCCTCGTGCTTATGCCGAGCATGCTCTTCTCGGGCGCCTTCCTGGACCGCGGCGGCCTGCCCGACTGGCTCTACTGGGTGACGAACGGGCTGCCGCTGACCTTCCTCACGCACGCCGTGCAGGAGGTCGCCACACTCGGCGGCGGCTTCGCCGAGGTGCGGGGCGACATCCTCGGCCTCGTGGTCTGGGGAGTGGCGGGCTCTGCGCTCTGCACCTGGCGCTTCCGCATGGCGTAACTTCCCCGGCAGATTTCTGCGCTTTACACGGTAGCGTGTAGGGGATACCGTGCGAGGGTGAGCGACGAGCGCGCGCTGTGGACGGCGGAACGGGTGGCCGCGTTGCGTGCGCGGTTGGGGATGACGCAGGCCGGGCTCGCGGCCGCGCTCGGCGTGCGCCAGCAAACCGTCAGCGAATGGGAGACAGGACGCTACGCTCCCCGCGGCGCGAGTGCGCGCATGCTCGGCGTCGTCGCGGAAGAAGCGGCCGGCTACGACGCCGGGCCGCCCGCGGCAGGGGAAGGATAGCCGTGTCAGCCGCCGCTGCCGGGGCTTCGGTACCGCGCGGGGAAGAAGCGCTCGCCCTGCGCTGGGCGGCGGGCGCGCGCGGCCTGCGCCTGGAGGACGGGCGGCGGTTGCACGTCGTCTTCCCCGGCGTGCGCGGGGGCGCGAGCGGGCCCGACTTCACGGGCGCGATCGTCGAGGCCGGGGGCGACCTCCTGCGCGGCGACATCGAGCTGCACCTGCGCGCGAGCGGCTGGCGCAGCCACGGCCATGCCCACGACCCGGCCTACGCGGGCGTCGTGCTGCACGTCGTGGGCGAGAACGACACGGGCTCAGCCGCGACGCTGCACGCCAGCGGACGCGCAATCCCAATCGCCGTGCTGCGCGCCGCACCCGGCGCGCTGGGCGCCTTTCCGCCGCCGTTCGTGCCACCCTGCGCACTCGAGACGGCACGTGGCCGGGACCCGGGCCCGGCGCTGGCGCGGCTCGGGCTGCGGCGGCTCCGGGCGAAGGCGGCGCGGGCCGTGCCCCTCGTCGCGTCCGCCGGCGCCGGGCAGGCGCTCTACGCCCTCCTGCTGGAAACGCTCGCGGGCGCCGCCAACCGTGAGGCGTTCGCGACCCTTGCGCAGCGGCTGCCGCTGGCGGCGCTGCTCGACGCCCCGGACGGACCGGGGCGCCCATCCGCCCTCGCGGCCGCGCTGAAGGACGCTGGCTCGCCGCTCCAGCTGCGCCGGGCCGGGCTGCGGCCCGCATCCACGCCCGAACGCCGGCTGGCGGCAGCCGGGGCGCTCGTGGACGCGCTCTGGCCCGCGGGAGCGGCCACTGCCTGGCCTCCGGGCCTGCCGCCCGGGAAGGGCCCAGGGCCGTTGCGCGTCTCCGGCGTTGGCGCCGGCACGGCGGTCGAGCTGATGCTCAATGCCGTGCTCCCCGTCGCCCTCGCTGCCACCGCGTGGCCGGACGAAGCAATCGAGGCCACGTTCGCCGCTCTGCCGTCGCCCGGCACCTACGGCCGCCTGCGCCCGCTCGAAGGCTGGCTCACGGGCTGCGCAACGCCCTTCCGCGGGGCGCGCGAGCTGCAGGGAGGGCTCCTCCTCGCGCGGGACTACTGCGCCGCCGGCCGCTGCGGCCGCTGCCCGCTGAGCTCGACCACGGCGGAGTAGCGCGTCGCACCGTCAGACGGCGGCGGGCTGCGCGGCGCGCCCGGCCGTGGCGCGCACGACCAGCACGCGGTCGACGCGGCGCCCGTCCATGGCCATGACGCGGAACTGGTAGCCTTCCACCTCGACACGGTCGCCGACGCGCGGGATGCGGCCGAGGCGCGTCATCATGAAGCCGCCGACCGTGTCGTAGTCCTCGCCCGCGAGCTCGGCGTGCGTCGCCTCCTCCACGTCGGCGATGAGCGCGAGGCCGCTGAGGAGGAGGTTGCCGGTCGGCAGCGAACGCACGGGGTCGCCAGCCTCGCCGCGGGCGCCGAGCCAGCGCCCGAGCAGGCGGTAGAGCACCTCGTCGGCGGTGAGGATGCCGCTGGTGCCGCCGTGCTCGTCCACGAGGATGACGATCTGCGCCTGGCGCGCGCGCATGGCCGCGACGGCGACCTCCACGCTGACGGACTCCGGGATGCCGACGGCGGGCTTGACCAGCGCCCGCCAACTGCCCTCGCCGCGGCGCACGAGGCCGAGCAGGTCCTTGGCGTCGAGGATGCCGAGAATGTGGTCGAGGTCGCCTTCGTAGACGGGGTAGCGCGTGTGCTGGTGGCGGGCGACCGCCTCGAGGACGGCGTCGAGCGAGGATTCGGCGTCGAGGGCGACGAGCTCGGTGCGGGGCACCATGATCTGGTCGGCCTGGATCGCGCTGAACTCGAGCGCGCGCCTGGCGAGGAGCAATTCCGAAGTGGAGAGCAGCCCGGCCCGCGCGCTCGCCTCGATCACCATCTCCAGCTCCTCGGGTGAGAGGTTCGCCTCGTGCTCGCCGGCGGGGGCGATGCCCAGGGGGCGTACGACCGTGCGCCCCGCGAGGTTCATCGCCCAGATGAAGGGCCAGAAGACGCGGGTGAAGACGGCCATGGGCGCGGCCAGCCAGAGCGCGGCCTCCTCGGCGCGCTGCAGGGCGAGCGTCTTCGGCGCGAGCTCGCCGAAGACGATGTGGAAGCTCGTGATTACGGCGAAGGCGAGGACGACCGCGGCCGCGTGCGAGACGGCGGCGGCCGCGAAGGGTCCGAGGACGGCTTCGACGGGCGGATCGACGAGCCTGCCGATCGCGGGCTCCCCGACCCAGCCGAGCGCCAGGCTCGACATGGTGATGCCCAGCTGCGTGGCGGCGATGTAGCTGTCGAGGTCACGCAGCGAGGCCAGGAGCAGGCGCGCGCGCGCATGGCCCTGCCCGGCAAGCTGCTCGACGCGCGTGCGGCGCACCGCGATGTAGGCGAACTCCGTCGCCACGAAGAGCCCGTTGGCAGCCACCAGGAGAAAGACGCCGACGACCCCGAAGACGACGAGCCATGGATCGGACACGGTGAGACCCCCATGCCCTCATGGTATCGGATGCGGGCCACGGCGCAGTCGCTGCCCCACGGCCGGGCACGGGGGCTCCAGGCGGCCGGGGAGCGTCAGACGGCGAGGCGGGTGTGCATCTCCCAGACGAGGACCTCGGCGCCCTCGGCGCCGGCCGTCGCCTTCAGCGCGCCGGGCAGCGTCATGCGCGCGGCGTCGCCCCGGGCGAGCTTCCCGGCGTGGTCGAGGTCGGCCTCGCCCTTCGCGACGTAGAAGTGCACGAACGGGGCGTCGGGCAGCGTGACCGCTTCGTTCGGCCCCAGCCGCCCGGCCCAGAGGACGGCGCCGTCCTGGCGGATGGGGATGGCGGCGTCGTGGCCACGCCCGGAGGCCACCGGCACGAGCCCACCACGGGAGAGCTCCGAATTGATGTCGAGCTGGGCGTAGCCCGGGCGGATGCGCTCCGTGTCGGGCACGACCCACATCTGCACGAGGTGCACGGGCGCCGCCTTCGTGGCGTTGATCTCGGAATGGAGGATGCCCGTGCCGGCGCTCATGCGCTGGGCCAGGCCCGGGTAGATGAGGCCGGTGTTGCCCTCGGAATCCTTGTGCTCGAGCTCGCCCTCGAGCACCCAGGTGACGATCTCCATGTCGCGGTGGGGGTGCGTGCTGAACCCGGTCTCGGGCTGGATGACGTCGTCGTTGGAGACGAGGAGCAGGCCGAAGTGGGTGTTCTCGGGGTCGTAGTGGCGGTTGAACGAGAACGAATGGCGTGAGTCGAGCCAGTCGATCCGCGTGGCGAAGCGTTCGCCCGAGCGGCGAAGGTCGACGGTGGGTTGGAGGCTGGCCATGAGGATCTCCTGTTAGTTGCGAGTGCAACTATAACACGCCGGGCTCGCAGCGGGAAGGCCCGTGTCCCCGGTCAACGTCAGGTGGCGCGCGGCATGACCTCGGTGGCGAAGCGGTGCATCGCCGCGCGGCGGCCTTCGACGCCGCCACGGGCGAGGATGTCGAGGAGGAGGTGCGTGACCCCGGCCGCGCGGTAGGCGGCGATCTGCTCGAGGACGGCGTCGGGCGGTCCGAGCAGTGACTTCACCGGGTCGGCGTTGCCGTCGAAGTCGAGGTAGAGGCGCGCCGAGAGGGTGAGCGCGGAGGGGTCCCGGCCGCGTTCGGCGGCCAGCTCCCGCACGCGCGCCCAGTGCGTGCGCAGGTCGGGGAGCGGAGTGAAGGCGGCATGCAGCGCGTCGCCGTAGTGCGCCGCGCGCACGAAGGCTGCCTCGGAGTTGCCGCCGACCCAGATGGGGATGTGGCCGTTGACCGGCTTGGGCGAGAACGCGATGGGCGGGAAGCGGTAGAAGCGGCCTTCGTAGCTGGCCTCGGGCCGGGTGAAGAGGGCTTCGAAGATCTCGAGCTGCTCGTCGGCGCGTGCGCCGCGATGGTCGAAGGGCATGCCCAGCACCTCGAACTCCTCGGCCATCCAGCCGACCCCCACGCCGAGGATCGTGCGCCCGCCCGAGACGGCGTCGAGGGTGGCAAGCAGCTTGGCCGTCTGCACGGGCGGGCGGTACCCCAGGATGAGGACCGTCGTGCCCAGCTTCAGCCGCTCGGTGCAGCCCGCGACGTAGAGGAGCGTGCCCAGGGGGTCGAGCCAGGGGATGTTGTACGGCGCCGGAAAATCGCCTGTCTCCGTGTAGGGGTAGCGCGAGGCGACGGAGGCCGGCCAGGCGATGTGGTCGCTCACCCAGCCCGAGTGGTAGCCGAGCGCGTCGGCCTCGCGGGCGAAGCGGGCGAGCGTGGGGCCGTCGGCCTGGTGGCCGAGATGGGGGAGATGCACGCCGAATTCCATGGCCCACGATGATACACGGGGAGAGGCGAGAGGCGAGAGGCGAGAGGCGAGAGGCGAGAGATGAGAAATGAGAGATGAGAAGCCAGAAGCCAGAAGCCAGAAGCCAGAGGCCAGAAGCCAGAAGGCAGAAGCCGGAAGCCAGAAGCCAGAAGCCAGAAGCCAGAAGCTAGTGTAGTGTCTCCAACGTTGCTTTAGCTCTGCCGACCTTCTCGATGATGCTCTCCACGGAGGCGGTCCAGGTGAACGGGTGGGGCTGCTGGTTGCGGTGGGCGAGGTAGGCGACGATCACT
>Ga0315281_10004339_pt1 | contig 20581 bp, 18 predicted proteins | sample YL17G07_0_MG_FD_204540 | JGI IMG/M metagenome (GOLD analysis project Ga0315281, IMG submission 204540) | Sediment microbial communities from Yellowstone Lake, YNP, Wyoming, USA - YL17G07_0 | ecosystem: Environmental > Aquatic > Freshwater > Lake > Sediment | place: USA: Wyoming | collected...
GAATTCCCTGGCCAGCCGCGCGTGGTCAGACTCGTCGAAGAGGTCGGGCGTGTAGCGCTTGAAATCCGAGTACCCTCCGAGGGGTAGGTACGGTGGATCGAGGTAGACGAAATCGCCGGCGTGCAATTCGGCGAGGATCGCCTCGTAGGTAGCGCGGCGCAGCTCGATGCTCCGCAGAATGGCGGAGGCCCTGCGCAGGTTTGACTCGTCGCATATGGTGACGTCAACCTTCCCACCGAAGGGCGTGTTGAACCGACCTTTCCTGTTTACCCGATAAAGCCCGTTGTAACACGTCTTGTTCAGGTACAGGAACCTCGCGGCGCGCTCCACAGGGGAGAGGGAATTGGGGTCGAGTGCCCGTATCCGGTAGTAATCGTCTTCGCTGATGGGAAGCTGCGACGTCGCGGCCAGTAGTTCGCCGGGGCGGTCACGGACGACGGTGTAGAACTGGATTAGGTCCGCGTTGCTGTCAGATGCCAGGGAGCCGGGCAAGGCCAGGTCGAAGAGGAGCGCGCCCGCTCCGACGAAGGGCTCCACATATCGGCGGAACCGCCTAGGCATTGCGTAGCGGAGGATGGGCAGGAGCTGAGTCTTGCCGCCGGCCCATTTCAGGATGGGCCGCGCCGGCGTTAGTCCGGCATTCAACAGCGGCGGCCGTTGTCCGATCATCGCGCTCACCCGTGCCGTCGGCGCTCCAGAATCACTGCTCGCCGGGCTCCATGTATATGGACGCGTGTCCGTATACATGCTGCTTACCGTTTTTCGCCGAATGTCCTCCTTCGCTTCGCGCTGCGCCCCTTCGGGCGGGGGCGGTGGGCTGGTGGCCGCATGGTGGTCGTGCCTGGGTCACGGTTCGGAGTCGACGGGCCAGGGCCGGCGGGTGGCCCGGCGAATGGCGGTGCCGCCGCCCGTTGCGGGACGCAGCCCCCGAAGCACCCGACTTAGGCTATGGCCCTCCGGTATTGTGCGCGCGTCTCGTCGGGCAGGGCTTCAAGGCCGGCGTGTGGGAACTGCATGTCCTCGCCAGTCCCATCCGGCCTTTCGGCGCTGTCCCAATCGACGACTACAACGTGAGCGTCCTGGGCGTTGGTGTACACACCGACGACAAACCCGCGCTTGACCTCGATCACAACATCGACGGTCATCTGCGCCTCCTCCTGTTCGGCAGCCTGGCACAGATGATAATTCGGTCCGGCGAACCGGGCCTCCTGCTCGAGTAGCGCGTGGGATGTGGTCGGCGTGTGCCGGCGGGTCAGAGAAAGCCCCCGCTGGGGAATCTCTCCCCAGCGGGGGCGGTTGCCTGGTAGGCAATTGGGTCCGTTAGTTATGAGCTTGCGGCGGCGGGTTCGGCGGGAGGGGCAGGCTCGTGCTCCTCGGCCTTGGTGAAGAACACCTTGCCGTCCTCCAATACCGCCCTGATCGTGTCGCCAGCGCTGAATCGGCCGAGGAGAATCTCCTCGGAAAGCGGGTCCTCGATCATCCGCTGGATGGCCCGGCGGAGCGGCCTCGCGCCGAACTGCGGGTCGAATCCGTTCTCGGCAAGCTGCTCCTTCACTTCCTGGCTTACCTCCAGATCCATACCCTGGTTCACAAGCTGTGTCCGGACTCTCGAGATCATCAGGTCAACGATCTGCAGGATCTCCGAATACGTGAGCGCGTGGAAGACGATCGTCTCGTCAACGCGGTTCAGGAACTCAGGCCTGAATACGCGCTTCATCTCGTCCATTATCCGGTTCTTCATGCTCTCGTAGGCGCGCTCGTTCTCATCGGCCTTGGCCGGCGCGCGGAAGCCAATGCTCTCGCCGCTTGCGATGGACTGCGCGCCGATGTTCGAGGTCATAATGAGCACCGTGTTCTTGAAGTCCACAACCCTGCCCTGAGAGTCGGTCAGGCGGCCGTCCTCCATCACCTGGAGCAGGATGTTGAAGACCTCGGGATGCGCCTTCTCGACCTCGTCGAGCAATACCACCGAGTAAGGCTGGCGGCGGACGGCCTCGGTGAGCTGGCCGCCCTCGTCGTAGCCGACATAGCCGGGCGGCGCGCCAACGAGCCTCGAGACGGCGAACCGCTCCATATACTCGGACATGTCGATCCGAATCAGGTTGTCCTCGTTCTCGAACAGGAACTGAGCGAGCGCCCGCGCAAGCTCGGTCTTACCGACACCGGTCGGGCCGAGGAAGATGAAGGTGCCCATGGGCCGCTTCGGGTCCTTGAGTCCCGAGCGGGCGCGGCGAACGGCCTTGGAAACCGCAACGACGGCCTCGTGCTGGCCGATCAGCCTGCCATGCAGCGCGTCCTCCATCTTGAGCAGCTTCGCGGTCTCGCCCTCGACCAACCTCGAGACCGGAATGCCGGTCCAGGAGAAGACGATGTGAGCGATCTCATCCTCGGTGACGGCGGTGGGGATGGCGGCCTTGGCTTCCTCCCACTCGCGCTCCAGCTGCTCGATGCGGTCCTTAAGCTCGCGCTGCTTGTCTTGAAGCTCCAGCCCGCGCTCGTACTGCTGGCTGGAGGGGACGGCGTTCAGATCCTTGGTGATCTTCATAAGCTCCTGCTTGGCGCTGCGCAGTTGCTGAGGCGCCAGCGTAAGCTGGAGCCTGACTCTGGAGGCAGCCTCGTCAATAAGGTCAATGGCCTTGTCCGGCAGGCTGCGGTCGGTTATGTAGCGGTCGGCAAGCCTTACGGCCGCGACCACCGCGTCGTCTCTGATCTCGACGCCGTGATGGGACTCGTAGCGGTCGCGGAGGCCCTTCAGTATCTCGATAGCCTCGTCAGCCGTAGGCTCTCTGACCTGAACGGGCTGGAACCGGCGCTCCAGGGCGGCGTCGCGCTCGATGTATTTTCTGAACTCGTCCATGGTGGTGGCGCCGATGCACTGGAGCTCGCCTCTAGAGAGCGCGGGCTTCATGATGTTGGACGCGTCTATAGCGCCCTCAGCCGCGCCGGCGCCGACGAGCGTGTGAAGCTCGTCTATGAAGAGAATGACCTCACCCTGCGCCTTGCGGACTTCGTCCATGACGCGCTTCATCCGCTCTTCGAACTCACCACGGTATTTCGTGCCAGCCACCAGCCCCGCAAGATCGAGGGCAACGATACGCTTGTCCTTGAGCATCTCCGGCGTGTCGCCGGCGACGATTCGCTGCGCAAGTCCTTCAGCGATGGCAGTCTTGCCGACACCGGGCTCGCCGATGAGGGCGGGGTTGTTCTTCGTGCGGCGGGAGAGGATCTGGATGACGCGCTCGATCTCGTTATTGCGACCGATGCAAGGGTCGAGTTTGTCGGCACGGGCCAGCTCGGTGAGGTCGCGTCCGAACTCGTCGAGGGTAGGGGTGCGGGAGCGCGTCCGTCCGGCGCCGCCACCGGCTGGAGACAGCGCCGCGTCGCCGTCCTGGAGGCCCATGACCTCGCGGCGGGTGCGCTCGAGGTCTACTCCTAGCTTGGCGAGGACTCTGCCAGCCAGCCCTTCAGCCTCGCGGATGAGACCGAGGAGCAGGTGCTCGGTGCCGATGTAGTTGTTATTAAGCTGTCTCGCCTCGTCATAGGCGAGGTCAATGACTCGTTTCGCTCGGGGCGTGAGCTGCATGTCCTGGCCGAGACGGCCGTCTCCTCTGGAGACCTGGCGCTCGATTTCGGACTTGATGCGGCTCAAAGCGACGCCCATGCGGTCGAGGATACGTGCGGCGACGCTGTCGTTTTCTCTGACCAGTCCGAGGAGCAGGTGCTCGGTCGAGACGTAGTTCTCACCGAGCCTACCGGCCTCTTCCTGGGCAAAGAACACCACTCTCCGTGCTCGCTCTGTGAACCTCTGCCACATCTATCGTTTCCCTCCTTTGCTCGGGGAATGGGAGCTATCAGTCATCGGCGGGCGGCGGATTCGGAAACCGCCATCCAACAGCAGCGTTACGCAATCCGTCGGCCACCGCCGTCACATCCGACTCCTACTTCTATTATACTAGACTTTCCTTCAGAACGGTTGGTTCTGCCGGAAAAAGCGGCCAGTTGTCAGCCATCGGTTTTCGGCGGTCGGCCGGAAGCTCGCAACTGACGGCTAGATCTCGACTCCTCTCAGCCGCCGACGGACGAGAACGGCGCGGCGGCGGTCGGCCATGAGACTGGTATCGCCGTCCCGTGCATCGAGGCGCATCACCCTCATTGCCACCATCAACTCGTTCAACTCTCTTGCGGAGCAACCGGCGATGAGACCGACGGCTCCGGCAAGCCGGATAGGCGAGAGCCGCGCGAGTGCTTCGCCCGCAGAGATCGTCTCGGCGCCGCGAAGGCTCTCGAGGCTGCCGCGTGCCGCCGCGATCAGGCGGGCGCGGCCGTCGGCGACGATCTCCTGCCTTGCCAGGCGCTCCTCGGACAGCAGATGGTCCGCGACCGCGCGCACGCGCCCCGCAAGCTCCCTCTCGGGCACTCCTAGCGTGACCTCGTTCGAGACCTGGTAGAGGTCTCCGAGGCCCTGGGAGCCTTCACCGAAAAGGCCTCTCACGCTCACGCCGAGGTCCATAGCGGCCTGGAGAGTCCTGGCAAGCCGCCGGACCATCGCGAGGCCGCCAAGATGCATCATGGCCGATATCCGGAGGCCCGTTCCCAGGTTGGACAGGCTTGCAGTGAGGTAACCCAGCCGCCTGGAATAGGCGAACCTGAGCGCCTTTGCAAGCTCATCATCCACCTGATCGACGAGCTGCCATGCCTCGACCGGCTGAAGACCGGAGAGAATCGCCTGGATTCTGAGATGATCTTCCTCATTAACCATTATGGCAATCCTGCCGCCCGGCTCCAGAAAGACGAGTCCTCCGGTGCGGGGCATGACCTGCTGCGGGCTTGCGAGATGGGCGTCCACGAGGAACGCCCGGTCTTCCTCAGCGATCCGGGCGAGTTCGACTGCCTGGAGATCGGGCCAGTGCTTTCTGAGTCGCTCGCTGGCCTTCAGCACTGTCTGTGCAACGTTTTCAAGGTCCTCGGCCGCTGCGCGGCCCGGAAACGGGACTCCGGCCAGGTTCCGGGCGAGCCGTGCCCTGGTCGAGACGACGATGTCGGCGGCGGGCGCATCGGCTCTTGTCCACGCAGGGCGGATGCTTCTCCACATAAGTCTTACCCAGTCCTACACCGGTGTCTTGCCAACGTGGGCGGCCCAGCCCTGGATCGACTGGATGGCAGCAGCCAACTCGTCCGAGAAACGCTCGTAGCAAAGCTCGCAGCCGGCGGCTGCGTCTGTGAGCACCTGGGCAAGAGTCGTACCGCAGCCGGGGCAGCCGACGGACGGATCGATACCGGCGGCCCGGGCCCGATGGAGCGTGGCGGCGGTCACGAACCTGGCGAGCCGACCCGAGCCGCCGAAAGTCAGCCGCTCGAAGGCCGGCGCACACTCCAAGCACACAAACGTTCGATCCAGAAAACGGCCGGACCGCCAGCAACTGAAGCTGACGGTCGCCCTTCTTGCTTGGCAAATCTGGCAGATCGGTGGTTCCATGTTGAGCAATGAGCAATGAGTGATCTGGGATTCGCCCATAACACTCCGGTCGCTCTCTACCACTTGCCTATACCGGCACGCCCTCCTTTTGCGTGAGCGCGTGGAACGCGCGCATCATCTCGCGCGTTACTTGGCCGGGCCTGCCGTCGCCGATAGGCCTGCCGTCTACGGTGACGACGGGTATGACCTCGGCAGCGGTTCCGGTCAGGAAGCACTCGTCAGCGGCATAGACGTCGAAGAGGGTCATGTCCTTCTCGACGACCTCATAACCAGCCTGCCTGGCAAGGTCCATGACCGTATTCCGGGTAATCCCTTCGAGGATCCCAGCGGATGCCGGCGGAGTGTAGATGGCGCCGCTCTTCGCGATGAAGAGGTTGTCACCGGTGCACTCGGCCACGCAGCCCTGGCAGTTGAGCATCAGGCCTTCGCCGGCGCCTGCCCGGTTGGCCTCGAGCTTTGCTATTATATTACCAATGTACTTGCCGAGCGACTTGACCCTCGGCTCGAGCGCCTGCGGAGGCGGGACCCTGGTCGAGCACGTCACCACATTCAGGCCGTTCCGGTACATCCCTTGCGGGTACAAAGACAGTTCGTCCGTCGAGATGACCATGGTCGGGCTCTTGCACACCCGAGGGTCGAGTCCAAGCCCGACGCCGCGGGATACCGATATACGGATGTAGCCGTCAACGACCTCATTCGTCCTCACGAGCTCGCACACTTGCCCGACAAGCTCCTCCCCGGAGATTGGAAGCTCTATAGCGACGGCTCGGGCCGAGGCGTAGAGCCTGGCAATGTGCTCCCTCAGCTTGAAGACCCTCCGGCCATAGACCCGGATGCCCTCGAAGACGCCGTCTCCGTATAAGAACCCGTGATCGTAGATGGAGATCGCGGCGTCGCGGGAAGGGACGAGTTTTCCGTTGAGATAGACCATCGGTCCCATGGGCAAGCTCTCCTTAACGGCAATGAAAGTATATCACAGATTGTGCGAAATGGCAACGAAAGCGCGCACGATAGGCATAAACACGCACGCGGTTTAGTCACCTCTCCGACACATACCGCACATCCTGCACGGCGTCGAGACGTTCCGGCCGCCGGACTCACCATTAGGATAGCAGGATTAGCTCAACCGGGCAAGCGGAGAGTTGGGGGAGTTGAGAGGGGGTGCATCCCGGGATTAAGGCAGCATAGCACAACCACGAAGAGAATCAGCCACGGATTGAGACAGATTATAACGGATGGGCACGGATGGAAGGGGAGAAGGATACCTGGTGGGGAGGGGTTCTCCCGTTATCCGTGCTAATCTGTGTGAAATCCGTGCTAATCCGTGGCTAACTCCCCTTCCTGTCATTAACCTGGGATGTACCCGTTGAGAGTTGAGAGTTGAGGGACGGGGATTGCGGATGCCGGCCCGTCGGGCGTTAACGGAGGGAGGCGGCGACGGAGTGCGTGAAGGCGGCGGTGGTGCCTGGGAAGAGGAATAGCCAGAATGTGGCGATGGCGGCGATGACGATCGCAGCGGCGAGCGGGGCCGGAACTCGGACCGACGGCGGCTCGGGCGGCCTCTGGAGGAACATTATCACGGTGACTCGGAGGTAGAAGTAGGCCGAGATGATGGTGGTCACGATGGCGATGATCAGAAGGCCGATCATCTTCGAGCTTACGGCGGCCATGAAGATGTAGACCTTGGCCGTGAACCCGGACGTAGGCGGCAGGCCGGCAAGCGCGAACATGAAGAGAGCCATCGAGCCGGCGAGCACGGGATGGCTCCAGAACAGCCCCGAGTAACTCCCGAGATCGACTGCCTCGTCCCCCTTCTTCGTGACAGCGGTGACGACAGCCCAGGCTCCGAGGTTCATGAACGCGTATGCGATCAGATAGAACGGGATGGCCTGGGCGCCGATGTCGTTCGCGGCCGCGACGGCGACAAGGATGTAGCCGGCGTGGGCGATGCTCGAGTAAGCAAGCATCCGCTTGATGTTGTCCTGGGCGATGGCAACGATGTTGCCGACGGCCATGGTGAGGGCGGCGATGACCCAAACGGCGGCGATCCACTCGGGGCGGAGGTCCCGAAGAGCGAAAACCAGCATACGGGCAAGGGCGGCGAAGGCAGCGGCCTTGCTGCCGATGGACATAAACGCCGCGGCGGGGGATGGGGCGCCCTCGTAGACATCGGGCGTCCACATCTGGAACGGCACTACGGCAACCTTGAAGCCGAGGCCGACCAGGATCAGGCCGGCGCCGGCAAGCAGGACCGGGTTGTGGAGCACGGCCGGCGCGGCGACAGTTTCTGCGATGCGCCTGAGGTCCAACGTGCCGGTCGCGCCGTAGGTCAGCGCCACACCGTAGACAAGGAATGCAGCCGAGAAGGAACCGAGCAGGAAGTACTTCAGTCCGGCCTCCTGAGAGCGCGGCCTGGCTCGATCGAGCCCGGTGAGCACGTAGAGGGCGATAGATAGGGTCTCGAGCGTGAGGAAGATCATGATAAGGTTGGTGCTCGAAGCCAGCAGCATCATGCCGAGCGCGGAGAGGAGCATCAGGGAGTAGAACTCTCCAGAGGGCAGGTCCTCGCGGCGGACGTAGTGCTCGGCCATAAGGATGGCAAGGCCGGCGCCAGAGAGGATTGCGACCTTCACAAGGACGGCGAAGTTGTCGTTCGTGAACATGCCCCCGAAGCCGACATGCGGTCGGTTCCAGAGGAGGGCCGCAGCCACCGCGCCGAGAATGGCCCCGCCAAAGGCTGTCCAGGGTACGAGCCTTCGTAACCACCCGCGCTTGGCGAAAGCATCGATCATAAGCACCTTGCCGGCAGCGGCAAGCACGATCAGCTCCGGGATCAGGACGACCCAGTCGGATGCGGTGACGGCGATCCTCATGGGGCGTCACCGCCTCTCGGAGGAATGAGGCGCGAGGGGGCGGCCGGCCGCACCACCAGTCGCTCCTCGATCCTCGGCCGTCCGTCGTCGCTCCCGGCCTTCGTGACCCTCGCCGCCCTCACGGGAGCGAGGATGCGCTCGGCGGAGGCGGCGGAACGGGAGAGAAGAACGCCAGGGAAAACCCCGAGCAGGATGATGAAGACGATCACCGGCGCAAGGACGAAGGCCTCACGGGCTGAAAGGTCGCGCATCTCGCGCACCTCCGGTTTCTGGATCGGGCCCTGCATGAGACGGCCGTAGAGCCAGAGGACGTAGACTGCCGCAAAGACGACACCGCTCGCGGCAAGCGCGGCGTAGGCAGCGTTGCGGGCAAGGAACGCGCCAACGATGACCAGGAACTCTCCGGGGAAGTTCGAGAGACCGGGAAGGCCGAGGGATGCGAGCGCGGCGATCATGAAGAAGCCGCCGAAGGCGGGCATTACGCGCCAGACACCGCCGTAATCGGCAAGCATCCTTGTATGGCGGCGCTCGTAGAGCATTCCGACGACAAGGAAGAGCGCGCCGGTAGCGAGGCCGTGGGCGATCATGAGAACGAGCGCTCCCTGCATTCCCTGTAAGTTGAAGGCGAAGATGCCGAGGACTACGAAGCCGAGGTGGCTGACGCTGGAGTAGGCGACGAGGCGCTTGGCGTCCGGCTGGGCGAAGGCAACGAGCGCGCCGTAGATGATCCCGATGATGCCGAGCGTGACCATGAGCGGGGCGAAGTAGGCGGAGGCGTGAGGGAAGAGCGGGAGGCAGAAGCGGATGAAGCCGTAGGCGCCCATCTTGAGCAGGATGCCCGCGAGCAAGACGCTGCCGGCGGTTGGGGCCTCGGTGTGGGCGTCGGGCAGCCAGGTGTGGAGCGGGAAGACGGGCACTTTGATCGCGAAGGCCAGCCCGAAGCCGAGGAAGAGCCAGAACTGAGCGGCGCGGGCGATGGGGGCGGCGGAAAGCTCGAGGAAGTCGAACGTCAGGCCGGTCGGGTTCCGCAGGCCGAGGTAGACGATGGCGGCGAGCATCAACAGGCTGCCGACCAGCGTGTAGATGAAGAACTTGATGGACGCGTAGACGCGCCGCTCGTGGCCCCAAACGCCGATAAGGAAGTACATCGGGATGAGCATGGCATCCCAGAAGACGTAGAAGAGGATCAGGTCGAGAGAGACGAAGACGCCGGTCATGGCACCCTGGAGGAGCAGCATCGTGAGGTAGAACTCCTTGGCTCGGGCGGTGATGCTCTTCCAAGAGGCGAGCATGGAGAGGGGCGTGAGGAAGGCGGTAAGGATGACGAGGAATAGGCTGATGCCGTCGATGCCGAGATGGTAGTTGATGGCGTAGCGCGTGACGCCGGCGACCTGGCGCGGCGCGACCCTGATCCACGGGACGAATTCCTGGAACTGGAAGCCGGGATTGCGGCTGTCGAAGAGGAAGATGAGCGGGATGGCGAGACCGAACGCGGCGACGCCGGCGGCGAGCGAAAACCACCGGATGAAGGCATCGTGGCGGCGCGGCACGAGCAGGACGACGATGCTCGCCGCTATCGGCAGGGCTATCAGGACTGTCAGTATGTGATCGCCAAACATTGCCTCGGGCCTTTGCTCGTGTCAGAGCCCGTCTGACATCTACTTTGTTCTCACTATCAGCAGGTAGCCTACGAGCGCGACGGCGCCCAGGAAGACGGCGAGGGCGTAGTTGCGCAGGTAGCCTGTCTCGATCCTGCGGACGCCGAGAGATACGGCGCCCACAAGGTACGCGACGCCGTTCACGACGAAATCGATGATGCCAATGTCAACGATGCGCCAGAGGAGGGAGGCAAAGGCCTTCCCCGGCTGGACGAAGAGTATATTGTAGGCTTGGTCAACCCAGTATTTGTTGGCAAGAGTGTTGTAGGCGGCGGGCACGGCCTGGGCGAGCTTAGCGGCGGCGCCGGGCCGGCGGACGTAGAAACCCCAGGCGATCGCAATGCCGGCGAGGCCGACCGCGAGAGCGGCGGCCATCAGGCCGATGCCGAGGGCGGGCGACGCCTCCGCGACGCGGGCGCCCGCCGGCTGCGCGAGCGAGGGCGTGAGGAAGCTGCCCACGACGTCGATCCAAGGGCCGGCGCCTCCTGCGAAGAACCTGGGAATGCCGAGGATGCCCGCGAGCGCCGCGCCGACGGCGAGCACGAGGAGCGGGATCGCCATAGAGGGAGGCACCTCGTGGGCATGCTCGAACTCGTCCTCGCTCATCCTGGGCTGCCCGTGGAACGTCTTGTAGAACAGACGGAACACGTAGAATGCGGTCAGGAGCGAGGTCGCCAGGCCGAAGGCGTAGATGACAGGGTTCCCTCCCGGCGCGTTCAGAGCGGCGACGAGGATCTCATCCTTGCTGAAGAAGCCAGAGAAGGGCACGATACCGGCGATGGCGAGCGCGCCGACAAGCATCGTCCAGTAGGTGACCGGCATCTTGCTCGCCAAGCCGCCCATATTGCGCAGGTCGGTCCGACCGGCGAGCGCGTGCATTACGCTTCCCGCGCAGAGGAAGAGCAATGCCTTGAAGAACGCGTGGGTCATCAGGTGGAAGATGCCCGCGGCGAATGCTCCGACGCCGACTCCGACGAACATGTAGCCGATCTGGCTGATGGTCGAGTAGGCGAGCACGCGCTTGATGTCGTTGTTCACGAGCGCGATGGTCGCGGCGAAGAATGCGGTCGCCGTGCCGACTATGGAGACGAGTAAGAGGACGTCGGGCGCGTGGATGTAGAGCGGGCTCACGCGGGCGACCAGGTAGACGCCTGCTGTGACCATCGTTGCGGCGTGGATGAGCGCGCTGACGGGGGTCGGCCCTTCCATGGCGTCGGGGAGCCAGACGTAGAGCGGGATTTGGGCCGATTTGCCTATCGCGCCGATAAAGAGCAGCACGGTTATCGCGGCGACGGACCCGGCTGCCGCGCGCCCCGCCGATGCGAACACAGGGCCGTACGAGATCGTGCCGAAGGTGAGGAAGATGAGCACGACGCCCAGTGTGAACCCGAGGTCGCCGATTCTGGTGGTGATGAAAGCCTTCTTGCCGGCCGCGACCGCCGACGGCCGGTCGTACCAGAAGCTGATCAGAAGGTACGAGCAGATGCCGACCAGCTCCCAGCCGAGGAAGAGCAGCAGGAAGTTATCCGCCATCACGAGCGTGAGCATCGAGAAGACGAAGAGGTTCATATAGGTGAAGTAGCGGGTGCAGCCGGGGTCGTCGCCCATGTAGCCGATCGAGTAGACGTGGATAAGGAAGCCGACACAGGAGACGAGGACCATCATGAAGACGGAAAGCGGGTCGAGGAGGATGCCTGCTTCCGCGCGGAAGGCGCCGGAGCTGAGCCACGTGTAAAGGACGCTCGTGACGTGCCGGTGGGAAGGGGGGAGCGAGACGAGGTGCACGAGCACGGCGATCGAGAGGCCGAACGAGCCTCCGACGAGCGCGCACGCGAGCGCGCCGACCAGCTTCCTCGGGAGGAACCTACCCAGTATACCGTTTATGATCGTGCCTGCGAGCGGGAGCCCCGGCACGAGCCAGGCGTAGTTAAGCATGTTCGATACCAGTCAATCGTGTGCGACCGTTCCGGGCGAAGCATTTGCGGCGACGGCGCGAGGCCGGGTGCGAACCGGCGGGCAAATGCTTCGCCCCTACATTCCGTTTGCCGGCACGTCGGCTCGTTCACCACTTCATCAGGTTCAGATCGTCTATGTTGATATCTCCGCGCTGGCGGAAGATGGCGACAATGATCCCTAGACCGACGGCAACTTCGGCGGCTGCGACGGTCATCACAATGAAGACAAAGACATGTCCGTCGAGCGAGCGCTGGTAACGGGCGAATGTGACGAAAGCCAGGTTGGCTGCGTTCAACATCAGCTCGATGGACATGAACATGATGAGCGGGTTGCGTCGGATCAGGACACCGACGACTCCGATGGTGAACAGGACAGCGGAAAGGGCTACGTAGTACGAAGCAGGCAGCAAGCTAGTCGGTCCTCCTTCTTGTGAGCACGACAGAGCCGACCATTGCTATCAGAAGAAGCACACTCGTCAGCTCGAACGGGAGCAGGTAATCGGAGAAGAGCTTCGCGCCGATAGGGCCGGAGGTGCCGAAGTTGCCTCCTACGGGGGCCGGCACGGCGGCTTGCCTGAATGCGCCAGTCGTGGCGATCACGCCGGCCTCGACGATCAGGACGAGCGCGAGCACAACAGCAGCCCGGCGCTGCAGCGGCAGCCTATCCTGGACGTTCTCGATCGCCCCGGTCAGGTTCAGCATCATGACGACGAACAGGAACAGCACCATGATAGCGCCGGCGTAGATCAGAATCTGCAAGAATGCGATGAACTGGGCGGCGAGGACGATGTAGAACATCGCGAGGGCGAAGAAGTTGATCACGAGGAACAGAACGGCGTAGACCGGGTTTTTGGAGACGACGACGGCGACGGCGGTCGCCACGGCGACCACTGCAAGGATGACGAACAAGACGAGTTCGGCTGCCATCTGTCAGCGCACCTCCGCTCCGCAGCGCTCGGTCGCTCGACGCGGCCTCTCGCGCGTGAGTCTAGCAAGGCGCTCGGCAATGACGTACGACAGAGCAAAGAAGCCTACAACCGCGAGCACTGGGCTGGCGATGCTCAGCACAAGGGTGTTCGACCGGGGGAAGAAAGTCAGGGCAACCGCTGTAATGAGCAGGTTGAAGAGCGCAATCGGCAGCGACGCCTTCCAGCCCATCCGCATGAGCTGGTCGAAGCGCACCCTCGGGAACGTCCCACGGACCCACATGAGGAAGTAAAGGACGGCCACGAGCTTGAGCGCAAACCAAATGGGCTGAATCCAGGCGAAGCCGTTCGCGAAGAGCCTGTAGCCGCCGATGAAGAACGTTACAGCGACGGCGCTGATCGTTACCATGTTGATGTACTCGGCCATGTAGAACATGGCGAAGCGGAAGCTGGAGTATTCGGTGTGGTAGCCGCCAATCAGCTCCTGCTCGGCCTCGGGGAGGTCGAAAGGCGCGCGGTTGACCTCGGCCGTCCCGGACAGCAGGAATACGACGAACCCAAGGAACTGAGGGATGATGAACCAGATGCCGCGGGCGGCCTGGGCCTGGACAAGGCCGTCGAGCCGGAGTGTGCCGGCGAGCAGGAGCGCGCCGACAAGCGCGACGCCGAGCGGAAGCTCGTAGGAGATCATCTGGGCGGATGACCTCATTCCCCCGAGCAGCGAGTATTTGTTGGCGGAAGACCAGCCGGAGAGCACTATGCCGTAGACGCCGAGCGAGGAGAGCGCGAGGACGAGCAGAATGCCGGCGTCGAGCTCGGGGACGTAGAGGCCCGGGCCCTTGTAGAAGCCCATGATCTGGATTGCGAAGCTGCGCGGGCCGATGTGGATGGCGCCGCCGATCGGTATGACAGCGAGGGCCAGGAAGGCGGGGACCATGAGCATGGCCGGGGCGAGCGTGTAGATCCACCTGTCGGCGAGCGCGGGCGTAATGTCTTCCTTGAACACCAGTTTGATCGCATCTGCGATGGGCTGCAGCACGCCGTAAGGGCCGACGCGGTTCGGCCCCAGGCGTATCTGAATGTCGGCGACGACCTTCCGCTCCGCCCATATCAGGAACGGGACCATCAGCATCCAAAGCGTGAACACCAGAATGGTCAAGATCAGTTTGACGACGAAGTAGATCGCGTACTCACGCATTTCGCCTGAGAGCAAAGCCTCCGTTTCCATCGAAGGGGCAGCGCCCGCCTCGGATGTGGGTCTCGTATTCGTCTCTGAAGAGCTTGATACTGGAGAGCACCGGCTGGGCGGCGGCGTCGCCGAGCGCGCAGAGCGTCCGGCCGTCGATGTTGTCTGCTACGTCCACGAGCTTGTCAATGAAGTCCATCCTGCCGGCGCCGTGCTCTATGGTCCCGATCATATCCCTGAGCCAGGCCGTGCCCTCGCGGCATGGCGTGCACTTGCCGCAGGATTCGTGCGCGTAGAACCTGGCTAGGTTCAGGGTCGCCCGGACGATGCAGGTGTCCTCGTTCATGACCATAAGGCCGGCGGAGCCGAGCATCGAGCCGACAGACGTAAGGGACTCGAAGTCGAGTCCGACGTCAAGATGCTCCGCCGAGAGCATGGGGACGGATGACCCGCCGGGAATCCATGCTTTGAGCCGTTTGCCGCCGGGGATTCCGCCAGCATGGTCGAAGATCAGCTCGCGGGCGGGGATGCCCATCGGCAGTTCGTAGTTGCCGGGCCTGTTCACGTGGCCGCTGACGCAGAAGATCTTCGTGCCGGTGCTCTTTGGGGTGCCGATGGAGGCGAACCATTCCGGGCCGTTAATGATGATGTGCGGGACGTTTGCGAGCGTCTCGACGTTGTTGACGACGGTGGGGCTGGCGTAGAGTCCCTTGATCGCGGGGAAAGGCGGTCTGACGCGCGGCTCGCCGCGCTGGCCTTCGAGGGAGTTGAGGAGGCCGGACTCCTCGCCGCAGATGTAAGCGCCGGCGCCGCGGTAGATGGTCATATCGACGCTGAAGTCGGAGCCGAGAACCCTGGCGCCGATGAAGCCGCGGTCGTAGGCTTCCCCGAGCGCCCGATCGAGCTTCCGTGCCGGCTCTACGAACTCGCCGCGGATGTAGATGAATGCGCGGCTCGCGCCGATGGCGTAGCAGCAGATGGCCATCCCCTCGATGAGCTGGTGGGGATTGCGGAGGATAAGCTCGCGGTCTTTGAAAGTGCCCGGCTCGCTCTCGTCGGCGTTGCAGCAGAGGTACTTGGGGCCGGGGGCTTTGGGGATGAACGCCCATTTGCGGCCGGTGGGGAAGCCGGCGCCGCCGCGCCCGCGCAGGCCGGATTTGGCGACGGCTTCGGTCACCTGGTCTGGAGTCATCTCCTTGAGCGCCTTTTCGAGGCCTTTGTAGCCGCCCTCGCGGAGGTATACGTCGATATTGTCTATGTCGGGCACGTCGAGGTGCTTGAAGAGAATCCGCATCCGTCTATGCTCCGGCCTTGGCGGCGAAGTCGGCGAGGAGGGCATCGAGCTTCTCCGGCGTCAGGTTTTCGTGGTAGGTGTCTCCGACCATCATGACCGGCGCGCTGCCGCAGTCGCCGAGACACTGGACGGTCCGCAGAGTGAAAAGGCCGTCCGGGGTCGTTTCACCGACCTTGATGCCGAGCTTTTCTGAAAGGTAGTCCACCAGGTGCTCCGCCCCGAGAAGGGAGCAGGAAAGCGTGGTGCAGACATCGAGGACGTACCTGCCGACCGGGCGCTCGAAGAGCATCGCATAGAAGCTCGCCACACCGGCTACGTCCGAGTAGGGTACGTCGAGGGTCTCGGCTACCTCCTTCATGCCCTCGTCGGTCAGATAGCCCTGCTCTTCCTGGAGTATGTGCAGAGCCGGGAGTATGGCCGACTGCCTGTCCGGAAACTGCTCCGCGCTGCCCAGTATTCTCTTTCTCGCTTCTTCGGATAGCATCACGCCTGCTCGCCTAACCTGGATTACCCGAACAGTACGAGTGGCGAAACCTGAGAGTCAATCCTCCCAGTCGAGAGCCCCTTTCCGCCAGATGTAGATATAGCCTACGACCAGCACAACGAGGAAGGAGATCACCTCGAGGAAGAGAAACAGCCTGGCGCCACCGGACGAGGTGAACACGACGGCCCAGGGGTAGAGGAAGATGATCTCGATGTCGAACAGGATGAAGAGCAGCGCGACCAGGTAGAAGCGGATCGGGAACCGGCCTCTCGTGCCGCCGATGGGAAGCATACCGGACTCGTACGGGGCGAGCTTCCTTTCGCTGGGCCGATGGGGGCCGAGAACCTTCGAGATCACCACGGCTCCGCCCGCAAAAGCCGCCGCGATCACGAACAGGATGAGAAACGGCAGATACTGGATGAGCAAACTTCGCGCCTCCTTCAAGCGGTATTCCCGCCCGCCCGGCAGGCTGAAACATAGCAGCGCGCTTGCCAACGGTTGGGTAAAGTGTAGGGCTTGGGGCGGAGGATGTAAAGTGGGGGCGGACGCCCGGGGGAATCCGTTGGTCCGGGGTCCAGAGGACCCCGGACATCGGAGACGGAAGCGGTGCTTCTGTAGCCACGGATTGCACAGATTAGCACGGATTGCACGGATAAAGCCAGAGGAAGTGCCTTTGACGAAGTCTGACCTCGGCAGTTCTCTGGACTGCTTCCCTTCGATCTCGGCAGTTCTCTGGACTGGCGAGGGGAGGGATCTTCCTGGGGCTCTGCCCCCAGGGCGGACGCCCGGGGAAATCCGTTGGTGGGGTCCAGAGGACCCCGGACATCGGGTAATGCCTTTAACGGGGCCGGAAGGAGCTTTCTTTAACGGGGTTTGTCTCTTTCTGTTCCCGCCATCTGGCCTGGGCCTCCGTCGACCTGAACTCGTTTCCCACAGGCCGTGCAGGGGCAGTCAACGCCAAGGTATCGGAATGCGGTAGGGCATGATTCTGCCGTGAAGCAAGACGGTGGGGGCGGACGCCCCGTGAACCCTTCGGGTCCGGGGTCCAGAGGACCCCGGACATCGGGTAATGCCTTTAACGGGGCCGGAAGGAGCTTTCTTTAACGGGGTTTGTCTCTTTCTGTTCCCGCCATCTGCCCTGAGCCTCCGTCGAGCTGAACTCGTTTCCCACAGGCCGTGCAGCGGCGGTCAACGCCAAGGTATCGGAATGCGGTAGGGCATGATTCTGCCGTGAGGCAAGACGGTGGGGGCGGACGCCCGGCACAACCCTTCGGGTCCGGGGTCCAGAGAACCCCGGACATCGGGGGGGGCGTCGGTCCATCGAGCGTGGAGCATCGAACGAGGTCAGATCAGGCGGAGGATGGCGTCGGCGAGGCTCTGGGGGTCGTGGCGGACGACTTCGGTCTGGTTGATGAAGTCCCCGATGACGACGCGGAAGCCGGCCTCGCGGATCTTATCTATGTCCGGCAGGACGAACTCGGCGCCCTGCTCGCGGTATTTCTCCAACAGTTCGAGCTTGGGAATCTGGCGGTTGACGAGGACGTAGTTGAAGAGGCGGCGGTCGGCATGGCTGGCTACAGCTCGGACGTGGTCGGAGGCTGTGAACCCGTCGGTCTCGCCGGGCTGGGTCATCACGTTGCAGACGAAGATCTTCGTGGCGTCCGATGCGGCGATGGCCTCGGGTATGCCCTTCACGAGGAGGTTCGGGATGATGCTGGTGTAGACGCTGCCGGGGCCGATCACGATGGCGCTCGCGTAGCGGACGGCCTGGAGGGCTTCGTCGAGCGGGCGGACGTCGGCGGGCAGCAGGAAAATGTGGCGAATCCGCTGGGGGGCCTTGGCGATGTTCGTCTCACCATCGGCGAGAGTGCCGTCTTCCAGTTCCGCGTGCAGCGTGACGTTGTCGATGGTGGATGGCAGCACGCGGCCGCGGATCGCGAGAATCTTGCTCGTCTCCTTTACGGCCCGCTCGAAATCGCCGGTTATGTTCGTCATGGCGGCGATGAGCAGATTGCCGAACGAGTGGCCCTGGAGCGAGCCGGTGCCGCCGTCGAACCGGTGCTGGAAAAGCTCGGTCATGAGCGGCTCTTCATCGGCGAGGGCGACGAGGCAGTTGCGGATGTCTCCTGGCGGGAGCATCCCGAGTTCCCTGTGCAGCGTGCCGGAGCTTCCGCCGTCGTCGGTCACTGTGACGATGGCGACGATGTTGCTCGTATGCTGCTTGAGGCCGCGGAGCATGGTGGACAGGCCCGTGCCGCCGCCGATGACCACGATCCTCTGGCCCTGGGAGAGATAGCGCCTCTGGAAGATGACGTCGGCGAGTTTATCGCGGGCCGAGGGATTGACGACACTCAGGATCGAGCGGACGACCTGCCGGAGGGCGACGAAGATCAGCACAAGGCCGACGAGCACCAGGCCGGCGCCGATAGGTATGTAGGTCGCGGGTTGGTCAAGATGGATGCCGAAGCGGAGGAACGCGTAACGGCTGGCATTGTCGAGGTATTCGAAGACCCTGATGTTGGCAAGGAGCATTACGCCGACGACAATGCCGAAGGCGCCGACCGGCACCAAGAGCAGCCAGCGCTTGACACGCATGCCCGGGTACAGCCACTTCAGCGAACTCCAGACGCTTTTCATCGATCAGCCTTTGGGGCAGTCGCGATGCTCGACTATGACGTTGTAGTCGCGCATCTTGAGATAGCGGGCGATCTCGTTGGCGACGACTACGGACCTGTGCCGGCCACCAGTGCAGCCGATAGCGATGGTCAGGTATGCTTTACCCTCTTTCTCGTACTGCGGAATCGAGAACTCGACGAGGCCGCAGAGACGCTCGAGCAGCGGCTCGGTAAGCGGGTCGGAGAGGACGTAGTGTTTGACCTGTTCATAGGTGCCATCAAGCTCCGCCAGCTTTTCTACCCAGTGCGGATTGGCAAGGAAACGGACGTCGAAGACCAGATCGGCGTCGAGCGGGATACCGTGCTTGTAACCGAAGGAGACGACGGTGATGACCATGCGCTGGCGGGCGCCGTCCGGCCCGAAGTACTGTCGGATTTCGCGGCGCAGGCCTTCCGGCTCCAGGTTGGAGGTATCTATGATCTTGTCGGCGTTCTCCTTGATGTCGGCGAGGAGCCTTCGCTCTTCCTTGATGCTCTCGAGGATGCTGCGGCCTTCGGTGACGAGCGGGTGCTTGCGCCTGGTCTCTTTGAAGCGGCGCACGAGCACGGGGTCGGAGGCATCGAGGAAGAGGATCTTCGCGCAGCCGTAGCCATCCACTGCCTTCGCCGACAGCTCTTTGTACGCGGCCAGGAAGCCGCCGAAGAACTGGCCCGTGCGGACGTCAACGACGATGGCCAAGTCCTCGGCCGTCGCGCCGGACTCCTTCCAGAGGCTTGCGACATTGGCCAGGAGGTCGGGAGGCAGGTTGTCGATGCAGAAGTAGTTCAGGTCCTCGAAGGTCCGAATGGCGAGCGTCTTGCCCGCCCCCGACATCCCTGTGACGACCACAAGCTGCTTTTCCAACTTAGATTCCTCACCGTCCGGACTTCGGCGCGATCAACCCACTTATTATTCCGCTAAGGATGGAAAGAACAACAGAACCAAAAAGCGCGGCCCAGAAGCCCGGCACTTTGATGCCGCTCGTGAGCGAGGCGGCCAACCAGAACATGACAGCGTTGACCACGAGCGCGAAGAGGCCGAACGTCATGCAGTTCAGCGGCAGCGTGAAGAGCTTCACGATCGGGCGGATGAAAGCGTTGAGGATGGCGAGCACCAGGACGAAGAGCAAGGCGCCCAGAAACCCTCGCCAGCCCAACCCGATGCCCAGGGCGCGGCCCAGCTCTACCGTCACCCAGACGGCGGCAGCTCCGACCAACCAGCGAATTATGAGACTCATAGCACTATACCCTCCAGAGCGAGCAGCCGGCGCTTGAGGTCAAGTCCTCCCGAGTAGCCGCCGATCGTGCCGTCGGCGTACACCACGCGGTGGCAGGGCACGACGATCGGGATCGGATTGCGCCGCATTGCGTTACCCGCGGCCCTGGCCGCTCGCAGCGAGCCAGCGGCCGCCGCGAGCGAGCCGTAGCTTACGAGCTTACCATAAGGCACCTTCATCGTCTCCCGCAGCACGCGCTCCTCAAACTCTCCCAGACCGTCGAAGCTCACGGGGACATGCGAGAAATCCACCGGCTTCCCCTCAAAGTAAAGACGCAGGCGTTCGGGCAGGTCGCCAAACGCTTCCACTGATTCCGCCGACCCCGGTGGGGCGGATGCGGCGGCCGCCTCTCTCGTCGGGTTCGAGCAATCAACCTCGGTCAGGCTTCCCTCTTGCCCGACGAGGAGAATCCAGCCTATCGGCGTTTCGACTGTAGCATAATGCGAGTTCATCTTACAATCTCCCTTACGCAGTCAGCGAGCCGGGACGTGCCCGGAAGCGGGCCCGGGTGCGGCGGTGCGAGGCGGAGCCTCCGCGGCGGACGGCTGCTCGCCTGGGTCGGTCAGATTCTGATCACCTCGATCTTCGCAGGGTCGCACGTCCCGACGCCGGCCAGCTCGGCGCTTGCGAACCATTTGAGCGACTCGACGGGCATTTCGCGCTTGCCTGCGCGGCGGCGGTATTCGTTGATGATGTCGAGGCAGATGCGGTCGGTGGCGAGGGGGTCCTTGCTCACGATCAGGCTGTAGTAGTCGAACTGGGCGCTCCGGTTGAAGCCAGGGCCGGCATCGCACTGGC
>Ga0315281_10004340_pt1 | contig 20581 bp, 19 predicted proteins | sample YL17G07_0_MG_FD_204540 | JGI IMG/M metagenome (GOLD analysis project Ga0315281, IMG submission 204540) | Sediment microbial communities from Yellowstone Lake, YNP, Wyoming, USA - YL17G07_0 | ecosystem: Environmental > Aquatic > Freshwater > Lake > Sediment | place: USA: Wyoming | collected...
GCCGCGCCGCCCACACTCGCCACGGTCGAAGCAGTGCTGGCACAAATGGACTAGAGACACTCCCGGGCTTACCACGTAGACACGAACAGCACCCCCTCTCTCCAACTCTCTCCCACCAGGGGAGAGAGGGTTTTAATGCTCTTCGACTTTCAATCTCCCTCTCCCTTGGCGGGAGAGGGTCGGGGAGAGGGGGGTGGTGAGACTTATACTGCAGTAACTGAAGAACATGCCAGATTTCCGCGACCCGCACTTCCTGCTCGATCATATCCGCCACACGATGGCGTTCTACCATCCGCGCGCGATCGATGCGCGCGGTGGCTTCTTTCATTTCTTCCGCGACGACGGCAGCGTCTACGACACGCATACCCGTCACTTGGTCAGCAGCACGCGTTTCGTTTTCAACTATGCGATGGCGTATCGCCGGTTCGGCGATGTGGCGTACTTGCGGGCCGTGGAGCACGGCACGGCTTTCCTGCGCGAGCGCCACCGCAATGCGTCGACCGGCGGATACGCCTGGCTGCTCGACGGCGAGCGTGATGCCGACGCGACCAATCATTGCTACGGCCTCGCCTTTGTGCTGCTGGCGTACGCGCACGCATCGATGGCGGGCGTCGCACCCGCGCGAGCGTGGATCGACGAGACGTTCGATCTGATGGAGCGAAAATTCTGGTCGCCGGCGTCCGCTCTGTACGCGGACGAAGCCGCCGCGGACTGGTCGGCCGTCTCCCCCTATCGCGGACAAAACGCGAACATGCACGCGTGCGAAGCCCTGCTGGCGGCGTTCGACGCCACGGGCCAGACGCGCTATCTCGAGCGCGCGGCGAAGCTGGCGAGAAACATCACGGTACGGCAGGCGGCGCTTGCGCATGGGCTCATCTGGGAGCACTACCACGCCGACTGGTCGGTGGACTGGGATTACAACCGGCACGACAAGACCAACATCTTTCGTCCCTGGGGTTATCAGCCCGGACATCTGGCCGAATGGGCCAAGCTGCTGCTGGTACTGGAACGCCACGCCGATCGGCTGAGCGCAACGCAGTGGCTCGCGCCGCGCGCGGCCGAGCTGTTCGATGCGGCAATGAAACACGCATGGGACGACGAGCACGGCGGCATCGTCTATGGTTTTGCGCCCGATGGCAGCATCTGCGACGGCGACAAATATTTCTGGGTGCAGGCCGAAGCGCTCGCCGCGGCGGCGCTGCTGGCCAAGCGCACCGGCGACGACAAGTACTGGCAGTGGTACCAGCGCATCTGGGACTACTGCTGGAGTCATTTCGTCGATCACCGGCATGGCGCGTGGTACCGCATTCTCACGCGCGACAACCGCAAATACAGCGACGAAAAATCCCCCGCGGGAAAAACCGACTACCACACCATGGGCGCCTGTTACGAGGCCTTGAACGCAGTACGCGATTGAGTGTGTCGTGCAGGCAGAAAGCGGAAATGTCAATCAGGCATGCGCTCGAATAAAATATCCTGCGCGCCCTGCCAGAGAACGAGTTTCCCGAACGCTTCCAGATGTTCGCGCCCCTGCTCCACGGTGAGGAAATGATTGCCTGCCAGTTGCCCCATCTTGCTGGCGAAGCGCGAACTGCCGTAAACGAACAAGATCTCCGTCTCGCTGAAACCTCCGGGATAGAACAATAAGTCGCCTCGAGATCCGTGACTGGTATGGTTCTCGAAATCCAGCCCGGTCGCCATCTCGCCCAGGGGAATCCAGACCGCTTCGCCGCTCCAGCGCGAGTGAATGACTTTGTTCCCGAACGGCAACAGCCCCGCGAACATGGCGCAGGTCGCCGGTGCTTTTTCGGTTTCCATGCGCGCAACGAACACGAACGGCCCGGCGCTGATCTTTATGCTCTTCTTCACCATCATATTTTCCCGGATTCGCCGCGGCTCAAATATTCACCCATGCCGGCGCGGCCAAGCCAGCCGCTGCCATCGACAATGCACTGCCCGCGCAGAAAAACTTTTTTCACCCGCCCCGTTACCGGCCGCCCCTCGAACAAGGTGTAATCGATCCGGCTGTGCTGTTCCGCCGCGCGGATGGTCCACTGCTCTTCTGGATCGAACAGCACGATGTCCCCGTCCGATCCCACGGCGATGGTGCCCTTGCGCGGAAACAGGCCGAACAGCTTGGCCGGCGCCGTCGACGTGATTTCGACGAAGCGGTTGATCGACATGCCCTGCTTTTTGACGGCGCCGTCGAAGATGAGGGGCAATCGGGTCTCGACGCCGGGCGCGCCATTGGGGATCTTGCTGAAACTGTCCACGCCCTGCTGCTTGGAAAACTTCATGCCGTGCGGCTGTTCATTGAAGCAGAACGGGCAATGGTCGGTGGATACCACCTGCAGGTCGTCGGTCTTCAGCCCGCGCCAGAGGTGCTGCTGGTGGCTGTGATCGCGCAACGGCGGGGTCATGACGTACTTGGCGCCTTCGAACCCGGGCCTCTCATAATCCTGCGCCGTCAAAAACAGGTAATGCGGGCAGGTCTCCGCATGGACGGGAATGCCGCGGTCGCGCGCCTCCGTCACCGCCGACAGCGCTTCTCCCGCGGACAGGTGCACGATGTATAGCGGCGTGCCGGCCAGCTCCGCCAGGCAAATCGCCCGATGCGTGGCCTCCCCTTCGAGGATCGACGGGCGAGTGGTGGCGTGGTACTTGGGCGCTCGCAGTCCCTGCGCCACCGCTTCCTGGACCAGGACCTGAATGACCGGGCCGTTCTCGGCGTGGATGCAGGTCATGGCACCGTTGGCACCGGCCACGCGCATGGCCTTGAACAGCGCGCCATCGTCCACCATCAGCACGCCGGGGTAGGCCATGAACAGCTTGAAGCTGGTCACGCCCTCGCGCTGGATCAGCGTTTTCATGTCGGCCAGGCTCTGGTCGTTGACGTCGAGCATGATCATGTGCGCGCCGACGTCCACGCAGGCGCTGGCGCGGCGTTTGTGCCAGTCCTCCAGCCCGCGCAAAGGACTTTTCCCGGCGCTCTGGTTGCAGAAGTCGATGAGCGTGGTGGTGCCGCCGAACGCGGCGGACTTGGTTCCGGTTTCAAAGGTATCGACGGTGTGCGTCGGACCGAACTCCCAGTCCAGATGCGTATGCACGTCGACGCCGCCGGGCAGGACCAACAGGCCGTTCGCGTCGTGCACCTTGACGTCCGCTCCCGCGGCGATGTTCTTGCCGATGGTCTGGATACGGCCATCGACGATCACGATATCGGCGGTGTAATCATCCACCGCCGTCACGATCCTCCCGTTCTTGATCAGCGTCGTAGCCATCTAGCGTTCCTCCTTTGAGTTATTCCGGAAAAAGCAGTTGCACCGCCAAGTACGCCAGGGACGCCAAGGAAAACAAACGCGATGGATACATCGGGCACCTTTACCCTTTGGGTGAGCCAGGTCAAGCATGCCTATTTTCTTAATCGTCTTACTTTGCGTCCGTGGCGTTCTTGGCGGTGAATGAACTGCCGAATTTAGGATTATTCGATTTGATATTCAGTGTGCGCGACGTATCAGGGCGCGAGCGCGGCCACGGTTTGCGCAATCGGCGCCCCGTTCCCGGCAGCCGACAGCAACACCATCAGCAACAGCCGCGCCTTGGGTCCCTTCAGATCGCCCGTAAAGATGGCGCCCGCATCGGCAAGGTCGCGGCCCCCGCCGCCGCCGCCGTAGACCGGCTGCACGCGGCCCGCCGGACAGCGTGACGTGATCAGAACCGGAATGTTCTTGCGCGTCGCCAGCCGAACGAGCTCGGCCAGGCGCGATGGGCCGTTGCCGCGGCCGAAGCCCTCGATGACCAGGCCCGCGACGCCGCGCCCGATAGCGGCCTCCAGGCCACGAAGGTCGATGCCGAGAACGAGCCGGAACAGTTCCACGTTTTGCTCGAGTCGGTCGATCCCGAACGAGCGGCGCAGAACAGGCCGTCGGTGGATAATGACCGTGTTGCCATCGACTTCGCCCAACGCACCGTGTTCGTACGATTGGAAGGTTTCCACGGCGCTGGCGTGGACCTTGGTCACATCGCGCGCGGCGTGGATGGTCGCGTTGAAGCAGATCGTCGCACCAAGCCCGCGCGCCAAAGGCGACGCCGCGACCCGCAAGGCGTTCAGCAAATTCGGGGGGCCGTCGGATTGCGGATCATCATGGGCACGCTGCGCTCCGGTGAAAACCGCCGGCTTATCGGAATCGAGCAGCAGATCGGCGAGATAGCAGGTCTCCTCCATCGTATCGGTGCCGTGCGTGACTACCACTCCCGCCACCTCCGGCCTGGCGAGTGCATCCCGGATGCGCCCGGCAAGACCGAAAGCGAACTGCAGGTCCATTTCGTAACTCGGGATGGTGGCCAGGTCGTGGACTTCGATATCGGCGAAGTCTGCCACCTGCGGCAACATCCTGAGCAACTCATCGGCGCGCTGGGAAGCAACCGTGCTGCCCAGCTTCGGGTCATAGCGCGATGCGATGGTTCCGCCGGTGGCCAGCAGTACGATCCTGGGTTTCATGCGTCGATTCCTATTGCGCGACCCGTTTTTTCGCGATCCGCTTAATCAGCGATCTGCGCCTTTCCGAGCATGACGTTCAGCAACACGTTGCAGCCCGCGGCCAGGTCTTCCGCCTTGGCGTTCTCGATCTCGTTGTGACTGATGCCGCCTTCGCAGGGCACGAATATCATGCTGGTAGGGGCGACGCTCGCCATGTAGATGGCATCGTGGCCGGCGCCGCTGACGATGTCCATGTGGCTGAAGCCCAGGGATTGCGCCGCATTGCGTACCGCGGCTACACATCCGCCATCGAAATTGCAGGCCGGGTAATTGGCGACGCGCTCGACGCTGGCACTGACCTTCCCCTCCTGCGCAAACCGCTCGCACGCCGCGCGCATTTCGCTTTCCATGCGCTCGAGCGCCTCGTCTTGCGCGTGGCGCAAGTCCACCGAAAACCGCACCTCTCCCGGAATGACGTTGCGCGAATTGGGCTTGACCTGCATGAATCCCACCGTGCCGCGGCCGTTAGGCTGGTAGCGGTAGGCAAGCGCGTTGATTTCGGCAACGATTTTCGCCGCGGCGAGCAACGCGTCCTTCCTCAGCCGCATCGGCGTGGGGCCGGCATGCGCGTCCTGCCCGGTGACGACGACGTCGTACCAGCGCAGGCCCAGCGCGCCGACCACGACGCCGATCACCTTGTGCGTATCCTCCAGGATGGGTCCTTGTTCGATATGGGCCTCGAAGTAGGCGCCGACGGGCCGGCCGCCGATTTTTTCCGCGCCGGCGTAGCCGATCTGCGCGAGCGCCTGGCCGACCGTCACGCCCTCCAGATCGGCGCGTTGCAAGGTGGATTCAAGCGGAAAGGCGCCCACGAACACGCCCGAGCCCATCATCACCGGCGTGAAACGCGAGCCTTCCTCATTGGTCCACACCGCCACTTCGATCGGCGCTTGGGTGCGGATCTTGTGATCGTTGAGGGTACGAATCACCTCGAGCCCGGACATCACGCCGTAGTTGCCGTCGAATTTGCCGCCCGAAGGTTGGGTGTCGATGTGGCTGCCGGTAATGATGGGCGGCAGCGTGTTATTCTGGCCCGCACGCTGCGCGAAGATGTTGCCGATGCCATCGATGGCGATGCCGCAGCCTGCCTCCTTGCACCAGCGAATGAACAGGTCGCGCGCTTCGCCGTCCAGCTTGGACAGCGCCAACCGGCGCACGCCACCTTTTTCGGTGGCGCCGATCCGGGCGAGATCCATCAGGGACTTCCACAACCGTTGCGAATCAATCGATATTGCAGCCATATCTGGTCACATGGATTGCGCGGCCGGCGCCTTATGCCACCGCGAGCTCGGCTACCTGCAATCTGCAAAAAACTTCCAGCGAGCGGCGCAACCGCCCCTGATCGATGCCGCGCGTAATGAAGACGATGCGCGAACGGCGATCCGGTGTGGGCCAGCGCTCCAGGTGCTGAGGCGGGTGCACGATATGCTGCACGCCGTTGATGAACACCGGCGTGTCGCTGCCTTCCACGCAAAGGATACCCTTTACCCGCAACACGTCGTCACCATGACGGTTGAGCAGCAGACTCAACCAGATGCCGAAGGCAGTCCAGTCCATCGGTCGATCAAGGATCAGGCTCATGCTCGACACGGCCTCAGTGTGCTGGCGCAGCGCGTTCGCAGCGTCCGGCTCGCCCGCGCCATCCCCGCGTGTGCGCGAACCCTCAATCGCCAATCGGTACCGTGCCGGACTCGCCGCCGGCGCGGAAGGCATGACATCGAGCAGGAAGTCTGCATCGACGGGTTCATGCGTGGCGTCCCAGAGCCTGGCGGCCGGATTCAGACGCACCAGTTCCTCGCGCACCGCCTCGGTCTGCCCAGGCTCGGCCAGGTCGGACTTGGTGAGAACCAGACGATCGGCGGCGGCCACCTGCTTGATGCCCTCGCGGTTGCGGGACAGATGCAGCCTAGCGTTCATCACGTCGACGGTCGTGATCACATTGCCGAGCTCGAAGTGATGCCGGATCACCGGCTCGCTCAACAGCGTGTAGAGGATGGGGCCCGGATCCGCCAGCCCGGTGGTCTCGATAACGATCCGGTCGAAGGCCGGAATCTCGCCGCGCTCGCGCCGGCTCAGCAGTCCGCGCAATGCGGACTTCAGGTCATCGCGAATGCTGCAGCAGATGCACCCGCTCTGCAGCAAAACGACGGACTCATCGACTTGCTGCACCAGCAGATGATCCAGGCCTATTTCGCCGAACTCGTTGATCAGCACGGCGGTACGCCCCATGCGCGGCGAACGCAGCAGCCGCTGCAGCAGCGTCGTCTTGCCGCTGCCCAGGAAGCCCGTGAGGACGTTGACCGGAGTGAGATTGTTGCCCGAGGTCATCGCACGATCTGTCCGGAATCAGCTCTGTTCGAGAAATTCGATCAGCCGTTCGTCGAGCGGATCGATCGATTGCTTGCGCAAACGATCAGCCTGCGACCAGACAGCGGCAACGCTGGATACGATAGCCGTCTGGCCGGTCTGGCCCGCAAGCAGGTAAGCACTGCCCTGCCAGTCGCTTAACTTCATCCCGTACTGCTTCAGGATGCGGTTGGCCAGCGCGACGCGGTGCAGCCGGTCGTGGCGACGGGTGCGCACGCCATGGCCTGCCGCGCCCACGATCGCGTCAGTCCAGTGCGCCTCGCCAAGGAAAACGCCGCACAGTCCGCACATGGCTAATCCGCCGCGGCGGCAGCAGCGGCCTCCGCAACCTTGACGGACCGGGTAACCAGGTAATGCAATTGCTCCGCATCCCAACGGGCGATCACCGGATCGCCGATCGTCAACGGATCGGCGAAAAACTCGCCGTCCGGGACGTTGGCGACAAATCCCTCGCCGCAGGCATCCTCGATCGAAACCTTCAGCCAAGTGCCCTGATACTCTATCGCGGCGACGCGACCGCTCACGCCGTTGACGCCGGCATCGGCCGCCTCCGAGGGCGCGCGGCTCAGGCGCACGCGGTCGCGGCGCACGGCGACCTCGAACTGCTCACCGACCCCCGGGGCCGAAGCGGGGGCCGTGATGGTGATGTTCTTCTTTCCGCTGGCGATGATGACGGTACCGGTCTGGCGCCCGGTAACGGTGCCGGCCAGCACATTCTGGCCGCCCATGAAGTGCGCCACGTAGCCGGTGCGCGGCCGGTCGTAGACGTCCCGGGCCGAGGCCGCCTGCTCGATCTGGCCCTGGTCCATCACCACTACCATGTCGGCCAGCGCGATCGCCTCCATCTGGGTGTGCGTCACATGGATGAAGGTGATGCCGAATTCCGCCTGGATATGTCTGAGCTCGCCGCGCATCTGCAGACGAAGGAATTCATCGAGCGCGGACAGGGGTTCATCGAGCAACAGCACGCGCGGGTTGGTAATGAGCGAACGCGCGAGCGCGATGCGTTGCTGTTGCCCGCCCGAAAGCTGCGCCGGCAACCGGTCCGCGAAGGACTTCATGCGCACGCGATCGAGCATGTCGAGCGCGCGAGCGCGCCGCCCGGCTTTGCCCACACCGCGCACCTTGAGGTTGAAGGCGACGTTATCCATGCAGCTCAGGTGCGGAAACAGCGCGTAACTCTGAAACATCATGGCCGTACCGCGTTCGACCGGGGGCTTGCCGACCACGTTCTCGCCGTCGATCAGCACCGCGCCCTCGGTGGGCGATTCGTGACCGGCGATCATGCGCAGTATCGTCGTTTTGCCGCAGCCCGACGGCCCCAGCAGACAGCAGTAGCATCCGCCGGGTATTTTCAGATCGATGTTCCTGACCGCGGCCGTTTCGCCAAAACGCTTGGTGACGCCAGCCAGTTCGATGCTGCCGCGCTCGGCCGTGCGCCGATCTCCCGGGTTCATTCTGATTCCTTTGTCGAAGGTTTTCTTCCAACAGGCTGGCGCGATCTGCGCCACTGGATGATGGCGATCGATCCCAACGCCAGCGCGATGGCGATGAATGACACCAGCGTTGTGACCGATCCCAGCGCATACAGCGCCGGCGAGGTCACGTTGGTGGTCATGCCCCAGATTTCCATGGGCAGCGTGTTCGCCGCCCCGGAGGTCAACAAGGTGCGGGGAAACTCGTCATAGGACAGCGTGAATCCAAACAAGGCCACCGCAATCATGCCGGGAAACAGAATAGGCAAAACCACCCATAGAAAGATCTGCCAATTGGTGGCGCCGAGATCTCGCGCCGCCTCTTCATAGGCGCGATCGAAGCGGCTGAACACGGCGAACATGATCAACATGCCGAAGGGCAACGTCCAGGTGAGCTGCGCGCCCAGCGCCGAAGCGAACCACTTGGTTTGAACCCCCAGCGTTTGGAAGGTAAGTCCGACGCCCAGCCCCACCAGCAATCCTGGCATGATCAGGCTGGCGACCGCCAAGTAGAAGACGAGGGCGGATCCGGCGAATCGCCGACGGAAGGCAAGCCCCGCGACCACCGAAATCGCCACCGTCAGCAACAGAACCATCACCGCGAGAATCATAGAGCGGGTGAACGCGCCCGCGAAATCCCCCGTCCGCTGCTGCCTGAAGAGCGCATCGAACCAGTGAAAGGACCAGCCTCGCATGGGAAAGGTCAGCCCGCCCGCGGGCCCTTGAAAAGACAGGATGTAAATGGCCGACATGGGGCCGTAGAGGAAGAGCACGAACAACCCGAAAAAACCACTCAGCGCGTAGAAGCTCCAGGGACGTTTACCGGTCTGTAGTTTCTGCATGACTTATCCGGCGATCTCTTTTCGAACATCGACAACACGCAGGATCGCCGCCACCATCAAGCTCACGACGATCAACAAGATGACGGCGCTGGCCGCCGCCGGTGGGTACTGCACCATGGCGATTTGGTTCGACATGGCCATGGCGATAGAGGCGGACCGACTGCCGCTCATGACCCTGACTACGAAGAAATCCCCCATCACCAAGGTCAGCACGAAGATCGACCCCAAGGCGATACCCGTCCTGGAAAGAGGGACCACGATGTCCCGGATGATGCGCCAGGCACTGGCGCCGCCATCGCGGGCCGCCTCGATCAGCGCCTTGTCGATTCTCGCCATGGCGTTGAAGATGGGTACGATCATGAACAGGGTGAACAAATGCACATAGGCGATGATGACTGCGAAATCGGAGAACAGCAGAAATTCCAGGGGCTCATCCGTAATACCCGCGCCTATGAGCGCGTTGTTAAAGATCCCGTTCCTGCCGAGAAAAGGAATCCACGAGATCATGCGAATAATGTTCGACGTCCAGAAAGGCACGGTGCACAACAGGAGCAGCGCCATCTGCCAAATAAGGCTCTGCACATGGAAAGCCAGGAAATAGGCAACGGTGAATCCGATCAAGAGCGTGATCGCCCATACCACCACCGCGTAATAGAGCGTTTTCAAATACAACGACAGCGTGACCTCCGAGGTCAATACATCGATGTAGTTCACGAAGTCGAAGGCGGGAATCGAGTCGAGGCCATCGAACTGAAAAAAACTATAGGCGATGATCACCAGCAAAGGAATGCCGAAAAACAGCAGCAGCACCAGCAGCAGCGGACCGATCTGGAGATAAGACGCCAGGGTGGGCGAGACTTTCACGGGCGTGCGCCTCTTGTTCTGTCAGGTGATTGAAGGGAGGGGGGAAGGGAAGAGGGAGGACAAGAATCTCCGCCCCCTATCCCCTGAATCCCAGCTCCTGACCCCTATATTTCAGGACGCCAAGAACTCGTTCCACTTCTTGACCATGTACTGGTTTTCGTCCATCAAGGTATTCCAGCACGCTACTTTTCCCATGCGATCCCAGAATGATCCGCCATCGCGCACAGAACCGGCTTTCTCCATGACGTTACCGTAGGGATCCTTGATTTCGCCCTTGGCCGGCTTGCCTTCGTACCAATACCCGTACTCATCCTCGGTCATGAATTTCTTCGCGGTCTCGGGAATGGAGCTGTAATAGCCTTGCTTGGCAATGAAGCCCGCCTGCCATCCCGACATATACCAATTGACGTATTCGTAGGCCGCGTCGAGTTGGAGGCCCTTGAGGTGGGCCATGGGAGCGATACAGCTACCCCAAGCGCGATAACCTTCCTTCAACGGCGCGTAATAGCACGGAATTCCGCGCGAACGCACCGCCGTCACCGCCGGTGACCACATGGACTGAACGACGGTTTCGCCCGACGCCATCAGGTTCACGGACTCGTCGAAGGTGGCCCACATGGCGCGGAACTGGCCCGCCTTCTTCGCGGCCTTGAGAATGTCGATGGTCTTATCGATCTCGGCCTTGGTCATATTGCCTTTATCGCCGTACTTGATGTCGCCGCGTGCTTCGATGGCCATGGCGGCATCCATGATGCCGATTCCCGGCACGGATACGATGGACGTCTTGCCCTTCCATTCGGGATTGAGCAACTCGGACCAGCTCTCGATCTTGCGCTTGACCAAGTCGGGACGAATGCCCAAGGTGTCGGCGTTGTAAACCGTGGGTATGCCCGTGATCCACTTGGTCGGCCCCTTGGCGAACTCTTTCGCGCCCGGTCCATTCACGTACTGCACTTCATAGGGCAGCACACCTTGGCTGGACACTTTCCTGCCGTCGGGATAGGTACCCTTGGTGAAAATCGGAACGACCTTATCCCACAACTTGATCTTCTTCTCCACATCCATGGGCTGAAGCGTGCCGCGCTTGATCAAGTGATGCTGGAAGAAGTACTCGATATCCGCGATATCGATAGTTTGGGGTTGAGTGACCAAGCGGTTCAGCAGAGCAGAATGGTCGGCAGTCTGCATCTCCACCTTGAAGCCCAAGTCCTTGGTGGCCTGGTCCGCGATATCTTTAATGGCGGAGTAGGAGCCGCCCACGTGCACCAGCTTGACGTCCTTGATGTTCTGCGACCACACCAGCGGGAACCCGTCGATCAAACCCGTCGCGGCTGCGGCGCCTGCCGTTACCGCGGCGGTCTTGAGGAAGCGCCGGCGTCCCGTCGAGGTCTGCGTCTTGGTCCGTTGTCCGGCTGTCTTTACTTTACCTTTCTTCAACATGGTCCTCTCCTCTGTTGGCGATGGAAGTACAAGTTATGTGGAGATCATCTTTTTCTCGATCCCCACGCCGGCGGCGAGCGCCCTCTCGTACTCGAGCGGGATGGTGGCCGAGTCCTGCAGTGCAATGCCGGTGGAGTCGAACAAGGTGATGTCCCGGTCCGAGTTCCGCCCCTTCTTTTTCCCTACGATCACCTCGCCGATCTCACCGGCGATGTCTGCTTCCTTGAGTACGCCCTGCGACAAGGGCACGTTGATCTCTCCGTCGGTCCGGCACTGGCGGATGTCGTCCACGAAGATGCGTGCGCGCTTCAGGATCGCGGCTTCAAGCTCCTGGTCCCCCGACTTGTCGGCGCCCAGAGCGGCGATATGCATGCCCTCGCTGATCCATTCGTTCTTGACGATGGCTCCGCGCGCCGGGGTGACCGTCACCACCACGTCCGCGCCGCGCACGGTTAATTCCAGGTTGGTGCTGGCAATCAGCTTGAAGCCCTCATATTTTGGCCGCTGCTCCTTGACGAAGTGGTCCAGTGTTGCCTGCGAGCGGCTCCAGACCCGAACCTCCTCCCAGCGGAATACCTCGTTGCAGGTGGCGAGCACGCCGGCGGCCATGTGCCCCGCACCGACGATGGCCAGCACCTTCGAGTCCTTGCGCGCCAGCCACTGGGCGGAAACAGCCGCGGCCGATCCGGTGCGCATGACGGTGTGGTGGCTGCCGTCGCAAATCGCCAGCGGAAAACCGGTTTCGGGATGGGTGTAGATCAGGATCGAGAATACGGTCGGCAGATCGTGGTTGACGCGGTTGTTCTCGCGGATCGACACCCATTTGCAGGCCGCAGCCTCGGGTTCCTCGATATAGGAAGGCATCACTTCCCATTCACCCGGATACTTGTCGAGGACGATATGGCCCTTGGGATCCATGTAGAAGCGCCGCTCCCCGTGCATGCGATACGCCTGTTCCACGCATTGATTGTATTCCGCCGGGGTCAGCAACCCCATCATCTCGGTGCGGCCCAGGATGAGGGTCTTGCGGTTACGCCAACTCTGCATTGCGGTGTCCTCGATCCGGTAAGCTCAGCGTACTCCTGACTGGGACTGTCTCGCCTATTTTTTCTTGCGCGGGCTGCGCCGGGCGAAGTCGTTGGCAATGTCGTCGAAGGTGGTGAACCTCACGCCGGGATGACGGATGATGTGATTGAACAGGCGCTCGAGCATCAGCAACACCTGCGGGCGGCCGGACACATCCGGATGGATGGTCATGGTGAAAACGGCGTAATCCATTTCCCGGTACACCCAGTCGAACTGATCACGCCAAATTTCCTCGAGATGCCGCGGATTGACGAAGCCGTGGGAATTGGGCGCCTTCTTGATGAACATCATCGGCGGCAAGTCGTCGAGATACCAGCTTCCCGGAATCTCGATCAGGTCCGTCTCGACGCCGCGCTGAAGTGGTTTCATCCATTCCTGCGGCTTTTTCGAGTAATCGATCAGTGTCCAGCTATCGCCGACGCGCACGTAGTAGGGCTCGAAATCCTTGTGCATCAGACTATGGTCGTACTTGATTCCCCTTTTCAGGAGCAATTCGTTGGTGACCGTGCTGAACTCCCACCACGGTGCGACGTAGCCGGTGGGACGCCGGCCGGAAACCTTGGTCACCAGGTCGATACACTTGTCGAGCACCGCCTCTTCCTGCTCGCGGGTCATCGAGATCGGGTTTTCGTGGGTATAGCCGTGAATGCCGATCTCGTGCCCTGCCTCCACCACCATGGCGGTCTGTTCCGGGAAGGTTTCGATGGAGTGCCCCGGAATAAACCAAGTGGTCTTGACGCCAAGACGCTTGAATAGATTGACCAAACGCGGCGTGCCGACTTCGCCGGCGAACATGCCGCGCGAGATGTCGTCCGGAGAATCTTCGCCCCCGTAGGAACCCAGCCAGCCGGCGACTGCATCCACGTCTACACCGAATGCACACAAGATCTCCTTGGCCATTGATTTCTCCTCAAGTTTTAGGGGCGTGGCAATCAGACTTCGCGCCATGCACATGTGCTGACCCGGATCCGGCAGTGTCAACGAAATCCCGGTTATGGTAGTTTGGCACGCAGGGCTATTTTTGTAGAATTATAGACTTTTACTTGTCAACCGCATGCGCAAATCTTCGTCCAAAACCACTCCGGCCAAATCCGCGAAAGCCAGAATAATTTACTTGCAACCCGAGTCTGCGAACTCATCGATGAGGACGCATCTTCACAATGCCAAGACTCTCCTGGAACACGCCGTCGTCGAACAAGCCGGCGGCGGCCCCTCACAAACGAAGCCGGAATCTAAACGCTGCCGCGTCTGCTCCTGCGCTGCTATGCCGGACTTCCGACCGGCGCCATGAATGTGTCAAGGAATGCGAATCCAGCGGCTTGCTGAATCAGGCGCTCGAATGTCTCGCGCAGCGTCGCCGGCGGCAACCACGGATACGGCAACGCCGATTGCAGGGCACGCAATGTATTTCCATCGCGATCCTCGATGATATCCATGCGCTCGATGTGTATGTGCATCGCGCGCACTCTCAACCTCGTTTCGTCGGATTTGAACCGCCACCGGTAATAGCCCTTCCCGACCCGCAGCGCTGAATTGGACGCCTGCCTCATTATCACCAACCACGGGATGAAGTCGATGCGCTCGCCGTCGTCGACGATCGAATCGCATACATAATAGGTCTTGCAGCAGTCGAAGTTTTTTCTGAATTCCCGAACCAGCGTTTGCGCAATCGCGTCCGCTCCCTGCACTTTGTCGGGAAACGAGATCGTGTCCGTCGCAATGGAGTAAGTCAGAACCGCGTCTGGCGTATAGCATGCGAGAATAACGGGTGGGCGATTGAGGTCTTTCGCCTCAAGGTACGCCTCAAGAAGTTGCTTCGGTGTGTTCATCCCGTTGCCGATCGGATATCAGGGAAATGACCAGGCGAGCATATTAGCGCGCCCCGCTGGCGTTGTGCCCACAAGATTCCGGGTTGCGCGCACACCAAGCTTGGACTATAAGAACGAACCGGCGCGACGGCTGACGCGTCGTTCCACAGCAAGAAAACCGGAGGAGCTTCATGCACGATCTCGTGATTCGCGACGGCACGCTCGTCGATGGCACCGGCGCGGCGCGCCGCATCGCCGACGTCGCCGTCGACGGTAAATTCGTCACAGCGGTCGGCGGCGACATCGGCCGCGGACGCCGCGAAATCGATGCCAGGGGATTGCTGGTTACGCCCGGCTTTGTCGACATTCATACCCACTACGATGGCCAGGCCACCTGGGATCCGTATCTGACGCCCTCTTCCTGGCACGGCGTGACGACCGTCGTGTTCGGCAATTGCGGCGTCGGCTTCGCGCCGGTGCGCAAAGGTGCCGCGCCCTATCTCATCAACCTCATGGAAGGCGTCGAGGACATCCCCGGCACCGTGCTGGCCGAAGGCGTGAAATTCAACTGGGAATCCTTTCCCGATTATCTCGATGCGCTCGAAGCGGCGCCGAAGGTGATCGACGTCGGCGCACAGGTGCCGCACGCGGCGCTGCGCTTCTACGTCATGGGGGAGCGCGGGGCCGACCATGCGGCCGTGCCGAAGGACGAGGAAATCGCGCAGATGGGCATACTCCTGGAGCAGGCATTGGGCGCGGGTGCACTCGGGTTCACTACGTCGCGCACCATCAAGCATCGCGCCCGCGACGGACGCCTGACGCCGAGCCTGTCGGCGCGCGAGCCCGAATTATTCGGCCTTGCCGCCGCCATGAGACGGGCCGGGCGCGGCGTGATCGAAGTCAATTCGGACTTCGGTCCGGGCGAATTCGAAATCCTGCGCGGCGCCGCGCAGGTGGCCGATCGGCCGTTGTCGGTGCTGCTGCTGCAGGTCAACAACGCGCCAGACTTGTGGCGCGAGACGCGCGCGCAGATTCACGCCGCACGCGCGGCCGGCGTCGATGTGAATGGACAGGTCGGCTGCCGGCCGATCGGCGTGATGATGGGTCTCGAAACCACCATCCATCCATTTTCCTCGCACCCGGCGTGGCTGGCGATGCATCATCTGACGCCGGCCCAGCGCGTCGAGCAGTTGCGGCGCGATCCGGATCTGCGGCGCAAACTGGTCGCGGAACGCCCGGCCGACGAGCACACCGCGCGCATCGCCGGCGCGCTGCACAGAATTTATGTCGTCGACGACAGTTACGACTACGAACCGCATCCCTCGATCAGCATCGGGGCGCGGGCGCAGGCCGCCGGCACCAGCCCATGGTCGCTGGCGCTCGCGGCGATGATGGAGCGCGATGGCAAACAATTGCTGGTCGAGACCTTTGAGAACTACACCGAAGGCAGCCTCGACAATATCCGCGAGATGCTGGAGGATGAGGCGACCGTAATGGGCATCGCCGACGGCGGCGCCCACGTATGCACGGTATGCGACGCCAGTTCGCCCACGTTCCTGCTGACCCACTGGGCACGCGATCGCAAACGCGGCGCGCAACTGCCGCTGGAATTCCTGGTGCGCAAGCAAACCCGGGATTGCGCGCTGGCCTACGGACTGCAAGATCGCGGCGTGCTGGCCGCCGGTTACCGGGCCGACCTCAACATCATCGATTTCGACAGACTCGGCATGCGCAAGCACGAAGTCGTCTACGACCTGCCCGCCGGCGGGCGCCGGCTGATGCAGCGCGCAGACGGTTATCGCCACACTTTCGTGGCCGGCACCGAGACGCTTTGCGACGACCAGCACACCGGCGCAATGCCGGGCAGGCTGCTGCGCTGAACGGCTCATGGGCAAGGTCTTTCGCGTCGACTATCCCATCCGCTTCTCGCATTGCGATCCGGCCGGTCAGGTTTACTTTCCGCGCTTCTTCGATCTGCTGCACGACGCGATGGAAGACTGGTTCAACATCGGCCTGCAGGAACGTTTCGCCGATTTGCTGATGAACAAACAGCTCGGCACGCCGACGGTCGGCACGCAGTGCGATTTCCTGAGCCCGGCGCGCTTCGGCGATGTGCTCGCCATCGAGCTGTCCATCCTGCGCCTCGGCAACAGTTCGATCGAACTCGGTTTCCATGCCAGCATCGACGGTCGTGCCTGCCTGAAGTGCCGACACACCATCTGCATGTTCTCCAAGGAAAGCCTGAAGGCCGTGCCGATACCCGCAGCGCTGCGCAGCCGCATGCAGGATTACGTTGCAGCGGCGCCGTAATACGCTCGCTACGCGCCTTGCCGGAGGACAACCGAGCATGACCGCCCGCGCCGAGGTTCGGGTCTCCTACTGGACCATAACGCTGGTTGCGGCGCTGCTGCTGATGGTCACCATGGGCACGCGCCAGACGCAGGGATTGTTCCTGTCGCCGCTCAATACCACCACGGGACTGGGTATTGCGACCATCAGCCTGGCCATGGCGATCGGCCAGTTCGTCTGGGGGCTCACGCAGCCGATTGCGGGCGCGATTGCCGACCGTTACGGCGCCGGCCGGGTTCTCGCCGGTGGCGTGTTGTTGCTGGCCGCGGCCTTTGCGATCACGCCGTTGATGACCTCGACCTCGGGGTTGATCATTGCACTGGGCATCCTGATGGCGGCCGGCTCCGGTGCGGGCAGCTTCTCGGTGCTGATCGGATCGGCGTCGCGCTATCTGCCGGCGGAAAAGCGCGGGCTCGGCTCGGGCATCATCAATGCCGGCGGCTCGTTCGGACAATTCGTATTCGCGCCGATCACGCAGCGGCTGATCGGCGGCCTCGGCTGGACGGGCGCCATGTGGTCGCTGGCGATTCTGACCCTCGCCGCATTGCCGCTGACCAGAGTTTTGCGACGCCGTGCGCACGCAGAGCCCGCCGCCAAAACGGCGGCGGCCGCACAGGCCTCGGCGACGGATCACGGTTTACGCAAGATGGTGCGCAATGCATTCAGGAATTCGAGCTATCTCTTATTGCACGCCGGCTTCTTCACCTGTGGATTTCACATCGCGTTCCTGATCACCCACCTGCCGGGGGAAGTGCAGTTGTGCGGCCAACCGGCCCAGGTGGCAAGTTGGTCGCTCGCGATCATCGGCCTGGCGAACATCGTCGGCAGCCTGGCCGCCGGCTGGGGCACGCAGTCCTATCGCAGCAAATACATCCTGTTCTGGATGTACGCCTCGCGCGCGCTGCTGATCCTCGGCTATCTCGCCGCGCCGAAAACCGCGCTTACGTTCTATCTGTTCGCCATGGGCCTGGGCCTGACCTGGCTGGCGACGGTGCCGCCGACCGCCGCCGTGGTCGGCAAATTGTTCGGCGGGCGCTACATCGGCACGCTGTTCGGACTGACGCTGCTGTCGCATCAGGTCGGCGGCTTTCTCGGCGCCTGGCTGGGCGGCCTGGCGATCACGAAGCTCGGCGACTATACGATCATGTGGTATGCCGACGCCGGGCTGGCCGCACTGGCGGCGTTGTGCAATCTTCCGATCCGCGAAGCCCGCATCGCGCCAACACTGCAGCCCGCCTGATCCCGTCACGGTCGCGGGCAATCGCGTAACATGGGGCGTTGCCGCCGCAACCGGCAGGCGCGATCCGGATTCTCCTCATGGCCGAACCAGGCAACTGGGCTTTTCCGAAGGACGTACAACCGCGGCAAGACGAATTGCGCTTCGATCTCGACCCGGCACTCGACGCCGTTGTGCAACTGCGCGCGGAAATCCCGGAGGATGCCTTCACTGCCTCGATCCTCGGCACCGAACGCGCGGGCAATGGCGTGGTAATCGACGACGACGGGCTCGTGCTGACCATCGGCTATCTGATCACCGAAGCCCGGAGCATCTGGCTGACAACCAACAGCGGCCTTGCGGTCGCGGGTTTTGCGCTGGCTTACGACCAGGCCACTGGATTCGGCCTGGTGCAGCCGCTTGGTCGACTCGGCGTTTCTGCACTGCCGCGCGGCAGCGCATCCTCCTGCACGATCGGCGACGACGTCATCGTCATCGGCCATGGCGGCAGCGCGCACGCATTGAAAGCGGAAATCATCGCCAGACGCGAATTCGCCGGTTACTGGGAATATGTGCTCGACGACGCCTTGTTTAGCGCCCCCGCTCATCCACAGTGGGCAGGCACGGCGCTCGTCGGAGGCGATGGCCGGCTGCTCGGTATCGGCTCCCTGCTCGTGGATGAGGTGCTCGACGGCAAGCAGGCGCAAAGCAACATGATCGTGCCGATCGATCTGCTCGAGCCAATCCTGGATGACATGATGAAGCTGGGCCGCCCGAACCGTCCGCCGCGCCCGTGGCTGGGCGTGTATGCGACGCAAGCCAGCGGGCACATCGTGGTCGGCGGACTGGCCAAGGACGGCCCCGCGATGCGGGCGGGCATACGCCAGGGCGACACGGTGCTGGAAGTCGCCGGCCGGCGTGTCACATCGCTGGCGGATCTGTTCCGCGGAGTCTGGCAGCTCGGCGCGGCAGGCACGGAAATCGCGCTGACGCTGGCCCGCGATGGCTCGCTGCTCCACGTGCGTGTGCAATCGGTCGATCGCAACGATTTCCTGAAGAAACCTTCTCTGCACTAGCCGCCAGCCACTGCTTTCCTCCGTGCCCTGCTGCGGCCGAGCAGCATCATCGCTACGGCCATGTTCACGACATTCCATGCCATGCCGTTGATGAATGCCGCCCGGTACGACCCGGTCAGGTCGAAAATCACGCCGGACATCCAGCCGCCCAGCGCCATGCCCAGCATCGTTGCGGTGAGCACGATACCGATGCGCGCGCCGGCTTCCCGGGGCGAGAAGTACTCGCGGATGATGATGGCGTAAGACGGCACGATGCCGCCCTGGAACAGGCCGAACAAAGCCGAAATTACATAGAGCGATGCGAGCCCGTCGAAGGGCAGGAACAGCATCAGCGCGAAGCCCTGCATGCTCGATCCGATCAGCAGCGTGCGCAGCCCGCCGATGCGGTCCGAAATAAAACCGAAGACGAGGCGGCTGACGATGCCGCATCCGAGCAGCAACGAGAGCATCTGCGCCCCGCGCGCGGCACCGTAACCGAGGTCGCCGCAGTAGGCGACCAGATGCACCTGCGGCATGGACATCGCGACGCAACAGGATACGCCGGCAACGATCAGCATGCTCTGCAATGCCTGTGGCGAGAGCCCGAGCGGACGGATTGGCATTGCCGTGTCGCGCGTGGACGCGGCTGCGGCGCCATGCCCCGCCGGCGCGCGCCGGCGCAGGGCAAGCACCAGCGGCAGCATGGTGGCCACGCAGAAGATCGCGATGCCGAAGAGGGTCTGCCGCCAGCCGCTCGTGGCGATGAAATGCTGCACGACCGGCGGCCACAACGCTCCGGCGAGGTAGTTGCCGCTGGCAATGATGGCAACGGCGATCCCGCGCCTGCGGGCGAACCAGTGCGAAGTATCGGCGAGCAGCGGCGAAAAGGTCGCCGAACTGCCGAAGCCGATGAGCAGGCCGTGGGCCAGCGAGTATTGCCAGAGGGTAGAGGCCGACGCGGCGGCAACGTATCCGAGCGCAAGGCAGCCGATGCCGACGATGACCGGCGGCAGGATTCCGAATCGATCGGACATCCGCCCCAGCACAATCCCGCCGACTCCGAAACCGAGCATCGTCAATGCATAGGGCAGCGAAGCATCCGCGCGTGCAACGCCGAACTCGGCCTGCACCGCCGGCAGCGCAACAATTACCGACCACATGCCGACGCCGCCGATAGTCGCAAGAATGAGCGCCAGCACCAGCCGCGTCCACGCGTATGTGGAATCCACGCCGCCATGCACCACGCCGCTCATGTCTTGCCCGTTGCTCACCGTGGCGGATTGTGCCTGAAATCCCGCAGATCGGAAAAAATGCTGGCCGCGGGACACAGAGGAAACCCTGATGAATCGATTTGTCCGGCCCTGACGCACGCGACCGGCGCCGCTCGGCGATAATGCACGGCAAACGCAGGCATGCCGCCGGCGCGGCTACGATTTTCCGGCGATCATCACCATCCTCACGGGAGAAAGGCAATGAAGCTCGAAGGAGCAGTGTGCATCGTCACCGGCTCGGCTACTGGCACCGGCGCAGCCTGCGCCG
>Ga0315281_10004341_pt1 | contig 20580 bp, 16 predicted proteins | sample YL17G07_0_MG_FD_204540 | JGI IMG/M metagenome (GOLD analysis project Ga0315281, IMG submission 204540) | Sediment microbial communities from Yellowstone Lake, YNP, Wyoming, USA - YL17G07_0 | ecosystem: Environmental > Aquatic > Freshwater > Lake > Sediment | place: USA: Wyoming | collected...
TCCAGATGCATTCCCGAAGCTCCTTCGAATACGCATTCTCCCTCCTTGCGGCGAATCTTATGGCCTTCGAGAGGGAGGGCTCGTGTCTCAGGCTCATTATCATCAAGCTGACGGATTCGGGGGACCCTTTCAGAACGCTGGCGGCGCGCTTCCTCGCTGCGCTATGAGGATAGGCCAAGATGGCCTCCCTCGATAGGAGAGGGAGGACGATCAGAAGGAAAACCATCGGCATGATGAAACGGGTCCCGGTGAACAATACCAGAATGACCGCGACCAGGACGAGCAACGTCGACGAGACCACCAGAGCAGCCTTCGCGGCAGCGACCAAGGTCTCGAAGGGGATGTCGATGCCCGCGAGCTCTTGGGACGCGCGAAGCTCTGATTCCCTTCGACCCATGTCCTTGCTGGTATGTCTTGCAACCAATCCGATCTTGTCTGCGAACGCCTTCAGCCCGCCGCAAAGGGTCATATACGATTGATGCGGCGGTCTACTGGCCTTCGTTCGCATCCACCCAGCTCCTCCATTCCCTGAGCCCGGCCTCCGGACCTGATGGGTTGAACATGGCCCGGGTCAGCACCTCGTTCGACCTCACGCGCCACTCGTCCGCCCCGCCTGACCAAGGACCATTCCTTCTATCGCCGAACTCGGAGGCCAGTTGATCCGCGTGGGCCCTCGTCTTGATGACGTCGATGATGGCTTCCGGCCTCATGCCCAACGCATCTGCAATTCCAGAGACGGTCTTGCACTGGGCCGTGAACTCCGTTGTCGGTTTCGCGCAAGTGCACCCTGGCTCGGTCTCGAAAAGACCGGTCAGGTGCACCCCCTGGGTGTCCTGTCTGACCTCGGCCACTTCGATTATCCGCCTGGAGAACCTGGTCCCATCAGGGGACCTGACCAGCCCGATCACGACGACTATGTCGGTCGATGAGAACGCCCTCTCTGTGACGCCCAGGTCCTCCACCGCCCTGTCAAGCACCCCCTTGGCGGAGTTCCCGTGGATCGTCCCTAGCACCGAGGATCCCGCGCTTCCTGCGCGCATGCTCTCGTAGAGGACCTGGGCCTCCTGCCCCCTTACCTCTCCGATCACTATCGCGCTCTCGCCCATCCTGAGACTCACGCGCAGGGTCTCCTGGGCGGAAGCCGACCCTCTTTCACCACTCCCGTCGAACCTTAGCGATTGGATATCGAAGCCTAGGGACTGCATCCTGTCGACCGATATCTCGGGGGTGTCCTCTATGAGGACGATCCTCTGGGACTTCGGGAACTCAAGCATCATCGCTCCAAGGAGCGTGGTCTTGCCAGCCCCCCTGCTCCCCGCGACGAGGACTGTCCTCCTGCCTATCACGCATGCCCACAGGAAGCTTGCGAGCAGAGGGGATATCGATCCGTTGCCGATCAGCATGGGCATCGTCCAAATGCCACGCGAATGCTTCCTGATGGCCAAGGAGATGCCCTTGTCGCTCAAGGGCGGGCTGACCAGTGTTACGCGGGCCCCGAGCCGCTTCATGTCCGCTTCGAGGACGGGATGCGCCTCCGAGAAGGGGAGCCCGGTCTCGAACTTCACCCTTGAAACGAACCCTTGAAGGTCTCTCCTTCCAATGAAGACATTCGTCCGACACTTCTGTCTGACACCTTGGACAGCGTCTGACCTCAGGACGACCTGCACGGGCGTCTGGCCTGAGGGAGAATCGATGTAGATGTCCTGGATCAGTTTGTCCTCGAGGAGAGTCTCCAAGATGCCATATCCCGCGGTGTACTTGCAGAGGACGTCCGCGAGATGGTCCGCCTCTCTGTCCAGGTCCCTCCCGAGAGCACCAGCCCCCGTCTTTGCTGCCAGTTTTGAGTACAGGAAGTCCTTGCCCTTCGCTTTTATGTACGGCCGGACCGTCGCGAGGGAGTTCACATGCAGGTCACCCGGCATCCTGTCCGTCACCGCGGCGATTGCCTCCGCCAGCGCTTGGAGCTGGAGGGGACTGAGCTTGTATTCCGGCGGGTCGACGATGTACAATCCGCAGCTGGAGCTGTGCGGCGACGCGATGCTCACACCGACGCCAGAGACCTGGTATCGTGTGATGACATCTCGGTCGTCGAGACCGACTTCTTCCACCCAAGACGATGCGAAGCATGGACGCGTCTCGACTTTGGCCGCCCGCGCCACATTGCTCCTCGGTTTGATCCTGATGCAGTCCGATCTTACGGCCTCTGGGAAAATGTCCGCGGACCTCGCCGTTATGATCTTGGGGGGAGGTGCCCTGGGGGTCATCTTCTCGCCCCTAACCGTGTCTCCGCGGCCTTCAGAGCGGCTTCAAGGCAGGAATCGGCATCGGCGCAGCTCACGTGCGAGATGCCGTCCCTGAGTCGCGCGACCAGCCCGGATGAATTGGAGACGTATTCTAAGGGATCATCTAGCAGCAACCGCTTGATCGTGGTCAGTAGTTGATCCTTACTGGCGGCGCATGTCCGACATCTTCTGTCTGACGGCCGGGGCGCTGATATGATCGCTCGGTTGAGGGAAGCGAGCGCGGACGCGGCTGCCGAGGCGACATCCACAGCCTCTCCTCGATACCTCTTGTGCATGAATCTCTTGAGGATGATCGCCTCGGGCTGTGCTCCTCCTGCGAGGACGTTGAGTACAGCCGAGAGACACTTGTTGTTGCTAAGGTCGTGAGCGCCATTGCATTGCGAACAATCGATCTCCAGCTGTAGCCCCTCATCTTCTGTGTAACCATGAGGACAACCCGAATCCGGACCAATGGTGGGAGCGAGTTTCTTGCTGGGTCCTCTTCGCGGTGTCATGCCTGAGCGAAGTCAGTGAGCGTTCTTGTAGGATTCCGGCATCCGTATGCTACATGTAATCGGGGGTGAGGAAAGAGTCGTAACGGACGTTCGGGTCGATGAGGGCCGATCGCTCCGGCGTGGCAGGGTTCTTCGAAGACCTGCCGGTTCTTATGTTCGTCCTTTCGGGGGTAGTGGCACTAGTGCTGACCAGCGTATTCGTTTCAGGACGCATGTCTGCCGACAGACTGGATAAGGAGCTCGACGCGGCCGCCAAGCGGATAGTCGACTCCGTCGCGTCGGAGATGCTCTTCTCCTGCGGACCTGACGTACTGCCGACCGTCACTTCCATCTGTGCGTCCGACTACTCGGGCCTGGTGAGCCAGTTGAGCGACGGTCGGGGTTTCGCTCTCTCCGTGTTCTCGCTGCATCCTTCGTTTCGTTGCATGCTCAACATCTCCAGCGATCAAAGCAGCGCGCCTCGGTCGACTGGCTATGCGAGCGAACTGCTCAACGCGCTAGGTGACGACGGCCTCAGCATGGTCTTGGAGGTGAGAGTCATTGTCTGGTAGGCACCTAGCAGATCGTCAGGGTCAGCTAGCGACGCTCGACGCGGTAGTGTTCTTCTCGGCCGCAATCCTTGTGTCGAGCGTGCTCCTCTCCTACGGCCTCGAAGCACCCCAGATTGCAGATTTCAGACCAACCAGGGATCCCGCGAACATGCTGGATGTGTTCCTGAGGGCTTCAGTCGGGGTGGAAATCATCCTCGACCTCGGCGAGCGTGCGGTCATAAGAAACAACGAACAGATAGGCGAGTGCCTGAACATCGAGCTGCGGGGGCTTTCCGAGGGCTTGCCGGTCAAAGCATTCCTGCCCCTCAACGAGCAGTTCTCCGATACGTTGCAGCGACTCTGTGGCCTCTCGTTCCACTACCGGCTGGTCGTGTTGGACCAGACCTCCAAGGAGGTCCTAGCGATCGGAATGGATATCGACAGAGATGCCAGAAACGCGTTTGCCAGTTCGATGGATATGCGCGATGTCGACGGGACGGACTATCTGGTGATGCTGGTCATCTCTGCTTGCGTCTCTTGAAGACATCGGCATCGGTAGTGGCGACCTTTATCCGTTCCTTTGCATATTTCTCGCCGCGTCCGATGTCCACGAAAGAAACAATCATCATGATGAAGAGTAGGACTACGGCCAGATAGAGGTAGTTCTTGACGTTGTTGGTGACATAGATCGCTATCAGCGCTGGGATCAGGACATACAGCGCGTATGACAAGTATGTCATCCAATTGGCAGGGACCTGTATGGCAGTCGCGTCGCCGAAACAGTTCTGGCACCTGTTCCTGATGGCAAACCAGGGCTTCATATTCAGTTTCTTGCACCTGGGACAGTAGAGGTACTTCACGCGAGGCGATACACCCTCGTCATATATATCTCCGTGCGCGGTCCTTGCAAAAAAGAGATTAGCCGCTTCTCGCTTTCGTGATTGTGGACAAGGACCAGGATTACACGCGAGAGGAGAGACTGATCCTCGCGTCTCTCAGGCGGCGCAGCGGGAGGACGTGCAGGAGCTGTGCCTGGTTCGTCCCGCGGGGAAAGCAGCGAGGTTGCTTCCCCGAAGGCAAGTATCGGAAATGGCTTTCGCCCGAGGAGTATGACTCCGGGTGCGAGATTTTCAGGGCCATCGAACCGAAAAAGTAGAGTGCAGGGGCGCGGATTCGAACCGCGGGACCACTGCTGGACAAGGTCCTAAGCCTTGCGCCGTTGACCGGACTTGGCTACCCCTGCGTGGACCGTCTGAAAGGTGCCTATGCATTACAAGAGTCAACTACCACCGGATAAATCCAGTGGCTCTTCTCAGATGCCGAAAAACAACTTAAAGTTTGTCTCCAAATCCTCCCCCGCAGGAATGCAGGGAGGCTCCCCAAGGGCATCTCGTCTTCGTCATCTCGTTTGGCTCATGGCCCTGCCGTCAGTTAACAGTGAGTGCGAGCCGTAATCGGCATCCCGCATATGCCGTCGGTCAATCCCCCAGGAAGTCCTTTTATCTCTTCGCCGTCATGGCCCCCCTCAGTGAGCCCATGAAATTCGTTCAATTCGACCAGGAGCGCTGGCAGGCCGAATACGAGAACGCAGTCGAGTACAATTTATCCGAGAGCAGCGTTCAAGCTCTCAGGCTTCGGGAGCTCCTCGAAGGCGACATGACTCTGGAGCAACTCCTCGAGGTCCCTCTAGGCTACCCGCAAGCGGACGGCACTCCGGAGCTCAGGTCGGCGATAGCCGCCTTGTATGGAAAGCTATCGCCCCAACATGTCCTCGTCTGCACCGGCTCATCAGAGGCGAACTTCGTGGCCTCATGGCACCTGTTCGAGAAAGGGGACGAGATAGTGCTCATGGTCCCCAACTATGCCCAGATTTGGGGCCTGGCCAAGACCTGGGGCCTGAAGATCAAGCCCCTGAGGCTCAAGGAGGAGCTCGGGTGGCAGTTCGACCCCGAGGACCTGAAAGCACTTGTCACCAAGAAGACGAAAGCCGTTCAGGTATGCAACCCGGACAACCCCACGGGAGCGGTCATCGCGCCTGAGCAGCGCAAGGCGCTGCTTGACATAGTCAAGGACTCGGGCTCGTGGCTCCTGTCGGACGAGATATTCTTGGGCGCTGAGCGAGAGGGCAGGATCACGGAATCCCTTTGGGGGCACCATGACAAGACTCTCATCACGAACGGTCTGAGCAAGGGGTACGGCTTGGCCGGGCTGAGGACGGGCTGGCTCGTCGGGCAGCCGGAGACCATCAAGGAGATCAAGGCCCGCCGGGACTACCTTACCCTCGCGCCGTCGGCGCTCTCTGACCATCTAGCGCAGGTCGTCCTTGCGCCCAAACGAAGGGAGAAGATATTCACTCGCACCAGGGGCATCATCCGGAAGAACTACCCTATACTGCGCGATTGGCTGGACGCACACGGGTCTTTGTTCTCGCACGTGCCGCCGACGGCAGGTGCGATATGCTTCGTCAAGTACGGCATGAAGATCAACTCGACGGAGCTCGCGGAGCGGCTGAGGAAGGACAAGTCCGTCCTCGTAGTGCCCGGGGACCACTTCGGCATGGATGGGTACATGCGGCTCGGAACGGGCCCGCCCACGGAGTATCTACTCCGTGGCCTGGAGCGTGTCGATGGGCTCCTGAGAGAGCTCGACAAGGACAAAGAAGATTGAGAATGGAGGAGCTCAGCGCGGTGCAATGATCCTCTGATCGAGAGATGGCCAGATGTCTCATTTCACATCCGGCTCCCTGCATGAATACCATGAATCGTCGGCTTAGGTACCTGCCTTAGCCTGCTTGTCTCTCCCGGCCAATTCCTGCTCCACGATCTCGCTGACCACCTTCTGCGCCAACTCGCACCTTGCCGGGAACGCCGCCACACGGATCCTCACCGATATCACATCGTCGCCCCGGTCCAGTCTGACCTGCCCGAGGAAAGCCGATTGCTTGTCTATCTTCACGAAGAGGTTGCAGCCCTCGTCCACCCTCTTGTCAAGTGTACGCAAGATCGTCTGGAGATCCTCCCGGTCCAGCTTCGAGAAGAATCGCGGGACGTCATCTGGGCCGGAAACATCCGCCTCGAGTACAGTGAGAGGATTGCCGTGGACCCCTTCTGTGGCGAGAGTGGTGAGCTCCACGGGGCCGACAACATTCGCCATCGCCATCTTGACCTTGTCCAGGTCCTCTGTCGCGTGCACGAACGCCCTTGCGTGCAGTCCTCTGAAGCGCCCCTTCACGGTAGGTGGAATGATTTGCGCGATATCTAGTTACGTCCCGAACCATTTGTGTCGGCCCGCCTGCCATCCGCAGGGCTCGGTTCTCTGGCCTTGTAGCAAGGTCACCATTAATATGTGGAAAATGATAACTTGTATGTCGGTGACCCCAATTGATAGAGGTCAGGTTCCACGGCCGCGGAGGACAGGGGGTCGTCATAGCCTCCGAGGTCCTCGCTTTGGCCGCTTTTAAGATGGGGTTCGAAGTCTCATCATTCCCTTTCTTCGGTGTCGAACGGCGAGGAGCCCCCGTGACGGCGTTCGCCCGCATCGACAATAAACCGATAAGGAACAGGTCGAGCATCTACGAACCCGACTACGTCGTCGTTCTCGACAGCGGACTCCTCAAGGGCGTCGACGTCCTGGAAGGACTCAAGCCAGGCGGGAAGGTCCTGATAAACTACCCGCAGGCAAAGAAGTTAGAAGGCCTTCCGGACAGGTACAGCTATTTCGTGCTGGACGCCACTTCCATCGCCGCCGCGCACGGAATCGGCTCACGGTCAACGCCCATCGTCAATACTGCGATAATGGGGGGCTTCGCCAGGATGTGCGACCTGATCTCTTTGGATGCGATAATGGCAAGCATAAGGGAGCTGGCGCCTGTGAAGGAAGAGGCCAATGTCGCTGCCGCGAAAGAGGCCTATGAAAGGACCGTTGAGGCGAAGGTATGACGAAGAGTTACGAGGAGCTTCCACTGACGCCGATCTCGACCGAGCCCAGCACGATCAACCTGACTGGATTGTGGAGGGTCATAAGGCCGGTCGTTGACAAGGAGAAGTGCAAGAAGTGCAACATATGCTGGAAGTTCTGCCCCGACAGCGCGATCAAGCTCGTGGACGGGGAGCCCGTGATCGACCTTCGTTACTGCAAGGGGTGCGGGATATGCGCCTTCGAGTGTCCCCAGAAGTGTATCATCATGGTAAGGGAGGATGAGGCATGAGGATGGTCATGACGGGCAACTACGCATCCGCGTACGGAGCGAAGCTCGCGAAGGTGGAGGTCATCGCAGCATACCCCATCACGCCGCAGACATCCATCGTCGAGAAGCTGGCCGAGTTCGTATCTACCGGGGAACTGAGAGCGAAGTTCATACCGGTCGAGAGCGAGCACAGTGCGATGGCCGCATGCATAGCGGCGGAGACCGCAGGCGCGCGGACCTACACGGCCACGAGCTCGCACGGCCTGACGTTGATGCACGAGGTCCTGATGTGGGCCTCCGGGGCGAGACTGCCAATCGTGATGACCAATGTGAGCAGGGCCATGGCGCCTCCCTGGAGCGTCTGGGTGGACCACATGGACTCGATCGCTCAGCGGGACACCGGTTGGCTCCAGTTCTTCTGCGAGAGCAACCAGGAGGTCCTGGACACCATCATCATGGCCTACAAGGTCTGCGAGAGCAGCGGCGTGATGCTCCCGGCCATGGTGATCGAGGATGCGTTCATCCTGTCTCACACCTCGGAGCCGGTCAGCGTACCCGACCAGGAACTAGTGGATTCGTTCCTGCCAGCGTATGCTCCAGAGTACAAGATCGAGGTGGGTAAGCCGATGGGGTTCGGCTCGCTGGTCAAGCCGGACCAGTACATGGAGTTCAGGTACAAAGCCATGCTCGGGATGAAGGAAGCGAGAGATCGGTTCTTGAGTGTCGAGCAGGAGTTCAAGCACATCTTCGGAAGGGAGTATGGGGGCCTCCTGGAACACTACAGGTGCGACGATGCGGAGGTAGTCCTCGCGTGCGCGGGATCGGTCGCATCGACCGCGAAGGATGTGGTCGATTCCCTGAGGGCAAGGGGTATCAGGGTCGGACTGGCAAGGATCCGTGCTTTCCGGCCGTTCCCGCATCAGGAGTTCAGGGCGCTCGGCGCGAAGGTCGATGGAATTGCGGTGCTCGACAGAAGTTACACCTTCGGCGCGGCAGGAGCGATGTTCACCGAGGTGAATGCCTCCGCATACTCTGGCCAGAACAGAACTACATCGCTGGCCTGGGTGGCAGGGACATAACGCCGAAGATCATCGAGAAGATATTCGAGGATATCCAGATCGTGACCAAGCGCCGCGAAGAACCGGATGTCGAATGGGTGGACGTCGCGGGTCTCCCCAGGAGATGGCGCTGATGCCGACCGTGACGATACCCGAGGAGGAGTTCACGTATCCCGGGAGCACGGGTTGCCCGGGGTGCGGGGCCAACCTGGTCATGAGGTACATGCTCAAGGCCCTCGGGGAGAGGACGATCGTTTCCATACCGGCCTGCTGCTGGGCCGTGATGCCCGGCTACTGGCCCGTAGGATGTCTCCGCGTTCCGCTCCTTTACACGGCCTTCGAGGCGACGGGGGCTGCGATCTCGGGCCTGAGAGCAGCCCTTGACGTCAAGGGAGTGGAGGATGTGACGGTGGTCGGCTTCGCAGGGGACGGCGGGACCGTGGACATCGGCCTTCAGGCGCTCTCGGGGGCTGCCGAGAGAAAGACGGACGCGATTTACATGATGTATGACAATGAGGCTTACATGAACACCGGCATCCAGAGGAGCGGCTCGACTCCGTGGGGCGCGTGGACGACGACCACCCCAATCGGGACCACGCACGGATTCAAACACGAGTTCAAGAAGGACATCATGGCCATCATGCAGGCTCACGGGATCCCTTACGCAGCGACTGTGTCAGTGGCGCATCCCGAGGACTTCATCAAGAAGATCCGCAAGGCGAAGGACATCAAGGGGTTCAGGTTCATTCACGCCCTGTCGCCCTGTCCTCCCGGCTGGAAAATGAACCCGGCGGAGACGATCGAGGTGGCGAAGCTTGCGGTCGACACCCACATCTTCCCGTTATACGAGATCGACCAGGGCAAGATACACGTGACAAGGAAAGGCAAGGGTGTGCCCGTCATCGAGTACCTGAAGCTCCAGGGAAGGTTCTCCCATCTGACCGAGGCGGAGGTCGACTCGATCCAGACCGCGGTGGACGCCAGGTACAAGCTGCTATTGGATAAGGAAGCCTCAGGCACTTGAGCACATCAGAGGACGGGGACCAGCCTTCGTCGCCTGTAACCCGTCACTACCTTGATCCTTCCTCTCAACGATTCATCCAGCTCCGAGTCTCCAGTGTCGACCCGGAGGACCGGCGTGTCCTTCAGCTTCGTGGGCGTGGCCAGAACGACCACGTTCTCCCATCCCACGACCCTTATCACTCTTGCGGATATCTGCTGGTTGCCTCTGCCGAAGAAGAATCCCTGCGCCCCTATTGGGGTGACGACGATCTTGCTCGATCCATGATGTCTCAGGAAACCGAGCAAGTCCTCCTCGGAGGCGTCATGTAGAACGAGCTTGCGGTTCAGGAAGACATCCACCCCTAGCAAAGCCTTGGCCTGCCCGAGAACCTCACCGATCCTCGCCGTCGTGCTCCCCGGACCGATCACGTAGGCAACCCCTTCCTTCATGTCGTCGACCACGTACTGGCCTATCTCGCGCGCTTCCTCGTCAGCTCCACCTGAATGATACTCCGCCTTCCCCGCCTGCAGATGCACTCTGTCGTCAGGCACCTTCGCGACTCCGAAGAGCTTCGTTTTCAGGACCCCGTTCCTGAAGCTCGTTTCATCGATGTCCATGACTTCTGCTTCCCTGGTCGCTCCCGTTCTGGAGAAATCCTCGAGTAGCTGAGCCAGGTCCTCCGGGGAGTTCAAGAAGACGGCTGAATGCATCTTGACCCCGGTCGGTATCCCTATCATGGGCACTTTCGGGTCGACTGCTTCCAGGACGTCCCTGGCAGTCCCGTCCCCTCCAGCGAAGATGACGATGTCCGCCCCATCCTTGACAAAAGCCCGCACCGCCGCGACGGTGTCTCTTCGGCTTGTCTCAGCCGGGGGCTCGTACACCACTACCGATCGTATGCCGGCGCGGTCCAGCTCTTCCTTCCCCATCTCTCCTGAGCAGGTCATGAACTGGAAATCGACCATCCCGTTCAGCCCGCGAAGCGCGCGGTTCGTCCTCTTTGGCGACTCTTTCGTTGCCCCCCGAGCAACAGCCTCCTTCAGGATGTCATCGCCGTCAGTTCCCTTCAGACCGACCGAGCCCCCCATTCCTGCGACAGGGTTGACCACGAACCCGATTCTCATTCGAATGACGAATCGCATTGGACTAGTAAGAGTCATGCCCCGTCGCGGGGTTGAGAATCAGAATCAAGAGGTTTCTCGGCCGGCACCATTCAGAACCGCGGAGGACTCTGTTCCTGCTTGCAGGTGCCGGTCATGGGTGTGGTTTATCCGAACATGCTCGGGCCAAAGCCAGAGAACATCGGGTCCAGGTCCGCATGGATGAGCTGTGGCTCCCTCATCTCGACGGACCGCTGCTCCTGTGCAGGCTCTTCGAGCGCCTCGGCATAGCACGCGATGTCTTCCAGGAGGCTGCTCACATAGGAGCTCATCTGGTCGCACATCGTTTCCACGATCCTGAGGACGCTCCTGTCGACCACCTTGAGCGCTTCTGAGACTGGCAGATCCGCCCCGACGCTCATCAGCTTGTTGTTGTCCAGGACAACCGTGAAGTTCGCATGTTCTTTCAGCTTCGTCACGCCATCAAGTGCGATCCTCCTTCGAGATTCGCCTTCATGATCGAAAGGCAGGATCGGGACTGCGAATGTGATGGCGTTCATCTCCCTGGCAACGCTGGCGACAACCGGTGCGACCCCCGTGCCTGTCCCGCCGCCCATTCCGGCGACGACGAACACGATGTCATAGCCCCTCAAGGCCTCCTTGATGACCTCTCGGGCCTTCTCCGCACAATGTTCCCCTATCTCCGGGAATCCGCTTGCATCGCGCCCGAAGGAGATGTCCTTGCCGATCAGGACCTTCTTGTGCGCGTCCACTTTTCTCAGATGCTCCTCGTCGGTGTTCACGGCCACGGTCTCCACCCTGTTGGACTTGGCGTATATACCGTGGACGATGTTCGAGCCAGCACCTCCGCAGCCGACGACCGCTACCGCCGGCTCGCCCAAACTCGTTCCGAGTGCGTTGATTATTTCCTCCGTCCTGTTCCCATCCGCCGTCATGTTTGTTGGCCTCCGCGTCTCGCTGGCCGGCGAGAGAAGACCCTCCTGCAAGAGTCTCCCAGCCCGGCTAAGGCGCCTTCAAACGGTAATTCATGCCCCTGGGACTACCTTGAACGCGTTTCCCTGCTGGTTCGCTTCCTTCTTCATCTCCTCCACGTGCTCCTCATGGAGGAAGTGATGTCGGACTCCGTCGGCTACCGCGTCCGATACCGATGTGTACATCCCTTGTGCCACGAGCGTCTTGATCGTCTCGAGCACCATCGGTGGCAGCTGAACCACGATCTCGTTCGGCCTGTTAGCCCCTTCGGACCCGCCCTCGCGCATCTCGATATACGCGCGCACTGCTGCGCGGGCGAGTTGCGACCTGTTGGAGAACTCGTTGCTATTGGCGATGAAATCGTCGATAAGGTTCAGGTCCTCGGCATCTAGCCGAAGCGAGATCCTTTCGCCCTCCACTGGGTCGGTCATGTGTGCATCCCATCCCGTCTTGTTGACGCAAAGAGACAATATGTGACCCGTCCGTATTTATATGTATGCGAAATGTCACATTTCGTCGGAAAATGTCATACTCAACTACTGGCCCCTTCGGCAGACCCCCACGAAAATGGTTTAGTCCGGTCGATTCGGGCAGGATTTGAGCCGAGACTCACGCTGGGCTCGGCATATCTCGGCACCAACTGCGATTGACTTGTATTCCTCGCCCGCGCATCCCCATGCAGGATCCGCGCGAGACGCAGGTGCCTCGTACTTCCCCGCCTGTGGGGATTCCTGACCGCTTACCTAGAAACCTTTTATTGGTTGCACGTGCTCCATGCTTCCTGGCTGCGTGCGAATGACACTGGATTTCACCGCGATCGAGGCGAAGTGGCGGAAGGCTTGGTACGAGGCAAGGATCAATGAGTCGAACCCAGTGCCTGGGAAGAAGAAGTTCTTCATGATATTCGCCTACCCCGGAGTGACGGGATACCTGCACGTCGGCCACATGAGAGGCTACACCTTCTCAGATGCGGTGGTCCGGTACAAGATGATGACCGGGCACAACGTCCTGTTCCCCATGGGCACGCACGCGACCGGGAACGGTGCCATCGTTTTCGCCCGCAAGGTGGAACGCAAGGATTCAGCCACGATAGACACGCTCAAGGCGAACGGCTGCACCGAGGAGCAGATCGCCAAGCTCTCAGACCCGCTTGAGGTTGTGAAGTTCTTCAACGAAGTGTACGTGAGCGACTACTGGAAGCGGTTCGGATTCATGTCCGACTGGAGAAGGTTCACATGCACCATCTATTCCGACTACTCGAAGTTCATAGAGTGGCAGATGCGGAAGCTGAAGGCCCTCGGATTGCTGATACAGAAACCCTACTTCGCCGCTGCCTGCATCGAACACGGACCCGTGGCCATCGACCCTTCTGAGACGGACATCTCGAAGGGCGGCAACGCTGAGATGCTCGAGTACACACTCCTGAAATTCGACCTCGAGGATGAGAGGAAGCTCGTGGCAGCGACACTGAGGCCCGAGACGGTGTTCGGCCTGACGAACTTCTGGGTGAACCCTGATGTCGAGTACGTCGACGTCAAAGTCGAGTCCGAGACATGGGTCGTAAGCCGAGAGGCGGCTGAGAAGCTGAAGCTCCAGAAGGACTATGTGGAGATCAAGGGTTCGGCCAGCGGCTCGTCGCTCATCGGCAAGAAATGCATAGCCCCCTACACGGGGAAGACGATCCCGATATTCCCCTCAGCACTCTGCGACCCCAACCTGGGTTCGGGACTCGTGATGAGCGTTCCCTCGGATGCCCCGGTCGACTGGATCGGCCTCGTCGAGCTGCGGAAGGATGGGCCGCTCAGGATCAAGTACGGCATCTCGGACGAGATGATCGAGGAAGCGAAACCGATTCCGATCATCAACACGCCGGGTTGGGGGCCTTTGCCAGCAGTCGAGATCACTGCCAAGATTGGCATCGAATCGCTCGCGGACCCAAGGCTCGACGAGGTTACGAAGGAAGTCTACAAGACCGGTTTCCACAAGGGCGTCATGAACGATTCCTGTGGGAGGTTCGCGGGAGAGCCCGTGGAGAAAGCCAAGGACGACATCCGCGAGGAGATGCTTTCGACCGGTCAGGCCAACATGTTCTACGACCTCTCGGAGGAGGTCCGATGCAGATGCGGGAAAGCGGTCTTCGTCAAGAAGATCCCGGACCAATGGTTCATCGACTATGCCGACCCGGGCTTGACGGCCCACTCGAAGGAGCATGCGCTGACAATGAAGGTTCTGCCGAAGGAGTACCACGCCAACCTTCAGAACGTCCTCGGATGGTATCGCGAGAGGGCATGCGTGCGGATGGGGAACTGGCTGGGCACCAGGTTCCCCTTTGACCAGAAGTGGATCATCGAAGCGATCGCCGACAGCACCCTGTACCCGGTCTACTACACGATATCCAGATACGCCAACGAGCGACTGATCGACCCAAAGGGGATGACCGAGGAGTTCTTCGACTACGTGCTCCTGGGAAAGGGGAACGTCGATTCGGTGGCGAGGAATTCCCGATTCTCGAAGGAGGTCATCGAGTCCATCAGGGCCGAGTTCGAGTACTGGCATCCGCTGGACATCAACCTGGGAGGGAAGGAGCACATGACCGTGCACTTCCCCGTGTTCCTGATGAATCACGTCGCCATCCTAAGGCCGCAGCACTGGCCGAGGGGTATCCTGGTGAACTGGTACATCACCGCGACAGGTGGGAAAATATCCAAGTCGAAAGGCGGCGCGCAACCTATCCCGGATGCGGCGGAGAGGTTTGGCGTCGATGCTATGCGGTTGTTCTACGCTCACATAGCATCGCTCTACGTCGACGTCGCATGGGAGGACGACAAAGCGGAGGGATACCGTGACAAGCTGGAGCGCATCTGGAACCAGGTGCAGGATATGCTCTCTTCGGCTGGAGAGGAAGGGTCCGATGTGGATGCATGGCTCGTCGCGCGAATGCAGACGCGGACCGCGAAGGTCCACGGTTTCATGGATGAATTCGATCTCAGATCGTACTCTAACGAGGTCTACTTCGAGATACCGCAGGATCTCAGATGGTACCTGAGAAGGGGCGGGAGGAACAGGACAGCCTTGATGAGCGCACTCGAGGCCTGGATCCCGCTCATGGCGCCGGTGACGCCACATCTTTCGGAGGAGTTGTGGCAATCTCTCGGCAAGCAACCGTTCGTGTCGACGGTCCAGATCGGGCCGGGCGCGGTGACGGAAGCCACTGCCGCAGAGGAGGCGAAGGAGCGCCTCCTGGAGAGGCTAATCTCCGATGTCGCGGAGATACTGAAGGTGACGGAGATCAAACCCAAGCGGGTGATTGTGATGGCAGCTCCGAAGTGGAAGCACGAGATGCTCGCGGACGCGCTAGTCGACCCGAGAGGGAAGCCGGAGATATCCGCATTGATCAAGACCGCCATGGCAAAGGTCCAGACCCCGGAGTCGAAGAAGGATATCCCCGCCTATGCTAAGGGGTTGGCGAGCCAGCTGTCCAAGATTGCCGCGGATGAGAGGAAGTTGATGGCGGTGCCAGTTGACGAACTGACCGTGCTAAAGCGTGCGGCAAAGTTCCTCGAATGGGAGTTCGGATGCGCTGTCAGTATCTTCTCTGCCGACGACCCCGCTAGGGTGGATCCGAAGGAGAAGGCGCGGTACGCCAAGCCCGGAAGGCCTGCAGTGTACGTCGAGTGACATCCCCAATCCGGCTAAATGCGGTTATCGAAAGGCATATAGACAAAGAGCATCTTCGGGATGCTCACGCCCCGGAGAGCCCCGAATCCGGTGATGCTGGTGGCCTGCAGATGTACGGCAAGCTTGCGAATTTCATAATCAAACGCTACAAGCTGGTCATCATCGCCTGGCTCGTCGTATTGTTCTTCACCTTCCCTCTCATATTCAAAGTGAACGACGTCGTCTCCTACTCAGAGACCGAAGTCGGGATGAACAAGCTCGAGGCCATCAAGGCTCAGAACCTGATCGACCAGAACTTCCCGGGCAGGATCGCCAACAGCACCATCACGATCGTCATCCAGAACTCGAACGTGACGTCGGAGCAAGCACGGAATCTCTCATCCACAATTTTCAACGATATTCGGCAAAGTGGCACGCTCGAGGGCGTCATAAGCGTGGACTATCTATACAGTGCGCTCGAGTCCTATGTGGCCGGTGTCGCGGCCCAGACCGCCCCTGGGATGCATGCCACCTACGTAGAGGTCGGGCAGCTCGTGCAGATCGTCTACGGCGTGCCACTCCAGGTCGTGGACAACCATCTGTTGTTGCTCGCGGGTGGCCTCAACGACTCTCAGGCGAGAGTCGCGGTCATCCAGGGCATCGACGCGCAGATGCGCGCATCAGGCATGAACGACACGATGGTCGACCTCGTGATGGCCTACGCGAACCAGACGTTCTATCCTATGTGGCTGCCCACTCATACCAACGATTCCTCGGTCCTGCAGCCTATGATTGTCGCGGCAGCTGATGCGTACTTCGTTTATGCTCCTGGACAGATGGGCCAGTTCGCACTGAGCGTGGCCAGTGCTTTCAACGTCAGTTTCTACCGGGTGATGACCCCGCTGCAACAGGAGATGGCCCTGGAGGGGTTCGTCTTCGGCGTGGTTTCAAGCCAGATCGACGCGGACATATCATTCGTCTCCCAGGTCTGGGCGCTGGGTCCGAGCCCCTCGGTTGAAGCCACGAAGGCCTTCGCCCAGGGGGTGGTGTTCAACTACACGCTCGATCAGCTTCCAATCAGGGCCCCGGAAGTCCTCGTCTCTAGCTTCGTGAACACGCATCCGCTTTCAGGCAACGCCAACACGACGATGCTGATGGCCGTGTCGCTTTCGGTCGGCTCCTCGTCCCACTCCGCGGAGGTGGACGTCAGGGAGATTAGATCCATAGCCAAGGAGCGGTCGAGCGCCGCGGGGCCTGGCTATGAGATATTCGTGTCCGGCGACGCCGCCGTGCAAGTTGACACGATGGACGCTGTCGCGAAGGATACGAGCAAGATAGACCCGACCACGGTGATTCTTGTCGTCGTCATTGTCGGGCTGTTCTTCAGGTCGCTGGTCAGTCCTTGGGTGCCGCTGATGACCATCGGGCTCGCCTACCTCCTCACCTCGGCTGCAATCTATCTCATCGGGACCTACTTCATGTCGATACACTACATGGTCATGACATTCGTCCTCGTGGTGATGTTGGGGGCGGGGACGGACTACTGCATATTCGTCATGTCCCGTTATCGAGAGGAGCGCACAGGCGGAAGGTCCAAGGAAGAGGCCGTGAAGACCAGCCTGATGTGGGCTGGAGAGAGCATAACCACCAGCGGGGCAACGGTCATGATAGGTTTCGGAGCCTTGACGATCAGCCAGTACAGCATGGTGCGCTCATTGGGCATGGCGCTGGTCGTCGCAATCGGAATGACGCTGATCTTCGCCCTCACGATGCTCCCGTCCCTGCTCATGCTCCTCGGGGACAAGGTCTTCTGGCCGAACACGGCGGCCAAGGACAAGGCGCGTTCCCTGCGCTTGATCGAACGGGGCGGCGGATACTTCAGCAAGAGCGTGAAGTTCTCTCTCAAGCACTCGAAGGCCATAGTGCTGGCCGCCCTCCTCATCTCAGTGCCTGCAATCTACCTATACTTCAGCCTCGTGCCGAGCTACGACTTCATGGCCAGCCTTCCGGACGCGGAGAGCAAACAGGGCATCGACGCGCTGGGCTCGGGCTTCGGGCAGGGCGCCATCACGCCGACCTACATCGTCCTCAGTTACGAACAAGGGATCATCGAGCAGAATGGCTCCTTGAATCTCACTGCCGCGACACAGATGGAACAGTACTCCTCTTTGGTCGGCAATCAGACCAACATCAGGAGCGTGTCCGGGCCCACAAGGCCGTTCGGTCAGCCGGTGAACAGCACGTACATCGGTTCGCTCCCGCCCGTTGAGCAAGCTACTTACCAGTCGACAATCAGGGGCATGGTCGGCCTTGACAACAGGACGGTCATGCTGACCGTCATATTGCAGGACGAGCCCTTTACCACGAATTCGATTCGAACGATTGACCACATCCGGGCACTGGACCGGACGGCCGAGTCGGACATCTTCCATGACGGGGCTGTCATCCTGGTGGGCGGGGCGACCGCGAGCATGTCTGATGTCTCGGGCACGGTCTCCAATGACTTCCTCACCATGAGGATCGTAGTGCTGATAGGCATCTACTTCGTCCTCCTGCTCGTCATGGGCTCGCTTCTGATCCCCCTGAGGCTCATCCTGACGGTCCTTCTGAACGTCACGTGGACCATCGCCATGACAATGCTCGTCTTCCAGTACACCCTTGGCAGCCCGGTCCTCTGGATGATGCCACTCATACTCTTCGTCGTGGCCATGGGGCTCGGGATGGACTACGACATATTCCTGACGACAAGGATACGCGAGGAAGTGACCAGGGGCAAGACGGACGAGAAGGCCATCACCACCGCGGTGGAGCGGACGGGCGGGATCATAACCGCGTGCGGCCTCGTCATGGCCGGCGCTTTCGGCTCCATGATGCTCTCATCGACGGTGCTGCTGCGCGAGTTCGGGTTCGGGCTCGCCTTCGCAATACTCCTCGACGCGATGATCCTCAGGATATACCTGGTCCCGGCGATCATGCTCCTCCTGCAGAAGTGGAACTGGTACGCCCCCGGCCGTCTCCAGAGAGTCAGACGGGGAGAAAAGGCTCGAAAGCATTAAGACGTGGCTTAGCAGATATCATCAGCGCGGTACCATGGCTCTCAGAACTCACCTTGTTTCGCTGCTCGCGGCGCTGTTCTCGATTGTTTTCGTGCTCTCGGCGGTCGGACCTGCTGTCGCGGCCCAGCCCGGCGACAGCGAGATGAGCGTCGATGGCGAGATGATGCTGTCTGGGTTGACCTCCCTGGATGGCTCTGGGAGCGCCAAGATCACCTTCATGGGTGATGCGGCGATAGACCTGCGGCACGCCATCTTCAATGTGTACGATGCCAGCGTCGACCAGTCGTTGAACGGCATGGAATCCAACAACTTCCTGTTGAACGTCTCAAGCAAGCTTGTCGGGAAGATATACTGGGGCGTGACGATCAAGTCAGCAACCAATTTCACTGACAAGTCCGAATCCTACATATCCGCGCGCTCCGAAGGAGTCGTGAACTCCCGTTTCGATGACAAAGGCCCGCTATCGTTCACCATCAACTTCGAAGGCACCGGGGCTGCTAAGTCCAAGACGATAGAGGCCGCTCAGGACGCGTACGAGACCTTCGCCCAGGCAGTTGCCGAAGCCACCGGCTATCAGTTCAACGGCACACTGACGATCCACCAGAGGGTCACGACATTCGCAATTGGCAGCTTCACGTCCCCCATGCTGAATTCGAGCAGCATCTCGTCCATACGTAATCCCCTGGGAGAGGTCTTCTGGTTCTCCTACAGCGGACAGGCAGGCCCGACGCAGAAGATCCCCGACTCGCTTGCCTATGATGCGTTCTCATTGGTCGAGAACCAGCAGATTTCCTTCGTGGTATTGTTACTTGGGCTCGTCATGATCCTCAGGATGCCTGGCGCCAAGTTCGACAAGTTCGAGAAGCTCCACCCTCGGAAGTTCAGGAAGTATGCGAAGCCCTTGGCATCGGTCAAGATGTCATCGTTCGTCGTGGCACTCGCGCTCGTGGTCCTCTACCTGCTCCCGTTCGCGTTCTCCTTCATCTCGAAGGAGGCTATGTTCTACGCAGCCTACCTCTATATCCTGGTCCCTGTCGCATTGATCGGGGAGCACTTGTTCTCGAAATCGATGTATGACAAGGCCGCCCTCTCAATCCCCGACGAATCTGTCATAGAGGTCAAGCAGGCGGCTGCCCAGCCCGAGGAGGGCGAGGGCGAGATCCTCTGCAAGATTTGCTACCGACCGATCGACGCAGGGCTGGAGATGTTCCAGTGCAACTGCGGCATGACGATGCACACGGAGTGCGCGGAGAAGGCCCAGAACTGCCCCAATTGCGGGGAGCCCCTGTTCCAGCAGCGCCAGAGATCCATCGAATGCAGGGCATGCGGTGAGACCTTCATCTACTCGGGCGATGAGGACCCGTACTCGATCCAGTGTTCAAAATGCGGTGCCTTCCAGGAGGAAACCAAGGCTGGGAAGAACTACCTGATCGCGTGGGAGGACCCGAGGAACGCATTCATGATGATCAGGGCGATGTTCCTGTCCGGGCGACCGACCATGATCTTGACCACGGAGTTCCAGGGCAAGATCAGAGCGGACTACGATCTCCGCGACATACCGATCAAGCGTTTCTCGGACAGCTCGTCCGACATAGACAACGTGAACCCGAAGGACCTAGAAGGCGACTCCATGGAGATAGTGTCCACGTTCCTGATGACCACCAAAGCAGCGGGCGTGATGATTGATGGGATCGAGCAGCTCACGGAGATCAACGGTTTCGACAAGGTGCTCGCGTTCGTCAAGCGACTGAACGACCTCTCGGCGATCCACGGGTCGACGATCATAGTGACGGTGAACAAGAAAGGATTGCCGGAGGACCAGTACAAGAAGCTCAGCGACGAGTTCGACGAGATCCACGATTACCAGTAGTGGCCTCGCCGGCCCAACGTCGATAAAGATCATTCTTCAGCCCGAGCTGGTCAAGCGTCCTCCCGACGACGAAATCCACCATGTCATCGACCGTCTTCGGTCTCGGATAGAACCCAGGGCACGCTGGCATTATCACGGCGCCAGCGCACGCAAGCCGTTCCATGTTCGAGAGGATGATGCTCGACAGCGGCGCCTCCCTCACGACCAGCACCAGCTTCCTCCTCTCTTTGAGGGCCACTGACGCCACCCTGGTCATGAGATTGTCTGAGATCCCGCAGGCGATCTTGGACATGGTCGATGTGCTGCAGGGGGCGATCACCATTGCGTCGA
>Ga0315281_10004342_pt1 | contig 20580 bp, 20 predicted proteins | sample YL17G07_0_MG_FD_204540 | JGI IMG/M metagenome (GOLD analysis project Ga0315281, IMG submission 204540) | Sediment microbial communities from Yellowstone Lake, YNP, Wyoming, USA - YL17G07_0 | ecosystem: Environmental > Aquatic > Freshwater > Lake > Sediment | place: USA: Wyoming | collected...
CCGCCAACGTCTTCGCGATCGACGTTGCCGACACGGGCGATTCCGGCGCCGTCGACGCCTTCGACCTCGACGACCTCGACGCCGCGCTCGCCGCCTACCTGGGGTGCGCGATCGACGACGTGATCGGCCGCGACCTCGCGGTACACCCGCGCAGCCACAACGTCTACTTGTCGGTGATGCGCGGCCGCGGGAATGCGGCGATCCCGGTGATCGCCGTCATCGACCATCGCACCGGCTCGATCTCGGACGTCCCACTCACCGACGTGGCGTTCTCGCACGTGGGCATCACCAGCGCGCCGAGCGAAGACGACGAACGCATCAACACCCAGTTCGCAGACGCACCCGAAGGCGAAGAGGTCGAGATCCGCGGCCACAAGCTGAGGTTCTCCCGCTCACCGGCGCGTACCGCAACGGTCACCGACATGGCGTACGTCGACGGCACGCTCGTCGTCGCGGGCATGTCGAACGAGGAGTTCTCCTCCACGCTCCGCCGAATCCCGTTCCCGTTCACCGGCGAGGTCGCCGACACCAACCTCGAGATCTTCCACGTGTCGCACGGCAAGTGGGAAACGGCCGCGCCGATCCGCACGTTCGTTCCCTACGACGCCGGGCGCAGCATCCTGGCGAGTTACACGTGCACACCGCTCGTCCACTTCTCGCTGGACGAAATGGCTGCGGGCGGGCAGGTGCAGGGCCGGACGGTTGCCGAACTGGGGGCCATGAACCAGCCCCTCGACATCGTCTCGTTCACCCGTGGCGGCGACGAGTACCTGCTCATCGCGCACAGCACGCACCCGTTGATGAAGATCGCCTGCCGCGACATCGATGCCCAGGAGGCGCTCACCGAGCCGCGTGAACCCGTGGGTGTGCCCCGCGAGGAGATCGACCTCGCGGGAGTGAAGAAGCTCGCCAACTTCAACGACGACTACGTGCTCGCGATGCAGCGCGACGAGGCGGGTGCGCGTCATCTCCGCTCGCTGAAGACGGCGTCGCTCTAGCCGTCGGGTCGAACGGGGTCGTTTGCGGCTCACCTGGTCGAACCATGGAGGCGACGACTGCCTGCGGCTGACGGGATGGTCACCGCGCGCACTGTTCGACGTGCGCGCCATGACCGAGCCCGACGTGGCGCGCCTCGTACGCGTCTACCCGACCGACCTGGTCGGCCCGCGTGGCAACCGGCCGCCGGCAGCCGGCCGGTACCACCGCAGCGGCGACGCGCTCTGCTTCGTGCCGCGATTTCCGTTCCTCGCCGACACGTCGTACACGGTGCTGGTCCACCAGTCGCTCACCGGCGCCCACGACGACGACAACGTCGACAACACGGCATTCGACCTCGAGGACTTCGACGCGATCACGATCATCCGGACGCGCCCACCCACGGACCGCACGGCTCGCGTGGTCGAGATCTACCCCACCTCGCCGAAGGTTCCCCGCAACCACCTCCGCTTCTACATCCACTTCTCGGCCCCGATGAGCGAAGGTGACGTCGCGAGCCACGTGCACGTCGTCGCCGCCGACACCGGCAAGCGCTTGGCCGGTGCGTTGCTGCCCACCGAATCCGAGCTCTGGGACCCCGACCGGCGGCGTGTCACCGTCCTCCTCGACCCCGCGCGGATCAAGCGCGGCCTGGCTCCGCACGTGGAGCTCGGATACCCGCTGCGCGAAGGCGTACCGGTCGAGGTGGTCGTCGACGACGGCTTCCGCGATGCCGAGGGCATAGGCCTCGCGGCGGGCGCGTCCCGGCACTACGACGTGGGCGCCGACGTGCGCCGGCGGGTCGAACCGGCCGATTGGCACATCGCCGCGCCGCGGGCCGATTCGTTGGACGCCCTGATCGTGGGCTTCGATCGCCCGCTCGACCATGCGCTGGCGCAGCGCTGCCTCGCGGTCGTCGGCGACGACGGGCGTCGCGTCGATGGCCGCGTTGCGGTCGCGGCAGGTGAGCGATCCTGGGCGTTCACACCCGATCAGCCCTGGCGCGGTGCGCGTCACGAGCTGCTCGTCGACACTGCGCTCGAAGACCTCGGCGGCAATTCGGTGGCGCGGGTGTTCGACCGTGACCTGTCCGACCCGGGTCACGCGCCGATCGCGCATGACCCGGTCAGACGTGAGATCCGCCCCTGGTGAGGGGCCGTACGAGGGTCGGCTACGAGACCTTCATCAAACGGGCGAGGTTGCCGCCCATGATCTTGGCCTGGTCCTCGGGCGACATGGGCGCCACGACCTCGGAGTACGCGAGCGGGTCGTGCAGACCCTCGGGGTGCGGGAAGTCGGAGCCGAACAAGATGTTGTCGACGCCGATCAGCTCGGCAAGACCCGCGGGATCGGGCTCGTGGAACGGGTGCACGAAGATGGAACGCTTGAACGTCACCATCGGGTCCTCGTCGAAGATCACGGGCGAACGCTCATACGCCCGCTGCAGCTTCTCCACGAACGGACGCACCCACTCGTAGCCGTACTCGACCGGCGTGAACTTGAGGTTCGGGAACCGGATGGCGAGGCCGTGTCCGATGATCGACGCCATGCCGTCGACGACCGGCGACTTCTCCGACGACAGCGCCTGGAAGGCGGGTGCGCCGCTGCGGGCGAAGGGGCGGAACTCCGTGCCCTCCCCTTCCCATTCGTTGCTGTAGCGCTGGTAGCCCGGGTCGCCCGAGTGCATGCCGACGAGGATGTCGGCTTCCTGGACCCGCGCCCAGAACGGGTCGAATTCGGGCAACGCGAACGACCGGCGGCCGTGCCAGCCGGGAACCGGCGCGACCCGAATCAGGAACACCCGGATGTCGCGCTCGATGAGCCACTCGAGCTCCTCCATCGCCCGCTCGAGCACCGAGAGGCTGATGATCGGAGTGGGGAAGATCGTGTCGGCGTAGTTGAACGTCCAGTGCTCGTACATCCACTCGTTCAGCGCGTGGATGATGACCTGGACCGCGTCGGGGTCGTCGGCGAGGCGCTCTTCGAGGACACTGGCCAGCGTGGGCCACATCAGCGCCCGGTCGATGCCCATGTCCTTCATGAGCAGTAGCCGCGGCTCCGGGTCGAAGAAGGCGTCGAGCGACGGGATCGCGCGGCGGTGCTCGTCCGGGTTGTTCCAGGCGCCGGGAGGGGCAACCTTCGAGAACGTCGGGTTCGGGATGTAGTCGCTGATGTGGTCACGGAGCGCCAGCTTGGTGCGGCCCCCGATCTCGACGTACTTGATGATGCCCTCGTACTGCTTGGGGATGAACTTGGTGAGGGCGTCCTGGTTCTCGTACATGTGGTTGTCCGCGTCGAAGACCTTGTAGTCGAGGCGGCGCTCCCTCGCGTACATAAATTCGTCGGCCATAACTTCCTCCCGCGACGCGGTGTATTCCGAATTGGGCAGGGTCAGATTACCTCGCCGGAGCCCTGGGGACAGAGTCGAAAGGCCCTGGTAAGGCCCTGGTGCGAATCGGCAACCGAATGTGCGAGGCTGCCCCGATGAGCACGTTCGACACATTGCGCCTCGAGCGCTCGGGCCACGTCCTGACCGTCACGCTCAACCGCCCCAAGCAACGCAACGCCTTCGACTGGACCATGCGGGGCGAGCTGACCGACCTCTGGGGCCAGGTCCGGGACGACCCCGACGTGCGCTGCGTGGTGGTCACCGGCGAGGGCAGCGCCTTCTGCTCGGGAATCGACGTGGGCGATCTCGACGACGAGCGCCGCCCGGCCGGCGTCGGTGTCGACGACGAGCTCGCCTTCCTGCCCGGCCGCCGCATCCACGTCCCGGTCGTGGCCGCGGTCAACGGCGTGTGCGCGGGTGGCGGCCTGCACTTCGTGGCCGACGCCGACATCGTGATCGCCGACGAAACCGCGTGGTTCACCGACCCCCACGTGACCGTCGGCCAGGTGAGCGGCATCGAACCGGTCTCCCTCGCGCTGCGCGTGCCCCTGAATGCGCTCGCGCTCCTCGCGCTCTGCGGGCGGAGCGAGCGATGGGACGCGCAGCAGGCGAGGGAGCTCGGCCTCGTCAGCGAGGTCGTGGCCCCCGATCGGCTCCTCGGGCGCGTCGGCGAGATCGCGTCGGCCATCGCCGCCAGCTCGCCCGCCGCCGTCCGCGCCACGCGCGACATCATTCGTCGTTTCGAGGCCAGCATCGTGGGGCCGTGGATGTCGCAGGGATTCGAGGCGCTCCAACGCCACTGGTCTCATCCCGATTCGGTCGAAGGCCCTCTCGCGTTCTTCGATCGCCGCGACCCGAACTGGCAGTGATGGATTTCGATTTCGGCCCCGCTGCCGATGCCCTGCGTGCCGAGCTGCGATCGCTGATCGCGGCCGAGATCCCGGCCGACTTCCTCGGCGCGTTCACCGACGATCCGTCCGACCTCGCGATCGCGCAGCGGTTCTGCGCGCGCCTGGCCGAGGAGCAGCTCCTCACACTCACATGGCCCGTCGAGTACGGCGGTCGCGGCGGCTCCGTCTGGGACCAGACCGTCGTCCGCGAAGAGATGTGGGCGCACCACGAACCGCGCGGCGCGCAGTACATGGGCGTCAACTGGGTCGGGCCGGCGATCATGGCCTTCGGTACCGCCCAGCAGAAGGAGCAGCACCTCTCGGCCATCGCCGCCGGCGCGGTGATCTGGTGCCAGGGGTTCAGCGAGCCCGACGCCGGGTCCGATCTCGCCGCGCTCGCCACGAAGGCGACGGCCGTCGACGGTGGTTGGCGCATCGACGGGCAGAAGATCTGGACGTCGTACGCGGGAATGGCGCAGTGGTGCGTGCTCGCGGCGCGCGTCGGCACGAGCGAGAACAAGCACGAGGGCATCACGCTCTTCCTCGTCCCGATGGACACACCCGGGATCACCGTCGTACCCATCCGGAGCTCGCTCGGCCCCCACCACCTCAACGAGGTGTTCTTCGACGAAGTCGGCGTCGACGAGAACGCGGTGCTCGGAGGAGTGGGCAACGGGTGGCAGGTGATCCGGCACGCGCTCGCCTACGAACGCGTCGGCATCGCGCGTTACGCACGGTGCGATCGACTGCTGTCGGCGCTCGAGGCCGCGCTCGGCGACGGTTTCGACGACTTGCCGCACGCGGTACGGGCGCAGTGGGTGCGCGCGCTGGTCGCCGTTCGCGTCGCGCGCCTGCTCGCCTACCGCGCGGTACACCTCCAGGCCGAGGGCACGCCCGCCGACACCGCGGCGAGCATCGCCCGCATCGCGGTCACCCAGACGGACCAGATCGTCGCCGAGACCTTGTTCCAGGCCCTCGGCAGCTCCAGCCTGCGCGACAAGTCGAGCGGCGCCGCGCTGCACGGCGCGGTCGAAGATCACTACCGCTACGCGCAGGCAGCGACGGTCGCATCCGGCACGATCGAGATCCAACGCATGATCGTGGGTCGCGCGATCGTGGGACGTTCGTGATGGACCTGGTGCTTCCCGACCACATCGTCGAGCTGGCGGCAACTGCCCGGCGGGCATTCGCCGACCTGGGCGGTGTCGACCTCGCGCGTCGGGCCGAGCGCGATCCGCGTGAACGGGACCACGCGGCCGAGGCCCTCCGCGCGCTCGGAATGTTCGACATCGACCCGCTCGCCGACGCCGACCAGGCTCTCGCCGCCTTCGCGCTGTGTCGCGAGGCCGGGCGCGTCGCGCTCCCCTACCCGCTCGAGCCGGTGTTGTGCCGCCACGACGGCGCGCCGGTCGTGCTCGTGGACCGCGCCGACCCGCTCGTCGACCACGGCGACCTCCTCGGCACCATGTTGGCCGTCGACCTCGACGGCCAGGCCGCGGATGCACGCGCCGGCGGACCGCCCCTCGGTTCCCGGCTGGCGCCCTTCGCCGTCCCCGTCGAACTCCAGGCCCGCGAGGCTGCCCTCGATCCGGGGCCGGCTGCGACGATGGCCTGGGCGCTCACGTCCGCGACCGTGCTCGGCTACGTGGAAGCGGCGGTCGACCTGTGCGTCGGCCACGTGCGGTCCCGTCACCAGTTCGGGCAACGAATCGGCGACTTCCAGGCCGTGCAGTTCCAGGTGGCCGACGCGTTCACCGCCGTGAGCGGGCTCGCCGAGCTCGCGCTCTTCACGATGTGGCGGATCATCGAACTCGGTGCCGGCGCCCGGATCGACGTCCTGGTGCTGCGGCTCCACGCAGCCGACGTCGTACGCACCGCGATGCGGAGCGCGCAGCAGCTGCACGGCGCGTCGGGCGTCGCCGAGGAGTACGACATCTCGGTACTGTGCCGCCGTGTGCAAACCCCGTTGCGGTGTCCGGCATCGTCCGAACGCATCGTCGACACGCTGGCCTCCGCAATCCGGAAGGAAGGACTCGCTTCGTTGTTCCCCCACGGCATCGCTCGCGACGAGGTAACGGCATGACGCTGCCCCCGATCGAACTCGGTACCCTCCACGGTCCCTTCCCGGTCACGCTCGACCCTGCCGTCATCCGCGCCTATGCCGACGCGACCAACGACCCGAACCCGCGTTACCGGGACGGCTCGGCGGTCCCGGTCGCGTTCCCGGTGATCCTCGTGTTCGACGCCCAGACCGCGGGCAACTCCGCCGTGCCCCGCGATGCGTTCCGGATGGCGCGCGCCGTCGTCCACGGAGAGCACGACCTCCTCCTCCACCGCCCCCTCGTACCCGGCGAAGACCTCGCGGTGTTCTCGGAGGCGGCGAGCGTACGGATCACCAGCGCCGGCACCCGGGTCGTGCTGCGGATGGAGATGCGCGACACGTCGGATCAGGTCGCCGCGGAGCAGTGGTGGACGACGTTCTTCGCCGGCGCCCAACTGGGCGAGAACCAGGGGCCCGACGCGCCCGACCACACGTTCCCGGAATCGGCGCGCGAGCATCCCATCGGCCACCACGTCGTGCACGTCGACACCGACCAGCCCACGCGGTACGGCGAGGTGTCGGACGACTGGTCGTCCCACCACTTCGACCGCGCCGTCGCCGAGGCCGAGGGTTTCGCCGACGTCTTCCTGCACGGGCTCTGCACGATGGCGATGTGCGGACAGGCGGTGGTCGAGACCGCCGCCGGCGGCGACCCCACCCGCGTCCGGAGACTCGCGGTGCGGTTCGCGTCACCGACGATGCTCGACGCCGATCTCGACGTCGAACTCTTCCGCGCAGGTCCGAGCACCGTCGTGTTCGAGGCCACGTGCGCGGGCGCGACCGTCATCAAGCACGGCTGGGCAGACCTGCGTGAACCCGGGCAGTGATGGCCGGGTGAATTCATTGCTCCGATTGTTCTCCTCAGCGAAACAAACGGAGCAGTGAATCGCGCCAGGCGCAATTGGAGTCGGAGGAGGTCCACGTGACGGGTGATGCCGAATTCGGGGGAGTCATCGGGCGCGACTTCCGCGACTCCGAACCCTGGTGGCCGCCCGAACGCGAGTCTCCCGCCGACGCGCCAAATGTGGTGCTGGTCGTGCTCGACGACGTCGGCTTCGCGCAGCTCGGCTGCTACGGCTCCGATATCGCGACTCCCAACATCGACCGACTCGCCGCGGACGGTGTGCGGTTCGCCAACTTCCACACCGCCGCGCTGTGTTCGCCGACGCGCGCGTGCCTCTTCACGGGGCGCAACCACCACAGCAACGGCATGGGCCGCGTCGCCGACCTCGCCGTCGGCTACCCCGGCTACTGGGGCCAGATCCCGCGCGCCAACGGATTCCTGTCGGAGGTCCTTCGCACCCACGGCTACGCCACCTACGCGGTCGGCAAGTGGCACCTCACGCCCGACGACGAGACCCACATGGCCGGCGACCGCAGCAGCTGGCCGCTCGGTCGGGGCTTCGACCGTTGGTACGGCTTCCACGGCGGCGAGACCCACCAGTTCGTCCCCACGCTCTACTGCGACAACCATTCGGTACAGCCGCCGCGCACGATCGACGAGGGCTACCACCTGAGTGCCGATCTCGCCGACCGCGCCGTCGAGTTCCTCTCCGACCTCCGCAACGTCGACCACGACCAGCCCTTCTTCCTCTACTTCGCGACCGGGGCGTGCCACTCGCCGCATCACGCGCCCAAGCAGTGGATCGAGCGGTACCGCGGCCAGTTCGACGACGGGTGGGACCGTTGGCGTGAGCGCACCCACGCGCGGCAGCTCGACGCCGGGATCGTCCCGCCCTCCACCGCGCTGTCGCCACGTCCCGAGTGGGTGCCTGCGTGGGAAGACCTGCGCGAGCCGGACCGTGCAGTCGCGGCGCGGTTCATGGAGTGCTTCGCCGCTTTCCTCTCGTACACCGACGAGCAGATCGGACGGCTCGTCGACTTCCTCGACCAGACGGGCGATCTCGACAACACGCTGGTCGTGCTCGTGTCCGACAACGGCGCCAGCGGCGAAGGTGGACCGTACGGGTCGATCAACGACATCCGCATGGTGAACATGGACACCGCGGGCCGGAAAGAGATTCGCTCACGCATCGACGAACTCGGTGGCCCGTCGATGCACAACAACTATCCGTGGGGCTGGACGATGGCCGGGAACACCCCGTTCCGGCGCTGGAAGCGCGAGGTACACGAAGGCGGCGTCGCCGACCCGTGCATCGTGCGCTGGCCGGGTCGCTTCGCCCACCGCGGTGGTGGCGTACGACGGCAGTTCGTGCACGCGATCGACCTGTTCCCCACCGTGCTCGAACTCCTCGGCATCGACGCACCCTCGGAGCTCGGCGGGCTTCCGCAACGGCCGATCGAGGGAACGAGCTTCGCATACGCACTTCCCGACGACGCGGCCGACGCGCCCGAACGGCACGACACGCAGTACTTCGAGATGTTCGGGTCGCGTGCGATCTACCACCGCGGGTGGAAGGCGGTCACCTTCAAGTCACTCGGTATGGCCGCGGGCGGTAACGACTACGACACCCCGTTCGACGACGACGTGTGGGAGCTGTACGACGTGACTCACGATCCGTCGGAGACGCGCGACCTGGCGGGAGAACACCCCGAGCGAGTGGCAGAGATGATCGACCTCTGGTGGGAGCAAGCACGGCAGTACCAGGTGCTTCCGCTCAGCAACCGCGTGCTCGATGCCATCCTCAACCCGAGACCGCGTCGACTGCGCGATCGGACTCGGTACGTGTACCACCCGTTCGGCGCGCCGGTTCCCGAGAGCGTCGCGGTCAACGTGCGGAACCGGCCGCACACGATCACCGCCCACGTCGAGATTCCCGACGGGATCGTGGCCGAGGGCGTGCTCCTGGCGCTCGCTTCTCGTTCCACCTGAAGGACGGCCGGCTTCGCTACGTGCACAACCTGTACGGCAAGGAGCGACACGTCGTCACGTCGGACACACCCATTCCATCGGGTCGGCACACGCTCGAGTTCCGGTACACGAAGACGGGCGACGGAACCGGAACCGGGACACTGTTGTGCGACGCGACGCCTGTCGGCGAGGCCGACATCCCGAAGTTCACGCCCACCAGCTTCAACGGCACCGGTGCCGGCCTGAGTTGCGGCTACGAGCTCGGCCCCGCCGTGGGTGACGACTACGACGCGCCGTTCCGGTTCAACGCGACGTTGCACCATGTCGAGGTCGACGTAGGAGGCGACGCGCACATCGACCCGGTCGCGCGCTTCGAAGAGATCATGTCGGAGCAGTAGGTAGCGCCGTAGGATCGCCGCGTGAAGTTCGGCATCTTCTTCGAAATGTCCACGCCGCGCCCGTTCACGGCCGACGTCGAGTCGACCGTGTACCACAACGCCCTCGAACAGGCCCGCCTCGCCGACGAGCTCGGATTCGACTGGGTGTGGGCGGTCGAACACCACTTCCTCGAGGAATACTCGCACTGTTCCGCACCCGAGGTAGTGCTCGCGGCGGTCGCCGCGCAGACCGAACGTATTCGCATCGGTCACGGCGCGGTCGTGTGCGTGCCCGAGATGAACCATCCCGTGCGCGTCGCCGAACGCTGCGCCGCGCTCGACATCATCTCGAAGGGGCGCCTCGAAGTGGGCACCGCGCGCAGCTCCACCTGGACCGAGCTCGGGGGCTTCAACGTCGATCCCGACGACACCAAGAAGACCTGGGACGAGTTCGTGCGCGCGCTGCCGAAGCTCTGGGCCGACGGTCACGCGTCGTGGGACGGCACCTGCTTCTCGATGCCGGAGCGCAACGTGCTGCCCAAGCCGGTGCAGAAGCCCCACCCGCCGATGTGGGTGACGGTCACGAGCCCCGGCACCGAGTGCGACGCCGCCGACCGGGGTCTGGGTTGCCTGGGTGTCGCCGCCGCCGGTTACGCGGAGCAGGAGCGACGCACCGCGGAGTACTTCCGCCGGATCGAGCAGTGCGACCCGGTGGGGGGCGTGGTCACGAGCGAGGTGACCACGCTGAACTTCCTCTTCTGCCACGAAGATCCGGCCGCGGCGGCGACGGTGGGGATGGGCATGGTCGGCGGCTTCGGGCTCGCGAACTCCCACCTCCTCTGGACCCGCGAGGCCTATCCCACGCGCGCGTACCAGTCGCTCGGGAATCTTGCGCCGAGGACCGACCGGAGTGCCTCGGGCGGGCCGGGTGACGCGTACGGGATCCCCGAGGGCATCTGCGTCGGCGACCCCGACATCATCGGGGCGGCGATCGCCCGATGGGAATCGCTCGGCGTCACCGGCATCAACTTCCTGCTGAACGCGGCCGAGACGGTGCCCCAGCAGCAGGTGCTCGACAGCATGCGCCTCTTTGCGCGCGAGGTGATGCCGCGATTCCGGGAGCCGCGATTCCGGGAGCCAGTCTGATGCTCGTCGGGACGGCTCCGCTCGACGAGCTCGTCGCGCACGCAGCCACGATGACCGGCTTCGGGACGGAAGCCGTCGTGTTGCCGGATGCGGACGTGTTCCAGGCGATGTTCGAGATGCACATCGGCGGACGCGAGGTGTCGTTGCCACCGGGCCTGCATCCCACCGCGGTGCCGACCTTCACCGCGCAGGTGTGGCGCTGCCCCGAGAGTCCGTGGGGTCCGTTCTCGCTCGCGCAGGGCCGGGTGGGTTCGCGCAGCGGGCTCCGTCCACGCGGCCATGTGCAGGGGTGCGTCTGCGACAACGAACGCGCCACCGAGGCGTTGCGCGCCCGTTGGGGCTTTCCCGCTCATACCGGTGTCGTCAACCTCCGGCACCATTACGACGCGGTCGAGGCCTCCGTGACGGTCGACGGTCACGCGGTGCTGTCGCTCCGTGGCACCAACCCCGAACCACTCGGCACCGGTGACATCGTGTACTCGGCGTCGGTCGCGCTCGCGCGCACGCCACGCGGGCTGCGGCTGGTGCAGATCGACTCCGACATCGAGGTCACCCGCGCGGAACGGCTCCGGCCGCACCTCGACGCGTTCGACGCCGACGGCTTCGGCGTACATCCCTCGGTGCAGCCGTACCATCCGGTTTCGGCGTCGATCGCGCTCGGCACGATCACGTTGCAGCGCCTGCGCTTCGTCTGTCGCCCCGACGAGCTCGCCTTCACCGGTACCGAGCCCACCGAAGAAGCGCACCGGTAGCGCGCACGACGCACGCGACTCAGAGGTCGTACAACGCCGCGGCGGTGTCACCGCGGATCAGGCGCCGCTGGTCGGCAGTGAGCGTCTCGATCGCCTCGTCGAGCTCGGCGACGACGCCGGGGATCTTGGCGTCGGGATGCGGATAGTCGCTCGCCCAGATGATCCGTTCGGCGCCGACGTACTTGGAGTTGGCGGTGAACGGGAGCGCTTCCTCGTCGGGATCGAAGCTGATGTAGCACTGGCGCTTGAAGATCTCCGACGGCGGTGTGGTCTGGTACCGGCTGCCGAACACGTCGAGGTGATGGTCGAACCGTTCGAGCATCGGGGCGATCCATCCACCCGAGCCCTCGAGGAACGCCACCGTGAGGTTCGGGAAGCGTTCACAGATTCCGCCCCCGACGAACCATCCGAGCGCCACCATGATGTCCAGCGCGTTGCCGAGACCCTGGCGGAGCATCAGGCCCTTGCTCGGATTGCCGAAGGTGTCGTCGTCGAGCCCGAGCAGTTGCACCACGTTGGGCATGTCGGGAAACGAGAACGGGTGCACGCCGATCGGACAGTGCGCCGCTTGAGCGGCATCCCAGAACGGGTCGTAGACGGGATCGTGCAACTTCTTCGTGCCGATGTAGGGGGCGGGGCGGATCATGACGGCCTTGAAACCGCGCTCCAGGCTCCGCTCCATCTCCCGCACCGCGGCCTGCGGGTCCTGGAGCGGCACGATCCCGACGCCGACGAGGCGCGTCGGCGCCGCCGCGCAGTACTCCTCGAGCCAGTCGTTGTAAGCCCGGCAGACGACGCTCCAGCGGTCGGCGTCGGGAAGGAACGAGAGGCCCGGTGTCGTCGGGTAGAGCACGGCGATGTCGATGCCGTCGGCGTCCATGTCGACGAGACGGGCCAGCGGGTCCCAGCCACCCTCGATCGTCTGCAATGTCGGCGGACCCGAACTTTCCGTGGGGAACGGGTCCTCGGCACCATGGGCTGCCATCGCCGCGACGTCGGTACCGATGCGCTCCATGATCTCGGTCATGAGGTCGGGAGGAAGCGTGAGTCGCTCCTGGACGTGACCGTCGGAGTCGATCACGGCGTTCGTCACGCGACCACCGCTGCCGCCGCCGGCTTTCTCGGTCTGCATCGCCATTGCCCGACCTCCCTGTAGGTGGCCGTACTCTCGCGTACCGGCGGGTCACCGGCAAACAGGCGCGCGGCGAGTTTTCACGCGACGACAGGCCGCGCCATGATGAGGCCATGACGGAGTTCTTCGCTCTCGCCCACGGCCAGCGGGCACATCGCTACCTGCGCGCCGATCCGGTTCCCGACGACCTGATCGAGCGCATCCTCGACGTGGCGACGAAGGCGCCGAGCGCCGAGAACTCCCAGCCGTGGGAGTTCGTGGTGGTCGAGGACGCCGCCATCCGTTCCGCGCTCTCCGATCAGGCTCGCCTCTTGTGGGAACGCGGAGGTCGCGACGCCACGAAGCCCGAGGTCGACACGTACGGCTGGCGCGATGTCGACGCGTGGGCGACCGGCGCGTTCGCGCAGGCTCCCGTGATGATCGTGGTGTGCGGCGACTCACGGAAGATGGACGCGTCGCGCCTTCCGAGTTCGATCTTCCCCGCGGTGCAGAACATCCTGCTCGCCGCGATCGACCTCGGACTCGGATCGTTGCTCAGCACCCTGCCGGTCGTGTCGGCCGACGACGCCCGCGCCATCCTGGCGCTCCCGGACCACCTCGTGCCGCTCGCACTGATCCCGATCGGGTGGCCGGCACGCACCCTGCGCCCGCCGACGCGCCACTCGTTCGCGGAGAAGACCCACCGCGATCGCTACGGCACCCCTTGGAAGTGAACTGAAGCGAGGCGCTCAGGGCGTGCGGTGATGCAGCGGCCCCGGCGGTAGCCGACCGTCAAGATCACGGAAGCCGTAGTGCTCGGCGAGGTCGCGGACGGCGACGGCCCGACCCGACCACCGCGCCGCGTCGGGATCGGTCGCCAGCGCCACCACGCCCCGCCCGGTGAAGCGCGGCGACTCGGCCGACCCGACGTCGAGGCTGTCGGGGAGCGCGCCGTGACCGACGGCGAGGTCGATGCGCTCGGTGCGCACGAAGCCGGGCCACAGCGAGACGACCGCCACCCCGTGGGGCGCGAGCTCGACCGCGGTGTCGGCGGTGATGCGGTCGAGCGCGCACTTGCCCACCCCGTACGCCACGTGCCACGCGTACTCGTTCGCGCCCGACGAACTGACGCTCACGATGAGACCGTTCCCGGCGGGAACCATCTGGCGCGCCGCGAACACGCTCGCCACGTACGCGGAGCGCGTGCCGACGTCGATCATGTCGTCCCAGTTCGACAGCGGCACCTCCCAGAAGGGGAGCCCCGACGTGAGCTCGTTCGGCACGATGAAGGCGTTGTTCACGAGCACGTCGAGTCGTCCGTGGTCCGCCGCGACGCGGTCGAACAACGCGGCGACGGCCGCGTCGTCACGGTGGTCGCACGCCACGGCGATTCCCGTACCTCCGAGTGCATCGATCTCACGCGCGGTCGCGCCGATCGTGCCGGGGAGCGGATGGTCGGACTCGCTCACGGATCGACCGGTCACGTAGACGGTCGCGCCCGCCGCGCCCAGTTCGAGCGCGCACCCCTTGCCGATCCCGCGACTGCCCCCGGTCACGATCGCGATTCGACCCGCCAGTGCGCTCATGAGCCCAAAATGTTCATGAAGTCGGTCCGTCTCCCAACCACACGCGAGTGCGACGGGCGACGGCATCGTCACCCGTGGTCGCGTCGGCGCCCAAGTGGACGAGCGTGTCGTCGGGCCAGAGACCGACGGCATCGTCGGCGGGTTCGCCGGAGCGCGCGAACGACGTCCACGCGCTGCGCAGGCGATCAGACAACGCGTCGGCGCGTTCGTCGTGCGCGCCGGCAAAATCCCGCCAGCCGGCGACGTCGAGAGTACCGAAGGTGAACGGCAGGTCGAGTGCGTGACACGCACCCCGCCCCGGTGCTTCCCACGTGAAGCGGTAACGCCACACGCGGTTGCCGCGCTCCCGGTGTGCGCGTGCCATCAGCTCGTTCGGGAGGTGGAGGTCGAGGTCGGCCACTGCCTCGACCAGGTCGCCGTTACATGCGCGCAGGCCGTCGCGAACTCGCTGCTCGTCGGTGATGCCGAGCGTCGCGGCCTTACGCGCGAGGAACCGCACCGCGATGTCTTCGGGCAGGGCAGGCACCTGCTCGCGGAACAACTCCATCTCGTGCGCGGTGGTGCCCACGACGAGCGGGATTGCCGGGAGCACAGCGCGAAACGGCGGATCGTGGAGCAGGTCGGCGTCGATCCACGGATGGAACGGCATCATGCCGACCTTCCCGAGCGCGGCAACGACCGCGCGCTCCTGCGCGTCGAGGATCGCCTCGATCGGCACGTCGCGCAACGCCTCGACGTCGTTCACGCCGGCCGCGTCGAAGACCTGCTCGCCGACCCATTCGGCGAGCGATGCGTCGAGCGTGCCCGCGGGTGCGCCGCTCTGGAGGATCGCCCCCGAGATCGGGAGCGCACCGGCAATGCACTCGGGCGTCGCGAGCAGGTGCGCGAGTGCTCCCGCGCCCGCCGACTCCCCCATCACCACGATGCGATCCGGGTCGCCGCCGAACGCCGGGACGACGTCGCGCAGCCACGCGAGCGCGGCCGCCAGGTCGCGCAGGCCGAGGTTGGAGGGGACGCCGTCGGCGGCGAGCCATCCGAGCACGCCGAGGCGGTAGTTGAGCCCGACGACGACGGTCGAGCGTTCCGCGAGCCGGGTGCCCGCGTAGGTGGGCAGGGACGCGCCACCGATCCGGTAGCTCCCTCCGGGCACCCACACGAGCACGGGCAGGCGGCCGTCGAGGGACGGTGTCCAGATTTCGGCGGTGAGGCAGTGCTCGGCCTGGCGCTCCGGGATCATGCCGGGCACGAGGCCGAGCCCGCTCGCGACCTGGGGCGGAGCGGGGCCGGGGCTCGTCGCGTCGAGCGGCTCGGTCCACCGGACGGGTTCCGGCGCGCGCAGCCGGTCGGCGCGTGCGTACGGAACGCCGCCGAAGCGCAGGATCGCGCCGTCGGCCACGCCGAGCACGGGCCCGACCGGCGTGTCGGCGCGGATCTGGGCTTCAGTACGCATCGGGGTCCCGGCGTACGGCCTCGGGCACGGGGTGACGGAACAGCGCGGCCGCGTTAGCCCACGTGACGCGCTCGACGTCGGGGGCCGGGAGCCCCGCGAGTTGTGCCGCAAGCTTCTGCTGGGTGACGGGCCACGTGGAGTCGGCGTGGGGATAGTCGGACTCGACGAGGATGTTCCCGACACCGATGACGTCGCGTTGGAGGAATGCCGACGGGTCGTCGATCGCGCAGACCCAGAAGTTGCGACGGAACGTGTCGGCGGGGCTGAGAGCGATGTCGTTCCACGTGCCGTACATCGAGTCGTACTTGCGGACGTGGTCGAGGCGGTCGAGCAGCCCGGCGACCCAACCGATCCCGCCCTCGGAGAGGCAGATCTTCAGATCGGGGAAACGTACCGGGATCCGCGAGTAGAGCCAGTCGACCGCGGCGAACATCGCATACCCGAAGAACAACACGCCGATGGTGTCGGACGGCGCGTCGGGCGCCGTCGCCGGCGACGTGCCCGACGACCCGACGTGCAGGCACACGACGGTGTCGGTCTCCGCGCAGGCCGCCATCAGCGGATCCCAGTAGCCGCTGTGCAGGGTCGGGAGCCCCAGCATGTGGGGCGCCTCCGAGAACGTCATCGCCGTGAAGCCGCGCGCCGCGTTGCGGCGGATCTCCTCGGCGCCGACCTCGGGATCGAGCAGGTACGGGATCTGGAGCGGGATCATGCGCGCGGGCGCGAAGCCCGCCCATTCCTCGATCACCCAGTCGTTCCACGCGCGCACGCACGCGAGCGCGAGATCGGGATCGCCGGTCAACTGTTGCAGACGCTGACCGGCGAAGCCGGGGAGGAACGACGGGAAGCACAGCGACGCGTAGACACCGTTGAGGTCCATGTCGGCGATGCGGGCACCAATGTCCCACGCGCCCCGCCGCATCTCGTCGAAGCGGGTGGGCTCGAAGCTGTACTCGCCGACCGGCCGGCCGGCGACGGCGTTGAAACCGACGTTGGGCAACTCCTGGCCTTCGAAGACCCACGCCTGGCTGCCGTCGTCCCGCTCGACCACACGCGGTGCGCGTTCGGCCAGCGCCGCGGGAAGACGCCCCTCGAACGTGTGGGGCGGCTCCACGATGTGGTCGTCGACCGAGATGACCGTGTAGTGGCGCTCGGCACGCTCGGGCTCGGGCAGCCAACTCACCGCGCCCTTGGTCGCGGTGGTGAAGCCCTGCTTGGCCTGCAGCTCTTCGAGCGGGATGGCCACGGCTACGTGAGCACGTCGGGTTCGGATGACGCCAACGCGCGCACCACACCGTTCCAGTACACGGGCGCCGCGCGCTCGACGAGCGACGCCTTCAACTGCTTCTGGTGCGCGGCCGCGACGGGAAACGGAGCGCGGTCCATCGCGCGCACGAGCCAGTGCAACTTGCAGGTGCGCTCGAACAGCACCGACTTGTAGACCGCCTCGCCGATCGTGGGCGCGGTGACGATCACGCCGTGACTGACGAGGAGCGCGACCGACGCGTCGCCGATCCGCGCCGCCAGTTCCGCCCCGAGGTGCGGCTGGTCCACTTCGCCGTCGTACTCGTCGACCAACACCATCTCGTCGGCGAGGATCGCCGAGTTCTGGTGGACGAGATCGGGGAGCTCGCCGATCGCGGCGAGCGCCGTCGCGTACGGAGGATGGTTGTGCACCACGACGGTCGCGTCGGGTCGGCGGCGGTGGAGCTCGGTGTGGATGTGCACTGCGGGGGTGACGTCCAACTCGCCGGCGAGCACCGTGCCGTCGGCGTCGATGGTGAGGAGGTCGCTCGCCCGCACCTCCGCCCACCACAGGCCCCAGGGATTCACGAGCAGGTGGGCGCCGACCTGGTAGGTGATGTGACCGGTCAGGTTCTCGCACCAGCCGACGTCGTCGAGGTGCCGGAGCGCGATCGCAAGTTCCTGGGCGTGGGTGAGCTCGACACCAGGGCCGGGCACCGTGCGCGGGGCCCATGCCGCCAATCCCCCTGGTCGCTCGGTGGCCATGGTTTCCCCTCTGCGGTACGGAGGCCCGGACACGTGAAACCGGACACGCGGAATCACGGCGTCGTGATGCGAGATGCTACCCAGGTCGCCGGCACCACCGGATCGGCGCGAGTGCGCCGACGCTCGGACAGCGATACCGTCGCGCGCCCGCGGAGAAAGCGAGGACGCGATGAGCGCGGTCGAAACCCCCGAGCTGCAGAGCTGGATCGACCAACGAGGTATCGAGGACCTGATCTACCGCTACTCCGACGCCGTAACACGCGCCGACTGGGATCAGCTCGACTCGGTGTTCACCGAGGCGTCGATCCTCGAGATCGGCTCGCCCTTCGACCTCAGGTACGAAGGTGTGCAAGCCATCCACGGCCTCCTCAGCGGTTCCTCGCAGCTCGAGTTCCTCATCCAGACCGCGAGCTCTCCGGTGATCCGGATCGTCGGCCCCGGACGCGCGCAGGCAACGACCACCATTCACGAGATGGTGCGCGGCCTCTCCGGTGCCGCGACCGGTCTCGGCGAGGCGGGCGCGCCCACCAACATCGACCAGTACGGCGTCTACTTCGACGACATCGTCAAGGTCGACGGCGATTGGAAGTTCGCGCACCGCGTCTTCCGGCCGATCTACATCGAGTCCGACTCGCTCACCGGCAGCGTCATCACCGCGCGCGCCGGTCTCGCCGCGCGCTAGGAGCGTGTGATTCTCGACCAGCGTCTCGAAGGCGCGTTCGAGCAACTCGAGCGCGACGGGTTCGCGGTGGTGCCGGATGTGTTGTCGTCAGAACACGTCGCCCGGGCGCGATCGCGCCTCGTCGAGGTCGCCGCGGTCGAGCGGGCAGCAGGCATCGATCAGGACCCGAAGTGGGAAGACGGTCCCCGGAACCAGCGCGTGTTCGGGCTGTTGAACAAGGGGCAGGAGTTCGTCGATCTGGTCGAGCACCCGGTGGCGATGGCCTTGGTGGAGCACCTGCTCGACCCGAGTTTCCTCCTGTCCAGCATCACCGCGAACATCACCGGACCCGGTGGCTGGCCCATGGGCCTGCACTACGACCAGGACTACGTGCCCCAACCATGGCCGCCGTTTCCCATGGTGGTGAACGTCATCTGGATGCTCGACGACTTCACCGAGGAGAACGGGGCGACACGGTTCGTTCCCGGATCACACCGTGAGGACCACACCGGTTGGTCGGCCGAGGTCATCAGCCGGCGGGCGGGCGAAACGATCGCGGTCGGCGGGACGGCGGGATCGTTGGTGTGCCTGGACGGTCGAGTCCTGCACCAGACGGGCGCCAACACGACATCCGACCAGCTGCGCCACGGTGTCATCGCGTACTACTGCCAACCGTGGATACGCCAGCAGGAGAACGCCTCACTCTCGATCCTTCCCGAGGTGTGGCCCACGCTCTCACCGCGCGTTCGGGAGCTCGTCGGTCTCCAGAAATACCGCGGCCTCGGCTGCATCTCAGGACCGACCCAGCGAGGGCTCCGGTACTGAACGCCGGCCGGCAGCCGGTCCTCCGCGCCCGCGGGCGCAGAGGACCGGTTCCGCCGGGTGCCGCTACGCGCTCGTCGCCGGCGCGGTCGTCGATGAACGGTAGAGCAGCGCGCTCAGCACGACGATCCACGCCGCCCAGACGAGGAACACGACGAACCCGGTCGTGTTGATCGCGTCCGACTCGGTGGATACCGCGGCGGCTCCCACGAGCCATGCCAGCGCGAGCACCTCGCCCACCCAGCCGAACCACGCGGGCACGATCTTCGTGCGCAGCACCACCACCGAGGTGGCCGAAACGAGCACTGCGATCGCGAACCCCACGTAACCGAACAAGATCGTCTGCATCTGGAAGGAATCCGCAGACCCGTCCGGGTGCAACGCCGCGTACGCACCGATGCCGTAGGCGACCATCGCGATGGCAGCCGTCGCGACGCCGCCGGTGAGCGCGATCCCGCTGACCCGACCGGTTCCGCCCTCGGCCCGGCGCAGACGCCCGAAGAGCGTCGCGAGGAACCACAGGAACGGCACCACCGAGAGACCGCTCAGGTAGGACCCGACCTTGAGGCTGTCCTGGTTGTCCTTGTAGAACTTCACGATCTTCGCCGCGCTGTCACTCGGCTTCGGTGGGCTCCCACCGATGAGCGCAGCGACGACCACGAGCACCACGAACACGACGCCCGCGAGCGCGCCCCACCGCTCCCATTTCGATTCGTCCATCAGAACTCCCCCTCCATCAGAACTCCCCCGGCCGGTCACCACGACCGGCGCTGAGGGATCGGACCCCACCGCCGGGCAAGACGTTACGCCAAGAGCCGGACTACTCGGGGATGTGGCAGACGGCCTCGACATTGTTGCCGTCGGGATCACGCACGAACGCGCCGTAGTAGTCGGGGTGGTACTCAGGCCACAGCCGGGGTTCGTGCAGCACTTCGGCACCACCCGTCACCGCGGCGTCGAAAAACGCTCGTACGGCCGCCCGGTCGGGCGCCGTAAACGCGATGTGCGACTCACGGAACCCCTGACCGGTCGTTCGTGGTCCGATCCAGAAGTCGGGCTTCGGCGCGATGCCGAAGCCGATGACCTCTCCGAAGTCCATCACCCGCCCTCCACCGAGCGGGGCGAGGACCGCGTCGTAGAAGGCGGCGCTCGAGGCGACGTTGCCACATTGGATGGAAAGGTGATCGAGCATGGAGACATCTTGCCCGCTGAACTGATATCCGGGAACATCGGATCAGGTCCAGGGACACTCCGAGGTGTCGTTCCCTCGCGTTGAATGGCGGCGATTCGTTGAACGTTCTGTGCAGTTCACCGGGGCCTGTAGATCTTGCTGCGGTGGTCGATCGCCAGGATGGTCGCGAGGCGTGCCGTGTCGTCGACCTCGTAAATGACCCGGTAGTCGCCGCGATTCGCGCTGTGCTTACCAACGAGTTCGAACCGGAGCTCGTGGCCAACACGGCGCGGGTTGTCGGCGAGGGCGCCGTATACGAACTCCACC
>Ga0315281_10004343_pt1 | contig 20579 bp, 19 predicted proteins | sample YL17G07_0_MG_FD_204540 | JGI IMG/M metagenome (GOLD analysis project Ga0315281, IMG submission 204540) | Sediment microbial communities from Yellowstone Lake, YNP, Wyoming, USA - YL17G07_0 | ecosystem: Environmental > Aquatic > Freshwater > Lake > Sediment | place: USA: Wyoming | collected...
GATGTCTGCCACATTGAGGTTTCCCGTTGACCTGCAAAGGACGCATCGGCGAGGACTTCGGCGGTGGCAGCGAAGCGAATGGCAAATGATATTTCACATTAACTATCATTCCTACATATATGAACATATTAACTTAAATCATCTACAATCCGTTTTGCGATTGGCGCATTGACGACTCATTTTGGCCTGACGATCGATCCGCGGCGCCCTCACCATATCCGCTCGGCGCGCCGCCCCGGCAGCGCTTGCGCCTCGGCGGCAGACGTCCGGTTCGAAGTGCAACCGCCAGCCACGCCGACGCGTCGCGAGTAATTGCGCGTGCTTGACTCGACCCCCAACTCCATCCGGGAGATCGCGGGGCAAATCGTGCAGGAGATGAAGCTGGAACGCCGGGCCTATCGATCAACCGGCAAGGTGCTCCAGCCTATTTCCGGATCTGCCGGAGGCGTTCGAAGAAGCAGACCGCCGCGGCGGCGGCAACGTTGAGCGACTCGCTGTTTCCAGCCATCGGTATGCGCACCGTGCATGATGCGAGCGCGGCGGATTTGACCGACAGGCCCTCTCCTTCGTTGCCGAAAAGCCACGCCACGCGCCCGGAGAGACTGGTCTCGTACAGTGTCGCTCCTGCACCAGGCATCGTCGCGATGACTTCGCCCCCAAACCAGCGTGCGACGGTCCCGAAATCGGCGTGCTCGTGGATACTAAGGGTGAAATGCGCCCCCATCCCGGCGCGCAACGTCTTCGGAGACCATGCGAACGCGCAATCCCTTGCAAGGAACACCTGCTGAATTCCCGCGGCAGCGGCAGATCGCAATATCGATCCCAGGTTTCCCGGATCACGGATACCTTCGAGCAGCACGCAGGTGTCCGGGACCGTCGCCGGCAGGGAGGCCACCGGTACCGTGGAGATCGCCATGACGCCGAGCGGATGCACGACCTGCGCGATGTCCTGAAACAGTGCCGCACTCAAAACGACAGGATGGAGATCGGGACGCGCCGCGAGCAATGCCGCAATTTCAGGGTGCTGCAGGGCTGATGCGCTGACGATCAGCACTTCCGGTGCCCCATAGGCCGCGCAATACGCGTCGATGAGATGAATTCCGTCCAGCAGCGCCATTCTCGTCTTGCGCCGCTCACGCGATGAACTGGCAAGGCGCTGCAGACGCTTGAATGTCGGGTTGTCGGGGGAACTGATGGTTTTCACGAAAAAGCCCTGATCGTGTTCGACCTGCGCGAGTCTATGTCGCCACAGGGAAATTGTCATTCTCCGATTCGCCTGGCGTGGCGAATCCGCAATGGGACAGGCCGCCAGCGCGGGAGGGGCACGTTTGCAATCGCGCAGGCCTTCCGATTAGCCATTGTGCGAAATTCTTGCGACGGCATTCAACGGACGAACGGCGTCACCGGTATAATTGCAGTTCGATCGGTTCCTCAAATCCCAAGGGAATGGCAATGTCTCGAGTTTTTTTTATCAGCGTGATGATGCTCGCCTGCGTTCTCGCAGGATGCGTAGTTCCTGGCGCGAAGACACAAACGACGCAAGGCGGTCTTCGCGTCATAAACCTCTCTGCAAATGCAGGACCCGTCAATGTCTCGGTCGATGGTGTCACGCACGCGTCGGGTCTTGCGTTCCAGGGCGTGTCGTCCCGCCAGTTTTACCTTGGCGGCGCGCGCGAGATCAAGATTACCCTGCCGGACAATATTTCCGTGCTGGTCGACGCCCAATACCGGGTGACCGGAACCTTCAACTGGATGTTGATCCTCTACGGGACGAAGGAATTTCCCTACGCCATGTTCCTTCCGGATAATCCGGAATCGGTCGGGGCGGGCAAGTTCGCGCTGCGCGCTGCGCACACTGCGTTGAACACCGGACTGATCGACATCTACGTCACCGATGTCGGCACCGACCTGACCGCGGCGACGCCGGATATCAGCGGCCTGTCCCTGGGAGGAGCCACAATCTTCGGGCAGTTCGCTGCGACCCTGAAGCAGATCCGCGTTACAGCATTTGGCGCCAAGAGCCCTATTTACTACGATTCCGGAGCAATCACCATTGCCGCGGGATCGCTCGCAGCGCTTGACATCAATACGATTGGCAGCCGCAGCCTGGTCAACGTTGCTCTGATATTCACGGATCCCAACCCTTCCGCAGCAGGCGCGCTGGTCCCCGCGAACAACGTGCTGTCCAACCTGAAATTGGTGAATGCCCGGAACGATGCCGATACGCTGAACCTGCTGGTCGATGGAACTGCAAGGATTTCCACCGTCGATTACAAGAACCTGCTCTCGGCGCCGAGCTACGTTGCAACAAGCGCCGGTACCAGTATCCTGCGCGTCGAAGCTAGCGGTGCTCCCGGCGTCGCCATTGCGAGTTCTCCCGCCACGGCATTCACCGGTGCGTCCGACTATACGACGGTGGTGTGGGATCACGGCGGAACGCTGGGCTTGCTCACTCTTCCGGATGACAATCTGCCACCCACCAGCGGCCTGACCAAGATCCGGTTCGTGAATGTCTCGTCGGATGGCCCGTCGTTGGATGTCCAGGTCAACGGCGTCACCTACGTGACAGGCATGCAGGTCGGCGCCGCATCCATTTATACCCCTTCGGATGGCTCGGCACCGGGTAACTACGTGCAGATCCTGCCTGGAACCTATCCTGTTACGTTCAATCAGGCCGGCACCAACACGCTATTTCTGACGGTACCGGACCTCACTCTCTCGGTAAATGCCGCCGCATACACGGTCTACGTCGTGGGAAATACGGTCAGCCCGGACTACATCCTGGTGCAGGACTTCTAGGGAAGGTCCGAACAAGTCAGACCAATGGAACTGGTCGTGTTTGGGGCATATGCCAAGTTGCTGATTGGCATGGTTCCCTGGTCGCTTCGGCTGCGCACGCGACCTGCAACGCGTACTTGTTCAGAGTTTCCCCAGGCGGCGGTTACAGCAGCGCGCCGATGGTGGCGGTCGCCACCGTCAGCAAGCCGAGCAGAAGGTTGGCGCCCACCAGGAAACGGATCTTCCCCAGTGAGGCGCCGCCCGCCGGCCAATCCCCGCCTGCAACCGCCTGCCTGAGCATTTTGTATGGCCCGAAATAGACATGGCCGTAGATCAGCATCATCAGGACGCCGGTCCCGGTCATGACATATGCGTAGAGCGGCGCATAGCGCTCGCCGACCAGATACAGCATGTAAAGCCCACTCAGCAGAATTGCCGCGACGGCGGCCCACACCCACGGAAAGAATCGCGCGAATACCCCCGCCCACAATTTCAGGCGCAGCGGCGGTTCCAGCGTGGCAGCCGCAACCGGACGCAAACACATCCAGGCGAAAAACATTCCGCCGACCCAGACCACCACTCCCAGCAAATGCAAGAACAAAGCCGCTTTCATGTTCCGTTTTCCTTCCGTTTGAGGGCTGCACGAACCGGCGCGTAGCTTTTCCGGTGCGCCGGCGAAGGGCCGAGCCTGGCAAGAACCTCCAGATGCGCCGGCGTAGGATACCCCTTGTGCCGGTCCAGCCCATAGTCCGGGTACTGGCGATGGAGTTCACGCATCGCGCGATCGCGCGAGGTCTTGGCGAGAATCGATGCCGCCGCGATCTCGGGGACGCTGGCGTCGCCCCTGACAATCGCGCGCGCCGGCATTTCCAGGGCCGGGCAATGCAGACCGTCGATCAAAACCTGGCTTGGCGCAAGCGGCAGCGTCTCGACGGCCCGGCGCATCGCCACCAGGGTCGCCTGCAGGATATTGAGTTCATCGATCTCCTCGACGCTGGCCTGCGCCACCGACCACGCGATCGAACGTGCCTTGATTTCCAGTTCGAGGCGCTCACGGGTTCGCGCCGAAAGAATCTTGGAGTCGGCAAGACCGACGATCGGAGATGCGGGATCGAGAATGACCGCGGCCGCGAACACCGCGCCGGCAAGCGGCCCCCTTCCCGCCTCGTCGACACCGCAGACCCGGCATCCGGACGCGCCGTCAAACAGCACCTGCTGCCTCCGTTCTCTCGCTGCCCCCGGACCAATGTGTCTGGACACTGCGCCTCCTCCGAAATCGATTGGAATTCAACTCAACAGCAAAGGCAAATCCGCCCTGCCATGCGATCCGGCCCTACCCTTGACGTCGCTTTTGCATCGTGGCCAACAACGGCAACAGCGCCGCAGCGGCCCTCTCGGCGGCATTGCGCTTGAGGACGCGGTGCATGGCGTCAAATCGTTTCGGCAGTTCTTTCAGGACATATTCGTCAGCCAGCAGGTTCACCATGGCCTGCGCGAGATTCGCTGGCGTCGCATCGTCCTGAAGAAACTCCGGAACCACATAGTCGCCGGCGAGGACGTTGGGCAACCCCACCCAGCGTGTATGCACGAGATGGCGCGCGATCGCGTAAGTGATCGGCGACAGGCGGTATGCAATGATCATCGGCCGCCGCAGCAGGGCTGCCTCCAGCGTGGCGGTGCCGCTTGCCACCAGCACGGCGTCGGCGGCCACGATGGCGTCCTGCGCATGGCCGAACAGCGGCGCAAACGGCGGATCCGTCGCGTTGTGTCGGTACAGCGCCGCCTCGAACAGCGCGCGCGTTTCGCGGGTTGCGAGCGGGACCAGGAACCGGCACTGCGGCAGGCTCTGCAAAATCAGTTTGGCAGTCGCAATAAAAAGATCGGACAGATATTCGAGCTCCGATTGGCGGCTGCCGGGCAGAAGCGCGATGATTTTGCCGTCGGCCGGAAGGCGGAGTTGGGCGCGCATCGAGGCGCGATCGCTGTCCTCGCCGATGGTGTCGGCGAGCGGATGTCCGACGAACGTCACCGGAATGCCGGCATCGCGATAAAGCGGCTCCTCGAACGGAAACAGCACCAGCATGTGCGAGACGGCTTGTCGAATCGATTGGATGCGGCCCGGTCGCCATGCCCATATGGTCGGACTCACGTAGTGAACGGTCGTAATTCCCGCGGTTTTGAGCCGCTTCTCGAGACCCAGATTGAAATCGGGGGCGTCGATGCCAACGAACATGTCCGGTGGATCGGCGAGCAGCATCTTGGTCAATTTGTCGCGGATTCCCTTGATCTTCGGGTAGTGGCGGACGACTTCGACAATACCCCGGACTGCCAGTGCCTCCTGCTGAAACCATGAGTCGAATCCCGCGGCGAGCATTTTCGGCCCGCCGATCCCGACGAATTTCGCCTGCGGAAGATGCTGGCGGAGCGCCGCGATCAGGTGGCTGCCCAAGGCATCGCCCGATGCCTCGCCCGCGACCATCGCAATCCGCACGATGGCAACCGATCAGCGGATGATGCCGCGGCTTGCGGTCGACAGAAACTCCGCCAGCGTGGAGAGTTCCGGGACCGTTCGTTGCAGCGCCTCGATTTGCGCCTGTGCCTCGGCGAACTGCAGGCCGGAACGATAAAGGATCTTGTAGGCCCGCTTGATCGCCGCGATCGCATCCGCCGAAAAGTTCCGCCGCTTGAGTCCTTCGGCATTGATGCCATGGGGCTTCGCCGGATTCCCGGCTGCGGTGACATAAGGCGGGAGATCCTGCAGCAGGATGGTCCCCGCCCCGGTGATGCTGTGCGCGCCGATGTGCACGAACTGATGCACGCCGGTCATGCCGCCGAGGACGGCATGGTCGCCTACATGCACATGGCCCGCGATTTGTGCGCTGTTTGCAAAGATCGTGTGGTTGCCGACCTGGCAATCGTGCGCCAAGTGGGCGTAAGCCATCATCCAGTTGTCCGAACCCAACCGTGTCACTCCGGCGTCCTGGGCGGTACCGCAGTTGAACGTGCAGAATTCGCGAATCGTGTTGCGGTCGCCAATCTCGAGCCGCGTCGGCTCGTTCCGGTACTTTTTGTCCTGCGGCACTTCGCCCAGCGAGCAGAACTGATGGATCCTATTGTCGCACCCGATCCGCGTACGCCCGGTGATCACTACGTGAGGGCCGATCCAGGTGCGCGCGCCGATTTCGACGTGTTCGCCGATCACCGAATAGGGTCCGACTTCAACGTCCGCTGCAAGCAGCGCACCCGGATGGACGGTTGCTGACGGATGGATCATTCGATGCCGCGCACCGTGCACATGAGGTCGGCCTCGGCAACGATCGCGTCGCCCACTTTCGCCAGCGTGGAGAATTTCCAGATGCCCCGCATGCTGCGCGTCAACTCTGCATGCAGCATGAGTTGATCGCCGGGCACCACCGGACGCTTGAAGCGCGCGTTGTCGATGCCGACGAAATAGATGACGGATTTGTCATCCGGCTTGCGTCCTGCGGTCCGGAAGGCGAGCATCGCCGCGGTCTGCGCCAGCGCCTCGATGATGAGAACGCCGGGCATCACCGGATGGTGCGGGAAATGCCCGGCAAAAAACGATTCGTTGAAGGTCACGTTTTTCAGGCCGACCACACGCTTGCCGGGATCGAGTTCGAGAATGCGGTCTACCAGCAGAAACGGATACCGGTGCGGCAGATGCTCGAGAATGTCGCGGATGTCCATCATGACTTTGGCCCGTCAGTTCGCACTGCAGCTAAACGTCGTTCGAGTTCCTTTACGCGAGCTGCAAGCTTGCCGAGGTTTTTCAGCCAGGCCGCGTTCCTCAACCACTCCGCGCTCGGAGCAGCCGGGACGGCGCCACTGTAGCTTCCGGGCTCGGCGATCGATTTGGAGACGAAACTCGTCGCCGCGATCTGCACCCGGTCGGTGATCGTGATGTGACCCATGATGCGTGCAGCGCCGCCGATCATGCAATGACTGCCGATTTTCGCGCTTCCCGCTATCCCCGTCATCGCGGCGATGGCGGTATGCGCACCAATGCGCACGTTGTGTGCGACCTGGATCTGGTTGTCGAGCTTGACGCCATCCTCGATCACGGTGTCGTCGAGCGCCCCACGATCGATCGTCGTGTTGGCGCCGATTTCGACGTCGTTGCCGACGACAACCCTTCCGCTCTGCGGAATCTTCATCCAGGTCCCGTGGTCCGGGGCGAAGCCGAAACCGTCTGCGCCGATCACCGCGCCGGAATGGATGACGCAGCGATCCCCGATTACGCAGCCCCGATACAGGGTGACGCGCGCATGAAGGACACAGCTTCCACCTACGCTGCAGCCAGCCCCGATCTGCGTGCCCGGGCCAATGGTACTTCCCGCGCCGATGACCGAGCCATGACCAACGTAGGCACCCGCGCCGACGCTGGCATCCGCCGCGATGCGTACCCCGGACTCGATGACCGCCGACGGATGGACGCCTGCAACGGTGCGGGATTCCGGGTCAAACAACTGCGCCGTGCGCGCGTAGGCAAGATAGGGATCGCCGCAGACGATGCGCGGCGTATTGGTCGCATCCGCAAGCGTCTGGGGCACGATTACTGCCGAGGCACGGCATCCATCGAGCGCCGCGCGGTGGCGGACATGGGTGACAAAGCTGATCTCGCCCGGCCCGGCGCTTTCCAGGCTGGCGACCCTTGAAATCAACACCTCGCCATCGCCGCTGAGGTCACCCCCCAGATACGCTGCGAGGTCGGCGAGGCGCTGCGGCGTTCCTTTGGCGGCCATATTCCACGGGCCAAGAGCTATTTCGCCGGCGGATCGGCGAGAGCCTTGATCACCTTCTCCGTGATGTCGATGCGAGGGCTCCGGTAGACCGCTTCCTGCACCACCAGGTCGTACTTTTCCGTCTCGGCGATCTGGCTGATCACCCTGTTCGCCCGCTCCAGCACGCTCGCAAGCTCTTCGTTGCGGCGCTGGTTGAGATCCTCGCGAAACTCCCGCTGCTTTCGCTGAATCTCGCGATTGAGGTCGGCGAACTCGCGTTCCTTGGCGTGCCGCTCGTTCTCGCCGGCCGTTACGCTGTTCTTCTCCAGGACATCCTGCACGTCCTTCAGCTGCTTCGCCAGCCGCTGCAATTCCTGGTCGCGCTTGGAAAACTCCAGTTCGATTTTCTTCTGCGCCTTCACCGCCGGCGCCGCGTCGCGGAGGACGCGCTCGATGCTGACGAATCCGATCTTGAGGTCCGCCGACTGCGCCAGCCCGGTCCCCACCGCGAACATTGTGGATAGCGCAACGGTGACGATGTGCCAGTTCTTCAAAGCCTTACCTCCGGAAAGATTCCATATCTTACGCCGATCGCACTCAGAAGACATTCCCGAACACGAACTGGAACCGCTGCACGCGGTCATCAGGTTTTGAATTGAGCGGGTAGCCGAGGCTGATCTTCATCGGCCCGACCGGTGAAAACCAGGTCACGGACAATCCGGTCGAAAAACGCAGGGTGTCGAAGGCAAATACGTCGCCAGGTCCATACACGTTGCCACCATCCAGAAAGGCGCCAAGCCGGACCGACCGGTCGAGCCCGAGACCGGGCAGCGGCAAGTACAGCTCTGCGTTGCCGATGACCCGGAACACGCCTCCCAGAATTTCGTTGTTGCTGTCGCGCGGCCCGAGCGAACTGGTCTCATAGCCGCGGACGGAATTGACGCCGCCGGCGTAAAAGTTCTTGAAGAACGGCAGGGGTCTTCCTTTCAGGCCGTTGCCGTAGCCCAGGTCGCCGTTCAGCATCAGCGTGAAGTCCCGGGTCAACGGAAAATACTGCTGATGTTGATAGGTCAGTTTGTAGTACTGGGGCGACCCGCCTGGCAGCCCGATCTCCGCAAACGCCCGCTGCACCGTGCCCTTCGTCGGATAGAAGGCCGAGTCCCGCGAATCACGTGCCCAGCCGATGGTGCCCAGCAACGAGGTATTGGCGTCGCCAAAATTGTAAACGTAGTCTATGTAGCGCTGTGGGCTGTCCTGATAAACCGAGATCTTCGTGCTCTCGATGCCAAGGCCGTAATTGATGGTGTCGACCTCGGAAACCGGTACTCCCCAACGGATGCCGCCGCCAATTGTCGAGGTCTGGTAACTTCCAACGCCAAGGGAGGTCGGGTTGATACTGCGCTTGTAGAAATCGAACCCCCGGCTTACGCCGTCAACCGTATAGAACGGGTCCGTAAATGACAACGCGACCACCTTGCTGACTCTGGCCGTGCTGAGCTGGGCGACCACCGTGTTCCCGCTGCCGAAAATGTTCTGCTGGGAGATCGAGCCGGAGAGGACCAGCCCTTCGGCACTGGAGAAGCCCGCGCCGAGCGTGATCGCGCCTGTGGGCTTCTCCGTCACCTTGAAGTCCACGTCGACCTGGTCCGAAGTGCCGGGGACGGCCGGCGTTTCGATCCCTACGTCGGAAAAATAGGCGAGTCGGTCGAGGCGCTGTTTGGAGAGCTGGATTTTCGACGCATCGTACCAGGCGCTTTCCATCTGGCGTACCTGCCGCCGAATTACCTCGTCACGCGAGCGATTATTGCCGGTTACGTTGATATGCCGGACATAAACTTTGCGCCCGGGATCGATATAGATGGTAAACGCGACCTCGCGCTTTTCCTTGTCAAGTTCCGGGGATGCGTTCGCATTGGCAAATGCGAAGCCTTCATTGCCCAGGCGGTCGCCGATTGCCTTGGTGGATTGGGTAAGCTTTTCTCTCGAGAAAACCTCGCCTGATTTCAGGTTGATCAGTTTTCGCAGTTCCTCCTCTGGCACAATCAGCGGCCCTGCGAGTTTGATTTGCGACACCGTGTATTTCTCACCTTCGGTGAAACTGACCGTAATGTAAATGTCCTGTTTATCGGGCGTGATCGACACCTGCGTCGATTCGATATTGAACTCAAGATAACCGCGATTGAGGTAGAAAGACCGCAATGCCTCGAGATCCGCCGAGAGCTTTTGCCTGGAGTACTGGTCGGTCTTGGTATACCAGGTCAGCCACCCGGGAGTCCTGAGTTGAAACTGGTCGAGCAATTCCGTTTCCCTGAAAGCCTGCGCGCCGACGAGGTTGATCTCTCTGATTTTCGCCGCATCGCCCTCGACAATGTTGAAAGTGGCGGATACGCGGTTGCGATCGAGAGGCGTTACCGTCGTGGTGACGACGATTGCATACCTGCCTCGAGTGAGATATTGCCGCTTGAGTTCCTGTTCTGCTTTCTCGAGCAGAGCGCGATCGAAGATACGCCCCTCCGCCAGACCGATCTCCTTCAGGCCCTTCTTCAGGATGTCGGTTTCGAATTCCTTGTTGCCTGTAATGTCGATCTTTGCAATCGCCGGGCGTTCTTCGAGAACCACCACCAAAACGCCGCTTTCGCCCTCCAGACGCACGTCTTTGAAGAAACCCGTGCCGTACAGCGCCTTCACCGTCGCCGCCGCCTTGCCGTCGGTCATAATGTCGCCGACCTTGACCGGCATGTAGCTGAATACCGTCCCGGCCTCGGTGCGCTGGATACCCTCGACGCGAATGTCCTTGACGACAAACGGCTCGAATGCTTTGGCGCCAGAAAAAAACAGGGCCAGCACGAGGCCGGCCAGCAACTTGCGTTTCATAAGGAGAACAGGCGGTTAATGTCGTTGTAAAAGGCGAACGCCATGAGCGTGAGCAACAGAAAGAGTCCGACCTGCTGCCCGATCTCGAGCGCGCGCTCGGACACTGGGCGCCCCCGGATGATTTCAAACGAATAATACATCAAATTTCCGCCATCCAATAATGGAATCGGCAGAAGGTTGAGAACGCCGAGGCTGATGCTGATAAGCGCTAGAAAACTGAGAAAAGGCACGAATCCCAGTTGCGCAGACTGCCCCGCGTAATCGGCAATCGTGACCGGGCCGCTGATATTCCGCCACGAGATATCTCCCATCAGCATTTTCCACAGCATGCGAAGACTGAACACGCTGGTGTCCCATGTTTTCTCGATCGCCTTGGGCACGCTTTCGAGCACGCCATAGCGAATCTCCGTCACCAGGTAGCGCATCGCCTCGGGATCGACGAGCGGTGCGACTCCGATGCGACCGATTCGCGCGTTGCGTTCGCTGACCGCCTCTGGCACCAATGGGATCTCGATGCTGTGGCCACCGCGTTCGACCTCCAGCACCAGCGGCAGTTCCGGACTCTGGCGGATCCTTCCAACGACCTGGTCCCATAGATTGACGGTGTGCCCTTCGATCGCGCGGATCCTGTCCCCGATCTGCAGGCCGGCGCGTTCGGCGATCCCGCCTGGAACCATGCTGCCGATGACCGGTTGCACATCCGGACGGTATAGGCGCAATCCCAAGGTCGCCATGATTTCGCCATCGAGTTCCTCGGGCTTGAGTCCGCTGAGGTCGAGTCGATGCATGGAAATTTCGCGCCGTTGGCTGATCGCCTCCAGCCTTGCATCAGATTTTGCGAGGGCGAGCTGCAGCAGGCGCCAGCGCACCTCCTGCCAGGTCTTGACGTCCTCGCCGTTGATCCTGAGGATCGTTGCGCCCCTGGATATGCCGGCGCGCGCAGCCGCAGTATGCGGCAGTGGATCGGCGACAATGGGCTTCAGTTCCTGCACGCCGTAGATGAAAATTGCGGAATACAACGCAATGGCCAGCATGAAGTTTGCAAGCGGACCCGCGATGACGATGGCGAATCGTCGCCACACGCTCTGCGTATTGAAGGCGCGGTGTCGCTCCCCGCTTGAAACCTCGCCTTCGCGCTCGTCGAGCATCTTGACGTAGCCGCCCAGCGGGACCGCCGCAATCACCCATTCTGTCTGGTCCGATCCGAAGCGGCGCATCCAGATCGCCCGTCCGAAGCCGATGGAAAACCGCAGCACGCGGACGCCCGCGAGACGGGCGACCAGGTAGTGCCCAAGTTCATGGAACGTGATCAGCACGCCCAGGGCGACGAGAAACGAGGCGATGGTAAATAGCAGCCTCAAGCCAGTTGCCTTTCCGCTTGATGCAGCCGGTGCGCGAGTGTCCTCGCCATGGCATCCGCGGCAAGCACGTCCTCGAGAGACTCGACCGGAATGGTGGGCGTGGCACGCACCACCGCCTCGATCAGCGTCGCGATGCGATTGAACGCCAGCGTGCCCTCGAGGAAGGCGGCTACTGCATATTCGTTGGCGGCATTCAGCGACGCCGGAGCGGAGCCGCCCGCGGCGAGGGCCTCGTAGGCCAGCCGCAACGCCGGAAAACGCAAAAAATCAGGTGCCTCGAACGTAAGCCGTGCGATGCCCGCAAGATCGAGCCGCGCCACGCCCGCCTCGATGCGATCCGGAAACCCGAGGGCGTGGGCGATCGGCGTGCGCATGTCCGGATTGCCGAGCTGCGCGAGCACCGATCCATCATCGTATTCGACCATCGAGTGCACCACGCTTTGAGGGTGGATCAGCACTTCGATCTGCTCGGGCCGCGCGCCGAACAGCCAGTGCGCCTCGATCACTTCGAGCGCCTTGTTCATCATGGTCGCGGAATCCACCGAAATCTTCCGGCCCATCACCCAGTTTGGATGGGCGCACGCCTGTTCAGGCGTGACATCGGCGAGTTGGTCCAGGGGAACACTGCGGAACGGACCGCCGGAACCGGTAAGAATGATCCGTCTTACGCCGGGCAATGGCAATCCCGGCATTGGCGGCAGACACTGGAAGATCGCATTGTGTTCGCTGTCGATCGGCAGCAGGGTCGCAGCATGCCTTTTCACGGCGTCCGTGAAAATCGGCCCCGCCATCACCAGTGCTTCCTTGTTGGCAAGCAGCACGCGCTTGCCGGCGCACACGGCGGCGAGCGTGGCGGGCAAGCCGGCAGCACCGACGATCGCGGCCATGACCGCATCGACCTCGGGCGCCTCTGCAATCCGTTCGAGCGCGGCGCGGCCGGATAGCACGGTGGTTCCCGACTCGCGCAGCGCTTCGGCAACGGCCGCGTGTTGCTGCTCGTCCGCAATTACGGCGAAACGAGGCCGGAATCGCCTGCACTGCTCAATCAGCAAACCCGCCTGCCGATTCGCCGAGAGCGCGAACACCGCGAATCGATCCGGATGGCGCCCGGCAACATCGAGTGTCGACACGCCAATCGAACCCGTCGATCCCAGAATTGTCAGTTCCTGCTGTTTCATCGCCGGTTCACGCGAAAATCAGTGCCGCCAGGGGCAGCACCGGAAGCAGGGCATCGGCACGGTCAAGAATCCCGCCGTGGCCGGGGAACAGCATTCCGCTGTCCTTGACGCCCGCACGTCGCTTGATCGCGGACTCGTACAAATCGCCGACGATGCTCATGATGCCCAGCGTGAACGCGAGTGCGAGCAGCAACATCCAATCCCCGGGGCTCATCGGTTCGCTTTCGCCTGTCACGGATTGCCAAGCCCAGATGGCCAGGGCCGCGTACAGCAGAACCGCAACAAGCCCTCCGGCAACTCCTTCCCAGGTCTTTCCGGGACTGATTGCAGGCGCAAGTTTGTGGCGGCCGAAGGCGTGCCCGGTGAAATAAGCAGCGATGTCCGCAACCCAGACCAGGACCATCGCCGCGAGCAGCCAAAGCGGGCCAAGGGCGCGGAGGTCGATTAGAGCAAGCCACACCGGGATCAGGATGGTCCAGCCAAGTACTGCCGCAAGCCATTTCGAGACGGGGTTCCACTCGTTGAGCAGCCAGGGCGGTGAAACCCCCAGCCAGAACACTGCCGCCAGCCAGTAGGACGGCACGGAGGCGGCATGCGGCGGCAACACGAACAGGATGATGCATCCGATGCCTGCTGTTCCGGTGAGATAACCGAATTCCTCCGCCGGATCGAAGGCCCAAAGGCGGCTCCACTCATGCGCCGCGCCCAGTATCGCGGCCAGCGCCAGCAACGACCACCATAGTGCCGGAGCAAAAAACAAAGCCGACAGGAAACAGGTGGCCAGGACGACCGCAGTGATGACCCGGGTCCTAAGCATCGCCGCTTTCGCTCTCCAGCATCGCCGCAGAAACCTTTGGCGCCACGCCGCGCCCGCTTGCCTCGAGCAACTGTTCGCTGGTCCGGCCGAAACGCCGTTCCCGGCGCCCATAGGAGGCAATTGCCGCATCAAGTGCCGCACCATCGAAATCCGGCCACAGCGTGTCTGTAAAATAGAGTTCGGCATACGCCAGCTGCCAAAGCAGGAAATTGCTGATCCTCTGTTCGCCGCCGGTTCGAATGAACAGGTCCGGTTCGGGCGCATAGCTCATCGCAAGATACGGAGCCATATCATCTTCTGCAAATCCCTGCGCCAGTTCAGGCCGCTCCTCGAGCATGCGGCGCACCGCCTGCAGGATGTCCCAACGCCCCCCGTAATTTGCTGCAATGGTCAGCGTCAGCCGATCGTTTTCCGCGGTGCGCGCCTGCGCCGCGTCGATCAGACGCCGAAGGCGAGGTTCAAATCGCGTGAGGTCGCCAATGATCTTGAGGCGAATGCCGCCGTCGTGAAGCTTCGCCACTTCCTGCCCCAGCGCCATCGCGAACAATTGCATCAGCACCGACACCTCCTCCACCGGACGCCGCCAGTTCTCGGAACTGAACGCGAACAGGGTGAGATATTCGATGCCGCGGTCCACGCAGCCGGCAACCGTTTCCCGGACCGTCTCTACGCCGCGCTTGTGTCCCGCAACGCGCGGCAAGTAGCGTTTCTTCGCCCAGCGGCCATTTCCGTCCATGATGATCGCGACATGCCGCGGCGTCGCGCCGGTCTTTGGAATTTCTCGCGTTGCGCTGATCTGTGGGCTCATGCGGATATCCGTCTGGGCGCGTTCCGGCCTTGCTTCCGTCGTTGGCGCGGCTGGGGCGAGCCACCGTCACACTGCAAGGAGTTCGGCTTCTTTCTGCGCCAGGGCCCGGTCGGCCTCGGCGATGAACCTGTCAGTCAGCTTCTGAATGTCCTCTTGTGCGCGGCGTTCGTCGTCCTCCGAAACCGACTTCGCCTTGAGCAGGTCCTTCAGATGCGTAATTGCGTCGCGCCGCAGGTTGCGGATGGCGACCCGCGCGCTTTCCGCTTCGCCGCGCACGACCTTGGTAAGATCCTTCCTGCGTTCTTCGGACAGGGACGGCATCGGGACCCGGATGAGATCTCCGGTCGTGGATGGATTCAGTCCCAGGTCGGAATCCCGAATCGCCTTCTCGATCACCGAAGCCATTTTCTTCTCCCACGGGGAAATGCTGATGGTGCGGGCATCGAGCAGGCCCACATTGGCGACCTGGTTGATCGGCATCTGCGCGCCGTAATAATCAACCATGACGTGGTCGAGAATCCCGGCATGCGCCCGTCCGGTGCGAACCTTCGAAAGATCGGTCTTCAGCGCATCGAGCGATTTCTGCATCTTCTGCTCGGCGTTCTTCTTGAGGTCTGCGATCATGTTCTGCTCTCCTCCAGCGGCACCGGTTGCATCCTAAACGTGTACCAGCGTGCCTTCGTCTTCGCCCAGGACGATCCGCTTCAGCGCGCCACTCTTGAATATGCTGAAGACGCACACCGGCAGCTTGTGGTCGCGGCACATGGTAAATGCAGTCGCGTCCATTACCTTGAGATTTTTCGCAATCGCCTCGTCGAACGAAAGCGTCCTGTAGCGCGTCGCCGATGGGTCGATGTTCGGGTCGGCGGTATACACGCCATCCACCTTGGTTGCCTTCAATACGATCTCCGCACCCATTTCGGTGCCGCGCAGCGCCGCCGCGGTGTCGGTGGTGAAAAATGGATTGCCGGTGCCGGCGGCGAATATCACGATCTTGCCTTCTTCGAGGTAACGGATCGCCTTGTTGCGGATGTAAGGCTCGACCACCGCCTCGATGTTCAGCGCCGACTGCACGCGCGCGTTGAGGCCGGCCTGACGCATGGCGTCCTGCAGCGCCAGCCCGTTCATGATGGTCGCAAGCATGCCCATGTAATCCGCGGTGGCCCTGTCCATTCCGGCGGCTCCGAGAACGACCCCCCGGAAAATATTGCCGCCGCCGATCACCACGCTCACCTCCACCTCGAGCCGGGAGACCTCGCCGATTTCGGCAACGATTCGCGCCAGGGTGTCGCGACTGATCCCGTAGGCGCCGTCACCCATCAGGGCTTCGCCGCTGAGCTTGACCAGAATGCGCTTGTAGCGCGGGCGGGGAGAGGCTGGACTCATGGCGCCGGGATTCACCCGTGTTGCCTGGCGGCCTGGGCCTGCGCCTTGACTTCGGCCGCGAAGTCCGTCGACTTTTTCTCTATCCCCTCGCCGACAACGAACATGTGGAAGCCTGCCACCTTCGCATTATTTGCTTTGAGCATCATTTCGACGGTTTGGTCGGGATTTTTCACGAATGGCTGACCCAGCAGCGTCACCTCCGCAAGAAATTTGGCGACCCGGCCTTCGACCATCTTTCCGATGATGGCGGCGGGCTTGCCCGACTCGGCGGCCTGCGCCGCATAGATCTCGCGTTCCCGGGCGATGGCTTCCGCAGGCAGCTGTTCCGATGACACGCAGATCGGCTTCGATGCGGCGATGTGCATGGCGATGTCCCTGCCGACGCCGGCTTCGCCGGAATGATCGACCATCACGCCGATCCTGACGCCATGCAGGTACTGCGCGAGATGATTGGCGGTCACCAAACGTCTGAACCGACGCACGCTGATATTTTCACCGAGCTTCATCACCAGTGCCTTGCGCCTTTCCTCGACAGTCTCCCCCGATCCCAGTCCTGACGCAGAGAGCGCCTCAACATCCGGAGGATTTTCTTCCGCGACCACGCGCGCCAATTCCCGGCCGAGCGAAAGGAAATCCTCGTTCTTTGCCACGAAGTCGGTTTCGCAGTTGACTTCGACCAGCGCGCCGGTAGTGCCGTCGGGGCCGATATAAGCGCTGACGGCGCCCTCGGCCGCAACCCGCCCGGCGGCCTTGCTCGCCTTGGCCCCGCTCCTGACGCGAAGCAAATCCTCAGCCGCCTTCATGTTCCCGTCAGTCTCGACCAGCGCCTTCTTGCATTCCATCATGCCAAGACCGGTGAGTTCCCGCAGCTCCTTCACCATCGCTGCGCCGATTTCCGCCATGCTTCCCTCCTGATGCCGGGGCTTTCTGAAATTCCGTTCAAAAAAAGGGGCGCGCGGCCCCTTTTTTCACTTTGCGCACGATACCGTGAGCCTTCAGACCTGCTTGGCTTCCTCGACCTCGACGAATTCCTCGTCGCTGTCGGTCTGCACAACCTCCTGGACCGACTGGGTTCTGCCTTCCAGTACCGCGTCCGCAACGCCGCGGGCATACAGCCGGATCGCGCGGCCGGAGTCGTCGTTGCCCGGGATGACGTAAGTCACGCCATCGGGCGAATTATTTGTGTCCACCACGCCGATCACCGGAATGCCAAGCTTGTTCGCTTCGGTGACGGCGCCTTTCTGATAGCCGACGTCGATAATGAAAAGCGCATCCGGCAGCCCGTTCATTTCCTTGATTCCGCCGAGGCTGCGTTCGAGTTTTTCCATTTCGCGCTGGAACGTAAGGCCTTCCTTCTTCGACAGTTTTTCCATTGACCCGTCCTGCATCATGGCTTCCATGTCCTTCAGGCGCTTGATCGACAGCCGTACCGTCTTGTAGTTGGTCAGCATGCCCCCCAGCCAGCGCTGGTCAACGAACGGCGATCCGCAGCGCAGCGCTTCTTCGCGGACGATTTCGCGGGCCTGGCGTTTGGTCCCGACAAACAGGATCGAGCCTTTGTTCGACGAAAGCTTGCGTACATACGCCATCGCCTCATTGAACATTACGAGGGTCTTCTCAAGATTGACGATATGGATCTTGTTGCGATGACCGAAGATGAACGGGGCCATCTTGGGCTTCCAATAACGGGTCTGGTGACCGAAATGGACCCCCGCTTCAAGCATTTGCCGCATGGTGACAGACATCAATCTTCTCCAGTTAGGGTTGCGGACCCGGGACATCCTCCGTCTGGAGGCGCGCCGGTCCATTCGCCGGCCGCGTCGATTGCAACCCCGATCCTGACCACGGGAACGGGGCACCCTGACATGCGCGGCCGCACTATTTCGCCTCTGTCCCACATCCGGAATGGCGGGGAACAAATCCAACTTTTAATTATAACATCATTGGGCACCCGCCCTCAAGCCGCGTGCGGCACCAAAGGAGAAACAATGCGGCAAATTGCCTTGCGCGGCGCTATCCTCTATGCTTCGCCGTTTTTCAGGCCACGGGCGTCCTCCAACCTGAAACGGTTCACCCATGTCGATCACGATCAAGACTCCGGAAGAAATCGAGAAAATGCGCGTCGCCGGACGGCTGGCGTCGGAGGTGCTCGATTTCATCACGCCATATGTCAAAGCCGGCGTGACCACCCGCGAACTCGATCGGCGCTGCCACGATTACATGGTCAATGTGCAGGGAACCACCCCGGCACCCCTGCATTATGCGCCGCCCGGCTACCCGCCCTACCCGAATTCCATCTGCACCTCCGTCAACCATCAGGTCTGCCACGGCGTTCCGGGCGACAAGGTGCTGAAGCCCGGCGACGTCATCAATATCGATGTTACGGTCATCAAGGAAGGCTTCCACGGCGACACCAGCCGCATGTTCTACGTCAGTGACGCGTCGATCCAGGCACGACGCTTGTGCGAAATTACCTACGAGTGCATGTGGCTCGGCATCCGCCAGGTGAAACCGGGCGGCCATCTTGGTGACGTGGGCCACGTCATCCAGCAGCATGCCGAACGCCACGGTTTCTCGGTGGTTCGTGAATTCTGCGGACACGGTATTGGCCGCCGGTTTCACGAGGAGCCGCAGGTCCTGCATTACGGCCGCCCGGGTGTCGGGGTGCGTCTGCAACCCGGCATGACTTTCACCATCGAACCGATGATCAATGCCGGCAAGGCCGCCATCCGCGAACTGGCCGATGGTTGGACCATCGTGACCAAGGACCACAGCCTGTCGGCACAGTGGGAACACACGGTTCTGGTCACCGGTTCCGGGTTCGAAATCCTGACCCAGTCAGCGGGCACCCCCCCGGCGGGCTGATTCGGGCGGGCCGCAACCCATGGATCCATCGGCCCTCGCCGAACCGGCAAGCCCGGCCGCCCTAAACCGCGTCGCGCAACTCCGCAACGAATTGCAGCACGCGCGGCAATTGCTGAAGATCGCTTACCTCACCAAGCCGCACTCGGCGGCGTTGCTCAAAGGACTCGCCCGATCCGCCGACAGTGTGCTGCGGAAGATCTGGGCCGGCGCGGAACTCCCGGCGTCGCTTTCTTTGCTTGCGGTAGGCGGGTACGGCCGGGGTGAGCTTTATCCGCATTCCGACGTCGATCTTCTGATTCTGTTGCCGTCCATCCCCGATCGCGTGCTCGAGGCGCGTCTTGAAGGCCTGATCGGCATGCTGTGGGACCTTGGCCTGGAGGTCGGACACAGCGTCCGTTCTGTCGACGAGTGTGTCGAGCAGGCAGGGCGTGACATCACCATCCAGACCTCGCTGCTTGAAGCGAGGCTGATTGCAGGCAGCCGGCGGCTTTACGACGATTTTCGCCGCGCAATCGATCAGCACCTCGAGCGCCAGAAATTCTTCAAGGCGAAACGCCTTGAGCAGGAACAGCGCTATGCGCGCTTTCAGGAGACACCCTACAGCGTCGAGCCGAATTTCAAGGATGGTCCCGGGGGACTGCGCGATTTGCAGGTGATGATCTGGATTGCGCGATCTTCCCGTCTCGGCACGACCTGGCACGAACTCGCGGAGAATGGCTTCCTCACGCTCCAGGAAGCCCGTCAGATTGCGAAGCACCTGCGCTTTCTGCAGCACTTGCGGATTCGCACCCACTACCTCGCCGGGCGGCGCGAGGACCGGCTGCTGTTCGATTTCCAGAATGCCCTGGCGCAGCAGTTCGGCTACGACGCGGCCAGCGGTCATCAAGCGAGCGAAATGCTGATGCAGCGCTATTACCGCACCGCCAAGGCAATCACCCAGCTCAACACCATCGTCCTGCAGAATCTCGGCGCGCGCATTTTTCCGGCCAAAAACGCCTTGCCGATCCCGGTCAACGAGCGCTTCCGCATCGCCAACGAACTGCTCGAGGCAAACAGCCCGGACCTGTTCCAGGCGCACCCGTCCGCCATACTCGAATGCTTCCGCATCATGCAGGACCATCCCGAACTCAAGGGGATGACCGCCCAGACCCTGCGCGAACTGTGGCGCGCGAGGCCGCAGATCACGCCTGCCTTCCGCCGCGATCCCGCGAACCGCAGGCTGTTCCTCGAAATCCTGCAGGCGCCGCGAGGGATCATCCACGAACTCCGCCGGATGAACCAGTGGGGCATTCTTGGACGCTACCTGCGCCCATTCGGCAGGATCGTCGGACAGATGCAGCACGATCTGTTCCATGTCTATACGGTCGACCAGCATATTTTGATGGTGGTGCGCAACTTGCGTCGATTCACGATGCCGGAATTCGCGCACGAATATCCGTTCTGCAGCCGGCTGATGGGCAATTTCGAGCGTCCGTGGGTGCTGTTCGTCGCGGCGCTCTTCCACGACATTGCGAAAGGCCGCGGCGGCGACCATTCGGTGCTCGGCAAGGCCGATGCGCGGCGATTCTGCCGCGCCCACGGAATGTTGCGCGAGGACGGCGAACTGGTGGTCAAACTGGTCGAACAGCATTTGACAATGTCTTCGGTTGCACAGAAGCAGGATCTTTCCGATCCTGACACGGTGCGCGCCTTCGCCGCAAGGATGGCGGACGAAAGGCACCTGGTTGCGCTGTATCTGCTGACCGTCGCCGACGTGCGCGGCACCAGTCC
>Ga0315281_10004344_pt1 | contig 20579 bp, 17 predicted proteins | sample YL17G07_0_MG_FD_204540 | JGI IMG/M metagenome (GOLD analysis project Ga0315281, IMG submission 204540) | Sediment microbial communities from Yellowstone Lake, YNP, Wyoming, USA - YL17G07_0 | ecosystem: Environmental > Aquatic > Freshwater > Lake > Sediment | place: USA: Wyoming | collected...
CCTCAAGGCTGGACAGCCGCATGCGGTGAGCCACTCCATCCTTCAGCGGACAATCCGCGGCGACCAGGCGCTCATCACGAACAACGCCGAGGAGGACGAGCGTTTCGCGGATTTCGCCAGCGTGCAGGATTTTCAACTGCGCTCGGTCATGTGCGCGCCGCTGAAGGTCAAGCAAAAGATAATCGGCGCGCTTTACGTGGACAACCGCTCCATCAAGGGCAATTTCCAGCAGAAGGACCTCGACCTCCTTGAGACCATCGCGGCGCAGGCGGCCATTGCGATTGAAAACGCGCAACTGGTGGAGGACAATGTCAGGAAGCAGATGAAACTGCTGGCCGCGAAGGAGGAGGTGGAGATCCTCAACCGGCAACTCTCCGAGAAGGTGCAGAAGCAGTCGTCGGAACTGGCCGCGGTGCGCAAGACGCTGGAGGAAAGCCGGCAGTACCTCGAGACGAAATACAACTACGAAAACATCATCGGCCGCAGCGAGCCGATACAGCAGTTGTTCCGCCTTCTCGACCGCACGACCGAGACCGACGTGCCGGTGCTCATCCAGGGCGAAAGCGGCACGGGGAAGGAGTTGGTGGCGCGCGCGATACATTTCAACGGCCCCAGAAAGGGCAATCCGTTCGTCTCGGAGAACGCGTCGTCGATTTCCGAGACGCTGTTCGAGTCGGAACTTTTCGGGCATGTGAAGGGCGCGTTCACGGGCGCGGTGGCCGACCACAAGGGGCTGTTCGAACTTGCCGACAAGGGCACGCTCTTCCTCGACGAAATCGGGAACCTGAGTCTGGAGATGCAGAGCAAACTGCTGCGCGTGCTGGAGAACGGGGAAATCCGGCGCGTGGGCGGCAAGGAAGTCCGCAAGGTCGATGTGCGCACAATCACCGCGACCAACAAGGACCTGGCGGAACTCGTCAAGCAGCATCTCTTCCGCGAGGATCTGTATTACAGGCTCAACGTGATAAAGATAACGCTGCCGCCGCTCAGAAAGCGCAGGGAGGACATCCCGCTTCTGGTGGAACATTTTCTCAAGGGGTGCGCCGAGTCGTCGGGCGCGCAGCAGAAGGCGCTTCCGCCCGAGGCGATGGCGCTGCTGATGGAGTACGACTGGCCGGGCAACGTGCGCGAACTGGAGAACGAGATAAGACGGCTGGCGGCGCTGAGCGGAAACTCGCCGATGATAACGACGGAGTTCGTCTCGCCGCATGTCCGCAACGCCCCGCCGCCCGCGACTTTTACTATTCCGGAGCAACCGCGCGACATGCGCGAAACGATAGAGGAAATCGAAAAGCGCATAATCCTCAACACCCTCGACCGCTACAGGTGGAACAAGTCGAAGACCGCGCGAATGCTGGGGCTTAGCCGGGACGGCCTGCGCAAGAAAATGCTGCGCTACGGCATCCAGGCCGGCGAAGAGGAGGAAGAGGAGCAGGGGCCACCGGACGAACCTTGATTTCAGGGGACACGAAAATGAAAGAGACCGCAACTTTTCTCGGCGAATACGGCAAGCAGTTCTCGGAACTGGCAAACACGGTGTACGGAACGTGCATCGACAGGCTGAACAGCCTGTGCGGCGGAAAACTGTCTTTCGGCCAGCCGTCCGTGGCGGAGGGCGCGGCCGAGAACATGCCCGCGGGCCTTTCCGGCCCGTTCGTCGCCGCGCTGTGCGAAGCGAAGGGCGATATTGCCGGGCCGTTTAACATCATCGTTGATATTGCCACTGCCCGCGCGCTGGCGGCGCTCAGGCTGGGACCGGGTTCAACGGCAAAAGCAGGAGCGGAAACGGCGCTTGCGCCGGAAGAGACGGAAGCGTTCAGGGAACTCGCCTTGAACGCCGCCTCCGCGATAGCCGAATGCCTGGGCGCAACGGGCGGCGCTTCCCTGAGAGAGGTGAAAGCGGCCGCCAGCGCGGCTGAAATGCGGGCGGCGCTTCCGGACGAAGCCGTTTTTATCTTCGCCTCAGGCAAAGTCGCGGACGCGGCCAGGCCCATTCTTCTGGCCTGCGGTACGGACCTGTGCCGCCGCGCTATCGCCGCGGGAAAAGACGAGCAGGCGGCCGCCGGCCGGCAACCGGCCCTGTCCAAAAACCTGGAGCGGATCCTGAAAATCCCCGTCCCGGTCATCGTTGTCCTCGCGGAGAAGACCCTGTCGTTCAAGGAAGTGCTGGCGATGAACGAAGGAACGGTGATCGAGTTCGAGAAGAGCAGTTCCGAGACGCTTAAACTGCTGGTGAACGACCGCAAGGTTGGGCTGGGGCGCGTGGTCAAAGTGGGCGAGCGGTTCGGACTGCGCATCGAGGAGATCGGGGACCCGGCGGATATAGTCCAGAAGTTACGTTGACGGAGGCATCTGTGACAAGCAGTTTGCAGGAATCACTCGGCGCGCGCATCAAGGCCCTCGGCGTGACCGCCTGGGGCGTGGCGGACCTCGACTTCGTGCGGGGCGCGGTACCGAATCCCGCCGCCGTATTTACATTGCCCGTGGCGAGGTACAAGCGCGCCGTCGTTATGGGAGTGCGGCTTGCGGACGACGTGCTGGAGGCAATCGAGGACAGGCCCACGCCGCTGTATTTCCATCATTACCGCCAGGCAAATTTTTTCCTTGACCGCGCGGCATTCGACATCGCGCTCATGCTCCAGAAAGAAGGTTACGCGGCGCTTGCCGTGCCGGCGAGCCAGGTGATTTCGAAAGACCCGATGCGGGGGCTTGTGTGCCACAGGACGCTAGGCTGGGCCGCGGGCCTGGGCTGGCGCGGGCGGAGCAACCTGCTGGTGAATCCCGTTTACGGCGCAAGGATGCGGTACGTATCGGTGCTGACGGACGCGCCGATCGAGGCGGGGAAGCCCGGTGATTCGGATTGCGGCGATTGCACGGCGTGCGTAACGGCGTGTCCCGCGGGGGCGATTCGCAACTCGCCGGATGAGTTTGACCTGAAGGCGTGCAAAGCGGAACTGGACGAGTTTGTCCACCTGCCTTTCATCGGCCAGCACATCTGCGGCGTGTGCGTGAAGGCATGCAGGGGCAAGGCGCGGGAATAACAGCATCTGGCGTCACGCCGGTTGGGATTTGCGCCTCAGGAAAAACACTTCTGTCTCGCCGATTTGAGAGGAGCGTTCCACTTCGAGTTGCTGCAACTCGCCTGCTTTCATTACGCCCGGCTGGCAGCGCGCCACCACGCGGCCATCGGGGGCCAGGAGGCCCTCTTCAACAAGTTTGTCGAGGAGCCGCAGAAAGCGGCCGAGTCCGCGCTCCATGTCAAGCAGGGCGTAGGGCGGGTCCGCGAAGATTATCTCGTACGGGCCGGCATCGCGGAGACGATGGCTGTTGAATATCTGGAAGGCGCTCATCATCATGACCTGCGCCTGGCCCGTCATGCCGCACGAGTCGATGTTGCGTTTGAGAACGCGGACGCTCTGGGCGCTGTTGTCCACAAAGAGAACGCGCCGCGCGCCCCGACTGATAGCCTCAAGGCCGAGCGAGCCCGTGCCGGCAAAAAGGTCCAGGACGTTGGCGCCTTGGACGCGTTCCGACAGAATCGAAAAGATGCTCTGCCGCACCCGCTCGAGCGGAGGCCGGATGTGGTCGCTCTTCAGGGCGCGCAACTCCCGGCCCCGGTCTTTCCCGCCGCGTATTCTCATCGTGTTCTCGTCTTTGGAGGATCAACGATGTCCGCCGCCGTGGCCGCCGCCATGACCGCCACCGTGCTCACCGCCGCCAAATTGCAGACGATGCGGCGTTCACAACCAACAGTGTTCCGAAGGGACGGAGGCGGCTGCCGCAGAGGGCGCGCCTCCGGTTCCCTGCCGCATTCGGTGCTCTAGTTAAAGGGTGTTGCGATCAGTCGTGCCCGCCGTGGTTCCCATTCTTTTCGCCGCCGTGCTCTTCCTGTTTGTCGCGGTCCCCGCGGTCCTGGCGGTCGCGGTGGTCGCGCTGTTCGTAGCGGTCACGCTCATGCCGGTCGCCTTTCTTCTCATCGTGGCCGCACGCGGTCAGACCGAAAGCAAGCGAGCACGTTAACACCGTCAAAACCAGAATTCTCATGAACATCGCATCCTCCTTCCGGGCGTGGCCCGGTTTTCACAATAATGCTCGCCGACAAGGGGCGCGTCGCCCCTCCAACGAACAATCGGCGGGAATTATACCAGAGAGTTACTCCTAAGAACAAACAAAGCAGACGCTGTTCCGGCGCATGGGAAAATTATCGCGCGCATCCGCAGCCATCTGCGCCGCACGGCTCGGAGGGTTGGGACGTAACCGCCCGTATATCAAGCGGTTGCGCTCGCCGGCCCCGTGGAGAACTAATTCTTTTTGGGTTGACATTTCCCCCACGCCGTGTTATAGTGTTAACAGTAGAATCTCATGTCAGATTACGTCCTCGCGAGTTAACTATTCAAAAGAATGCAACCAGAGACCGAACAAATCTGGCAAGATACGCTTGCGCGAATCAGGAAACAAGTCAACGGCCGCCAGTTCGACACGTGGTTTCGCAGGATGCGCCTCATGGAGATAGCGGACGGGGCCGTTGTGCTGGGCATCCCTGCGGCATTTTACCGCGAATGGATAGAGAAACACTACCTCCACCTCCTCCAGAACGCGCTCAAGGAGTCCGTCGGGCGCGACGTCAAGATCGAGTTCCGCGTTGACGCGCCACAGCACAAGCAACTCAGTTTCGACTGGCAACCCGGATCCGCCCGCGGCGAAACGGAAGCCGCCGAGGATGAGGCGGAAGCGCCGACCGTTGAGACCATCTTCGAGCCGCTCAGGCTGAACGATAGGTTCGTGTTCGAGGACTTCATCGTCGGCCCCTCCAACCGCCTCGCATACGCAGCGGCAATTGCGGCCGCGGAATCGCCCGGCAAGGTGTACAATCCGCTGTTCATCCAGGGCGCGGTGGGGCTGGGCAAGACGCACCTGCTCCAGGCCATCTGCCACGCGGTCCTCAAGCGAGAGCCCGCCGCGAAAATACTCTTCCTCTCCTGCGAGGACTTCGTCAACAAGTTCGTCCTGTCCCTGGAGAGGGGCGAGGTCCCGCTTTTCCGCGAGCACTGCAGAAGCGTTGACCTGCTGGTCATAGACGACATACATTTCCTCGCGAACAAGGAGCACACGCAGGAAGAATTCTTCCACACCTTCAACACGCTCTACAACTCCCAGAAACAAATCGTGCTGTCGAGCGACTGCATGCCCAACGACATGACGGCGCTTGACGAGCGCGTTGTCTCGCGGTTCAAGTGGGGAATGGTGGCGAACATCGAGCCCCCCTCATTTGAAACGCGCATGGCCATCGCCAAGCGCAAGGCCTCGCGCCGCGGGCGGGAACTGCCCAACGACGTGCTCACCTACCTTGCGGAGAAGATAGAGACCAACATCAGGGAACTCGAAGGCGCGGTCGTTAAAATAATCGGATACGCCTCCCTGATGAACAAGCCGATTGACCTTGCGATCGCCGAGGAAGCGCTGCGGGACGTGTTGGTGAGGGTGCGCCGCGTGCGGCTGGAGGACGTCCGCGACGCCGTCGTGGAATATTACAAAATAAAGGCCTCCGACCTGGTGTCGAGAAAACGCAGCAAGTCGGTGGCCTTTCCGCGCCAGGTGTGCATGTACCTTGCCAGGCAATTGACGGACTGCTCCCTTGAGGAAATCGGGGAATTCCTCGGCGGGCGCGACCACACAACCGTGCTCTACGCCGAAGATAAAATCCGCGAGGACTCCAAGAACAACGCCGACATAAAGCACGACATCGAGGCGCTGTCACGAAAAATATCACGCAGCGCATGATGCCTTGCGTGGGGAGGCTGTGGATAAGTTGTAACCAATAGAGACTCGTTAGTTATCGGAAAAGTAATTTGCCACGCGTGGGGGAGCGAGTTTCGCGACCACGTGAAAGTCGGGGCTTCTTACTTAAGAATGACGTATAGGAAACTTACAACAAATCAAGGTTTATGCGGCATTTATTTTTGATTGTATCCGTTGATTTTTCATGGTATTATGTTGTGTTGTGCGCCGGTTATCCACAATCTTTCGGAGTATAATATAAGGAGTGATAGAAAGGTTTCCTATTATTATTAGATATAGAGGAAACTCCTTTCTGTTCGAGCCAAGGAGCCAATTATGAAATTACTATGCAATCGGGGAGTCTTGTCGGATTTCTGGTCGGTTGCCCAGGGAGTAGTGCCCTCAAGACCTACGCGCCCAATCCTGGCGAATATCAAAGTCGCCGCGTCAAAGGAAGGCGTCGAACTTCAGGCGACAGACTTGGACATAGGTATACGGTTGCGTGTGAGCGGAGCCGAGGTCTTGGAAGATGGCGGCGCGGTTATACCCGCGGCGTTGTTTGGAAGCATACTGCGTGATTCATGGGCCGAGAAAGTGGAGTTATCCACGGAGGAGAACCTGATTCACGTAATCCTGCAGAACAGCCGCTTCAAGATACACGGCGACGACCCGGAGCACTTCCCGGAAGTGCCCACGTTCCGTGAAGATGATATGTTCAGCATCCCCAAATCGGCGTTTCTCCAGATGGCGCGGCTGACGTCCTTCGCCACCGCCCAGGAAGACACGCGGTACGCGCTCAACGGCGTCCTTCTCAACGTGAAGGGGAAAAATGTGGGGATGGTCGCGACCGACGGGCGAAGGCTTTCCTACGCGAAATGCAAAATAAACGCGGCCGTGAAGAAAGATATTTCCGCCATAGTGCATACCAAGGGACTGACGGAGATAGAGCGGTCCCTCCGCGAAGACGACGACGCCGTGAACATCGTGGTTGACGACAACCGCCTCTTCGCCAAGAGCAAGACCGCCACGGTCTTCACGAAACTAATCGAGGGAACCTTCCCGAACTACGAGGAAGTCGTTCCCACCGACAACGACAAGAAGGTGACCATAAAGCGCGAGGAACTGCTCGCGGGGCTGAGGCAGTCCGCCAAAATGACATCCGAGGAATCGCGCGCCGTGCGCCTGTCGCTCGAGAACGACAAACTCACCCTCACGTCGTCCTCGCCGGAGTCAGGCGACGCGGTCATCGAGGTGCCGGCGCAGTATGCCGGAGACGCGTTCGAGATACGCTTCAATCCGTCTTTCCTGACCGACGCCCTCAAGGCCATCGCCGTCGAGGAAGTCACGATGGAATTCAAGGAGAGATCAAGCCCCGGCGTAATAAAAGTGGGCAAAGACTTCGTCTATGTGGTGATGCCTATCAACGTCGAGTAGTGTCATGGCAAACAGGTCGAAGGGGCCGGAACACATAAAGCATCTGCTGGGGCAGTTCATCAGGAAACATGACCTGCGCGGCAAGATGGGGACAAGGGAAATATACGCCATCTGGCCGGAAGTGGTCGGCCCCGACATCGCCTCCCACACGCGCATCACCGCATTTCGCAAGGGGGTGCTCAGCGTTGCCGTGGATTCCGCGGCGCATTTTTACGAACTCAGCACGTTTTTCGGCGAGGAAATCAGGGCCAAACTCAATCAGCGCGGCCTGAAGAAGTTCGTCACCAAAGTCAATTTCCATCTGGACTGAGTCTTACGTTGCATGAGGGGACTATAGTGAATACCGTGAAAGAAGATCCTGCAAACCAGGCGGACCAGACAAGCAACGGTTACAAAGCCAGCGACATAAAAGTTCTGCGCAACCTCGAAGCGGTCCGTAAGCGCCCCGCCATGTACATCGGAGATACCGGCTCGTCGGGCCTCCATCACCTCGTCGAAGAGGTCGTCTCAAACAGCGTTGACGAGGCGATGGCCGGACACTGCAAGAACATCGCAGTCACGCTCCACGAGGACGGCTCACTCTCGGTCCTCGACGACGGCAGCGGCATTCCCGTTGACATGCACCCCGAGGAAAAAAAGCCCGGCGTCGAAATCGCCATGACCATCCTTCACGCCGGCGCAAAATTCGACCGGCGCACGTACAAAGTATCCGGCGGCCTGCACGGTGTGGGCGTCTCCGTTGTCAACGCCCTGAGCGAATGGCTTGAGGTCGAGGTCTATCGCGACGGCTACGCTTACTACCAGTGGTACGAGCGCGGCGTGACGCAGTGTCCGCTTGAGAAGCGCGGCAAGACCAAGAAGCGCGGCACGCAGGTGACCTTCAAACCCGACACGCGGATTTTCTCCTCGGTGGAATTCAACTTCGACATTATCATGAACCGGCTGAGGGAACTGGCGTACCTTAATCCCGGCCTGCGCATAGTCGCCAAGAACGAGATCAAGGACCGCAGCGAGGAATTCCTGTTCAACGGCGGCATCAAGGCCTTCGTCAAGCAACTTAATGAGAACAAAGCCGTCCTGCATACCGACGTCGTCTATATCTCCGGCTCGAACGCAGAGGTCTTCGTGGAAGCAGCCCTCCAGTTCAACGACGGATATTCAACGACGCTGCTGTCTTTTGTGAACAACATCCACACCCGCGAAGGCGGCACCCACGTCAGCGGCTTCAAGTCCGCCCTCACACGCACTTTCAACAACTACGCCCGCAAGAGCGACCTGCTCAAGGACGACGGCAAGGCCCCCACCGGCGACGATTTCCAGGAAGGCATGTCCTGCGTCCTCAGCATCAAAGTTCCCGAGCCGCAGTTCGAGGGCCAGACGAAAACGAAACTCGGCAACGGCGATGTCCAGGGCATCGTCGAATCCATCGTCAACGACTCGCTGGGCACTTATCTTGAAGAGCACCCGCCCACCGCGCGCAAACTTATCAAGAAGGCCATCGATGCGTCCCGCGCGCGCGAGGCCGCGCGAAAGGCCCTGGCGCTCGCGCGACGGGCAAACGTCCTCTCCAGTGGAAACCTCCCCGGAAAACTCGCCGACTGCTCCAGCCGCGATGTCGAGTCCACCGAAGTGTACATCGTCGAGGGCGATTCGGCCGGCGGCAACGCCAAGATGGCGCGCGACCGCCGCTTCCAGGCCATCCTGCCCATACAGGGAAAACTCATCAACGTCGAGAAGGCGCGCGACGACAAGGTCCTCAACCACGAGAGGGTCCAGACCATCGTTGCCGCGCTCGGCACCGGCATCGGCGGCGAGCACTTCGACGCCACCAAGGTACGCTACGGCAAAATAATCCTGATGGCCGATGCCGACGCGGACGGTTCCCACATTCGCACGCTGCTGCTCACCTTCTTCTACCGCAAAATGCAGGACCTTGTCCAGCAGGGCCGCATATATATCGCCCAGCCGCCGCTCTACCGCATTGCGCGAAAGAAGCAGGAAGTGTACGTCCAGACGGAAAAGGAACTCCGCGACGCTCTGCTCAAACTTGGATTGGAGAGCACGTCGCTTGAAATACGCGGCAGGCGAGTAACGCTTGCGGGTGCCCAACTGCGCGAACTTCTTGAAATCCTCATGGCGCTCGGCGACTGCGAAAAACGCGTTACGCGGCGCGGCGTAACCTTCGAGGAATACGTCGCGAAACGCGGCAAGGACGGCCGCTTCCCCCAGATGGTCCTGCACGGAAAAGACGAACTTAGGTTCTTTTACGACGAGGCCGACTTCAAGAAATACATGGACGGCCTGATTTCATCGCAGGCCGAGGAAGTCGACGCCGACGCCATCGACGTGCGCGAGTTCCACGACAGCAAGGCGATTGAATCCGCGTTCAAGAAAATTGAGGTGCGCGGCTTCACCGTCACCGATTATCTCGGCGAGAAGACCGACAAGAGCGAGAACAACAGGAACGGCAAGGCCGGCGACTGCAAGTTCAAACTCATCTCGGACGGCGAGTCGGTCGAGGTCTGCTCGCTCCGCGAGGCTGCCGACGCGGTCATCAACCTTGGCCGCAAGGGGCTTGAGATCCAGCGCTACAAGGGCTTGGGCGAGATGAACGCGTCGCAGTTGTGGCAGACGACCATGAACCCCGAGACGCGAACGCTCTGCAAGGTGAACCTTGCGGACGCCGCCAAGGCCGAGTCCATGTTCACCGTCCTGATGGGCGACGACGTGGAGTCGCGCAGGCAGTTCATCGAAGACCACGCGCTCGAAGTCAAAAACCTCGACATTTGACCCACGCGGCAAAGGCGTGAACAACGGAGGGGCCGAACCCCTTTGTTGTTCCTGGGACAAGTGAAAATGGGAAAAACGCTCAGCCCTCATCCCTATTCCCTATTCCCTATTCCCTATTCCCCATCACGGCTGGACGCGGAGCGCTTTTATTTATAAAATGCCTGCCTGATACCTGACTTAATCACCAGGATTTGCGAGGCTTAATTGAATATCGCCATCATCGGCACGGGCGCAATCGGCTGCCTTTTCGGCGGAATGCTCAGGGAGGGCGGCCTCGACGTCATTCTGATAGGCCGCAACGAGCAGACCGTCGCCGCGATTACGCGCCAGCGCGGAGTCAAGATAGAGGACGCGCGCGGGACGCGGCTTGTCGAGGTGTCAGCCACGCTCGACCATCGCTTCGTCGAGCGCGCCGACCTTGTCCTGCTCGCCGTGAAGGCCTACGATACGCGCGAAGCGCTCACAGGCATAAAAGGCATGCTGGAGGCCGAAACGCCCCTGCTCACCTTGCAGAACGGGCTTGGAAACATAGAGATTGCGGATGAGGTTCTTGGCGCGGGGCGGCTTCTGGCGGGAACGACCTCGCACGGCGCGAACGTCGTCGCGCCCGGCCACGTCAGGCACGCCGGAGAGGGCGAGACGCTCATCGGCGAGACCTCGGGCGCTGTCTCGGAGCGCGCCCAGCGCATCGCGCTATCTCTCACCGCCGCGGGGCTTAGCACCGAAGCCGTGCGGCACATCGCCGGCTATGTATGGCTCAAGGTAATCGTCAACGCCGTCATAAATCCGCTCACCGCCCTCCTTCGCGCGAAGAACGGCGCGCTTCTCCGGATTCCTGAACTCTCCGCCATCATGCGCGGGATTGCCGAGGAGGGTGTGCTGACGGCGCAGGCGTGCGGAGTACGGCTGCCCTGCGACAATCCTTACGCGAAAGCGGTCGACGTTTGCGGGGCCACCAGCGAGAATTTCTCGTCGATGCTGCAGGATGTCCTTCTCAAGCGTCGCACGGAGATAGACCAGATAAACGGCGCCATTGCGGCTCGCGCGGCCGAGGCCGGGCTTGCCGCGGTTTATAACCGCGCGCTGCACGCGTTGGTGAAATCCCTTGACGCCCTTCAGGGCCAGCCCGGAGAAAAGAAAGTTCCTTGACAGTCCGTCACCGGCAGGCCATTTAGAGGAGATGACCATGCACGACGAATCCGCCAAGCCCGGCGCGAGCGCCTTCGGTGCGCCAGGCATTCCGCCCAGGTGGACCTCAAGTTCCAAGGAAGGCGTCGGCGCGGCCTACCACACATCCAGCCGCGTCTGGTTCACCATCTCTCACGGCATCCTCAACGAAATCTATTACCCCACCATCGACCGGCCGCAGATTCGCGACATGCAGTTCCTCGTTACCGACGGCGAAACCTTCTTCCACGAGGAAAAGCGCGACCTCCAAAGCCGCATCGAGCAGATAGACCCCGACGCCCTGGGCTACCGCATTGTCAGCCGCGACGTCGAGGACAGATACTCCATCACCAAGGAAGTCATCGCCGACCCGCACCAGTCCTGCGTCCTCATCAATGCGCAAGTGCAGGCGGACCCCGACTGGGCCGAGCGGCTCCGCGTGTACGCGCTGCTTGCCTCGCATGTAGAGGCCGGCGGAGCGGGCAACTCCGCGCGCCGCCTCCGCGTCGCCGGCCGTGAAGTCCTGGTCGCATGGAAAGGAGAGACTTACCTGGCGATGGGAGCCGGCGGCCCGGGCTTCCGGCGCACCTCCTGCGGCTACGTCGGCAGCAGCGACGGCTGGACCGACCTCAAGACAGACCTCCAGATGGACTGGCAGTTCGATATCGCGGAAAACGGAAACATCGGCATCATGGGACAGATTGACCCGCGGGCCATGAGAGACTTCACCGTCGGAATCGCCTTCGGCAGCGGCCTGCACGCCGCGATCACCACACTGCTGCAATCCCTCTCGATTCCCTTCCCGGCGCACAGGAAAAGATACATCGAACAGTGGCAGCGCGTCTGCTGCGACATCCACCCCCTGCACAAAATGTCCGACGACGGCGGGAGACTCTACCGCCTCAGCCACCAGTTGCTTCTGGCCCACGAGGACAAAACTTTCGCCGGCGCAATTATCGCCTCCGCCAGCATTCCCTGGGGCCACATCAAGGGCGACGAGGACATCGGCGGTTACCACCTCGTCTGGACGCGCGACCTCGTCAACAGCGCCACCGGCCTCCTCGCCGCCGGCGACACCGACACCCCCAACCGCGTCCTCGTCTATCTCGCCTGCTCCCAACAGCCGGACGGCGGCTTCCCGCAGAATTTCTGGCTCGATGGAAAGCCGTACTGGCGCGGCATGCAACTGGACGAGGTCGCGTTTCCAATTCTGCTCGCCTGGCGGCTCTGGAAGCTGAACGCCTGCGCGCAGACGGACCCGTTCCCAATGGTCAAGGCCGCGGCGGAATTCCTGATTCGCCGCGCGCCCGTGACGCAGCAGGAGCGCTGGGAGGAATGCAGCGGCTATTCGCCCTCCACCCTCGCCGCTTGCATCGCGGCGCTGACCTGCGCGGCGGACTTCCACGCCGCGCATGGCGAGGAACGGACCGCGACTTTCATTCAGGAATTCGCCGACTTCCTCGAATCGCATATCGAGGACTGGACCGTCACGACAAAGGGCAGCCTGCTCCCCGGCCTTCCGCGCCATTACATCCGCATCCACCCCGCAAGCATCGAGGATCCCGCCGAGAACGAGGACCCGAACACCGGCATCCTCGCCGCCCACAACCAGCAGCCGGGCAGGCCGTGGCAGTTCCCGGCCACGGACATCGTTGACGCCGGATTCCTGGAACTTGTGCGCTACGGCATCCGCAAACCGCGCGACCCCCTGATAGAGGATTCTCTGCGCGTCGTGGACGAGGCGCTGAAGGTGAACACGCCGTTCGGCCCGTGCTGGCGGCGCTGCAACCACGATGGCTACGGCGAAAAGCCCGACGGCAGCCCGTACGACGGATGGGGCAAGGGGCGCGCGTGGCCGCTGCTCACCGGCGAGCGCGGGCATTACGAACTCGCCTGCGGCCGCGACGTGAAACCCCACATCCACGCGATGGAGCGCTTCGCGTCGAAGGGCGGTACTCTGCCGGAGCAGGTGTGGGACGAGCCCGACCTGCCGGAGAAGCGCATGTACCTTGGCCGCCCGGCTGGCTCCGCCATGCCGCTCATGTGGGCGCATTCAGAATACATCAAACTTCTGCGCTCGGCGATGGATGGAAAAGTGTTCGACCTCATTCCCATTGTCGCGGAACGTTATCTGGAAGGGAAAGGCCGCAAGGACCTTGAGATTTGGGGACCCGCGCGGCGCGCCCGGAAAATGCGCCCGGGGCGCGTGCTTCGCGTCCTCGCGCCCGATAATTTCATGCTGCATTGGACGCTGAACGACTGGGCGACCGCCTCGGACACCCTGGCCAAAGAGACCGGGCTGGATTTGTTTTACGCCGACATCGCCGTGCCCGCCGGCCAGCGCGCGCCAGTGCGTTTTACCTTCTACTGGAGCGACAGCGACCAGTGGGAAGGCAAGGATTATGCGGTTGAGATGATTTGAGCCGTCCGGTTCTGGGCCGCCCGCGCGGCAATTACAGCGATTTGCAGTTGCAGCGGATGGCGTTAATCGCCAAACAAACGCTGGGCCGTTCGCAAGAACGGGTGCTTTTCAGAATCGTGGGTAAGACCTCGGCGCGGAACCCAGCGTTGGCGCGAAACTCAGCCGGGGGGCTGACCCCCCGACGCCCTCATTATGTCAGGTGTTCCAAATAAGTCTGTACCAAATCCTATCGTCCCGGGGCCATCACTGTGGCTAACGCCCTCACTCTCCTTACCCCTTTCAATTGCGCATACAAAATATATGGGCGGCCGTGGGAAGCCGCCCATCAACGCGACACCGATGTGCCGCCGATTATATTCGGTGGGTCTTCACTCCGGGGTCCAAATTGCAATCCCGACTTCGAATCTAATCGCGTCGGGACGCGATAGGGAATAGAAGAAAAAAGTGTAATAGTCCTTCGAACCCCGAAGGAAAACCCAAAGAAATGAAAGGAAATTCAGTGTCACGAACTTGCAAACGCTATTCCAATCGTGCGATTCCCCTGGTGCAATTCTCTCGCCTGCACCAGCAACCATGCGTTACGTAAGCAGATATGGAATTTTTTGATATTTCAAAAGAAGTGAAATATGCGGCCGGCGTCAGGGCGTGCGGTCGAACATGTCTCGAAATGGGACGGTGGCGTACGACATTGTACACAATGGGCGGGACTGGGAGCCAGCCGGTGGCAAGCGCTATCCCGGGGACAGCGTTGGATACCTCCACTGGAAGGTGGTCGTCTGGATGGCGGAATTCCCTAGGACAGCCTGCGGACTTTATAGGCGACCGCGCCGTAGAATCCCTTGCGCTCCAGTAGTTGGTAGTTGTTGTCGATGTAGCGGCTCAGGGATTCGTCAGCCGACCTCCTGTCTGCCTCCCAGTACTCCACCCACTCCGGCAACACAAGGTAAAACTCATCCCCGGGTTTGACAACGTCCTCGATAAGGCGTGTGGCGCCGGGGCGGCAAACCTTGATTATCTCGCCGCCCCTGAAGAACGCCAGCCGTTCCGGCGTCAGAAGGTACTCGTTCAGGCGGCCCCTGTCGTAGAAGTAACTGCTGAAGTACGTCGAGTACGCGGTATGGATGACCGGCCTTTCCCCGGCGTTCTCCCGCAGATAAGCGGACACTTCGCGGATGTGCCTGAAGTCATAGTGCGGGTCCCAAGCGTGGTAGCCGATGGAAACCAGCGACAGCGCCAGCACCGCCGCCAGCGCCGCCGTGCGCCAGGCGGCCCGCCGCCGCAGCGCTATGCCGAATGCCACGAACAGCGAGAAGACCGGCAGTACGTTCATGAGGAATCGGGGGGTGACAATCGGCCACACGGCAACCGAGAAGCCGAACATAATTGCCATAGGCGCAAGGATGAACAGCAGAAGCGTGGTCTTGACGCGCCACGGCCGCACTGCGATTATTCCAAGCAGGAAGAGCGCCGCGAACACCGCCGCCGATACGCCCAGCATTAGCGCGGCATGCCACGGATACGCAGAGACGAGTTTGTGAATCAGATCCTTTACACGGTCCGCATTTGGCGGCGTTGGATACATCACCGACATGTGCCTGAAGACATTAAGCGCGGACTGCACGCTCACCTTCTGAAAGACCTCGGACACCGTACTGATCCCTCCGCTCTCCACGATGAGCACCGCAATGCCCGGCCCGGCGGAGAATGTTGATACCAGCGCAACGCCCAGGACCTTGTCCCATTTGGGCCAAAGCCACACGGCTGCGGCAATCGCCTCCGCCGCCGCAAGGAGCGCGAAGAAAGGGTGCATGAGCGAGCAGATGAGACCGGCCAGGAGAAAACCGCCTGTCATTTTCAAGGCGGTGGCCTGCTCGCTTTCGCCGTTGCGGGCCGCGAGCGCGCGCAGGGCGCGGATGAAGAAGTACATGTTCAGCAGGCTGAAAGCCCCCAGCGCGGAGTACATCCGCAGCTGCTGCGAGTAGTAGATGAGCGCCGGGTTGAACGCCACGATGGCCGCGGTGACCAGCGCCACGAAGCCCTTGTTCCTCGCCGCCGCCTCGCGCGCGAAAAGCCACGCGAAAGGAATGGCCAGCACACCGAAAAAAAGCGCGGGAATCCGCGCCCATGTTTCCTCCCGGGACACCAAAAGCCACGGATGCATGATGAGGTGGAACAGCGGGGTCTTGCGCTCCTCAGCCGCGGCCAGCGCGGGGATTTGCGTTACAGGCTGCGTCGCCGTGATCGCCGTCTGCATCTCGTCAAACCAGTACGACCGCGCCCCCAGCCCCCACGCGCGCAGAGCAATACCGAACGCGATGATTATCAGAAGGACGGCGATTTCTTGATTTCGGCTCATCATCTTTGCCAGGGTTTCTCGTTGCGATTCTCGTGTCAACATGGTAATCATCGGCAATTGCGCGGTTGTTGTTTAGAAACATGCGGAATGCGCCCTCCCGCCGGTTCTCCCCGGTTAAGTCTTGGCGTTCTTGTCGGCCGTGTGATATAATCCCGCCGTTGCGCTGCGCCGTGCGCTCGCGGAGGGTTTCCGGCATGAGATTCCTGAGACGCGTTAAATACTTTCTTGAATTCATAAAAAGGTTCTTTGTCGTCTTCATGCGGTTGATGAAGGAGCGATAGCGGCTGGACACTGGACTTTGGACGTTGGACTTTGGACGCGCGCATCCAATGTCCATTATCCAAAGTCCAAAGTCTAACTGGAGTTTACATGGCCGATATCCGCATTGCATATGATTGTTCCACGTGGGGCCGAGACGGCTTCCCCAAATGCCTTGATGAAATCTCCGAACTCGGCTTCTGGGGGGTCGAGGCGCCGGGCGAGATCGTCAAGCAGTACTACGACAAACTTTACGCGTTCCGCCAGATAATGGCGCTCAAGGGGCTGAGGCTTGCCGCGATGAGCGGGGATGCGGACCTGAGCGGCGCGGAGGACGCGATTGAAAAAGAGACGGCGTACGCCAAGATGGTGTGCGAGTTTCTCGCCGGCAACCGGGGCGAGGTCTTTGTCCTGAACGCCGGGCCGCGGCGCGCCGAGGGGCCTGCGCCGGACGACTACAAGCGCCTGGCCGAGTTCTGCAATCAGGTCGGCGAATTTTCCAGAGCGCTCGGGATAAAGACTTGCGTTCTGCCGCGCCTGGGGCGCATTGTCGAGAACCGCGCCGACATCGAGAGGCTCCTGGAACTCGCGGACCCGGCGCTGGTTTGCCTCTGTCCCGATACGGGCCTGCTTGCGAAGCAGGGCGAGCATCCCGCGGAGGTCATCCGGGCGCATGTCGGGCGCGTGGGACACGTGCATTTCAAGGATGTTGAGATGCGGGGCGGCGCTCAGCCGTCGCAGGGAAGCGCGGAATTTTACTTCGCGGAACTCGGCAAGGGGTGCGTGGATTTTCCAGCCGTCCTGGAGGTGTTGCGCGGCGCCGCTTACAAGGGCTGTATCACCATTGAACTGGACAAGACGCGCCTGACCCCAAAGGAAAGCGCCGCGATAAGCAAGGCGTACATTGAGAATGTCCTGGGGATTCCGGTCCATCCGAAGCCGGTGCACGTGATTACGGAGCCGCCTGTCCGCGCGCCTCAGCAGGAACCGCCAAGCGCGGAAGCGGCCAAAACGCCTGTTGAGACTCCCTCAACTGAAGCCGTAATGCCAGCCGTGGAGCCGCCCGCTCCCGAGGCCCCAAAACCAGCCGCTGAGGCCCCGCCCCACGGGGGGTCAGACGCCGAGGAGGAGCGAAGCGACGGAAGGGGCCTGACCCCCGAAGTAGCATCGCCCCAGGCCGCGCCGGCGCTCGCCCCGGCACCGGAGGAACAGCAGGAAGAAGCGCTCGCGCCGGAAACGCCGCCTGCCGGGCCGCCACCGCCGCCGCAACAGGAACTCCCGCCAGAGGCGCAGGAGAGCAAGCCACCCGCCGCCGGGCCGCAAGCCCCCTCGCAGGAGCAGCCGCCGCGGGACAAACCGGAGGAGCGCAAGGAGCACAGGGGCTTCGGCTATGGCATTCTGCCGGAGGAGCCGGAAAAGAAGGAGCCGTGAAAAACCTTGCGCCGCGCACCGCCGGCAAATAGAATGTTGCGAAAATGCAGGTGAACTGCGCCCAAAGCGCCCGAGCGCAAATCATAAGCAATCCAAATAAAGGAGCGCGCCATGGAGAAAAAACTTCGTTACGTTTCCCTCGCATTCCTGCCGTTCATGGTTCTTGTGCTGGCGGCCGGATGCGGCGGCACGGTCGGAAGCATCAGCCCAAAGAAGGACGCCACGGAGGTGGCCTTCCTGCCCACTTTCTCATGGAAAGTGAAAAACCCCATCAATGACCTGACCTTTGAACTCTATCGCGCCGGCGAGTTCGACGTGAAGACCAAGCAGGCCGCCGCCAAGCCGATCCTGAAGGTGACCAAATTGGACGCGGCGCAGCAACAGCAGATAGCGCTGTCCGACCTCGCGACGCTGAAAACAAAGTACGGCGCCGAAGGCGATTTCCTGAAGCCGGGGCATGACATGCTCGAGCCGTCGAAGGATTACGTCTGGGTCGTGCGAGGGACCAGCGCCAACAAGCCGTTCGTGGAGGCGTTCAAGTTCCGCACGCGCAAAGAATACTACCGCCAGGACTAGGCCGCACGGTCAGGTGCGAATTACGGGGCGAGGTCCCGACATCCCTTATGTTATCGTCAAATGAAAGGTCGGGACAATCTCGTGGAATAGTGTCTGACCCCCAACGCGCCTCAGCCGTAAGATGAAAAACAAAATCATCATCCAGCAGGGCGACATCACCGAGATGCGGGTTGACGCGATAGTCAACGCGGCCAACAATGACCTGCAACTCGGCGGCGGACTGGCCGGCGCAATCAGGCGCAAGGGCGGGCCGTCGATACAAAAGGAGTGCGACGCGCACGGGCCCGTCAAAGTGGGCGAGGCCGCGATAACCGGCGCGGGGACTCTGAAGGCGAAGCACGTCATCCACGCGGCCAGCATGGCGGTGGGCGAGCGCACGACGGCGGAAGCGCTCCGGTCATCCACCCGGCACTGCCTGAGGCTCGCCCACGAGCACGGCGTCAGGACTATCGCGTTCCCCGCGGTCGGCACGGGCATCGCCGCCTTTCCGATGGAGCAATGCGCCGAGATTATGCTGGACGAGTGCCTCAAGCGCCTCAACGCCGGCACGACGATCGAGAAAATTTATTTCGTGCTGTTCGACAAGGAAGCATTCGACGTCTTTAAACGGCGCTACGACCAACTATAACCGTCCGACTGGTCCGACCCGTCCGACACGGAATTCATGGCCAAGAGGCTCACAAATGCCGCTGTTCAAGAAAATTCTCGTCCCGGTTGATTTTTCCCAGTGCTCCATCGACGCGCTCCGCTGCGCGCTTTCGCTGGCAAGGCAGTACGAGTCGAAACTGATTCTGCTCCACGTGATTGACGCGCGCGCCTACGAGAGCATTTTCCACATCCACATGATATCGCAGGAGGAGGCGTTTGAGGCCCTCAAGGGCAACGCCATCAAAAAGTACGAGGAGATGCTTGTGGACCTGGACGCAAAGGACGTGGAAATGGAGAAGCGCGTCATCGACGGCCATCCCTACGTGGAGATTGTGCGCATGGCGGCGCATGAGGAGGTTGACCTCGTCGTCATCGGCACCCACGGCCGCAGCGGCCTGGACCATATCCTCTTCGGCAGCGTCGCGGAGAAGGTTGTGCGCAAAGCGCCCTGCCCCGTCCTTGCCGTCAAGCCCAAGGACCTGCACTTCCGCCTCCCAGGCTCCACGCGCTTTATCCGCAAGGAAGACGTTGAGCAATAGGGAACACTCCGCGCCGCGCTTTTCATGGACCGGGCGGGGCATCAGCAGGAGGAAATGAGAAATGCGCGCCCGCTCAGCCGGGCGACTCCTCGGGGGCCGGGCCTCCAAAACTCGGCAGGCCTAGTCCCTTCCTCTCGCTTTCGGGCAGGCCCTTGCCGCCGGTGACTTCGGCGAACTTCTTTGACTGGATATCCGCTTTCGCCCGCGCGGCGTAGTCCCGCCCAGCCGTTACAAGGTTCACCTGCGTCTGCTTCCCATCCTTCGTTATGAACCCCTGCAACTGCGTGATCGGCGCGCTGGGATAATTCTGCAGCAGGTCGTCGTATGCCTTTATGGCCCTCTCCAGCAACTCCACATTGTCAAACTTTATCCCAAGTTCCCGGCACGCCTGCGCGTAACGGAAAACGATCCACGGGTAGAACTTTTTGTCCCCCTTGTTGTCCTCGCGAAGCTTCTCAACCTTGTCCGCGGCGATAGTCGTGGCGTCGGCATTCGGGGCGCTGTACATTTCCTCGATGCACGTCTGGAGGTCGTAACTGGCCTTCTGCGCCGCGGCCTGCGCGTTGTGCCTCATGAGGAAGATGATGAAGACGCCCACGATGATGGCGGCCGCCGCGACCGTGACCACAACGGCATGCCTGTGGAGAAATTCAAAGGTCTTGTCTCCGAAGGTCAGCAGAAAGCCCCTCTTCTTTTCCTTTGCCGCTTTCTTGCGTTCTCTGATATCCGCCATCTGGCACCAAGTATGTTTGGGGGACGCCGCGCTCAACCGCGCCTCTGCCCGCAAGGGCTGCGGAAGCGCGCGCGGCGGCGCAAATCGCTATTTCATACGCCCGGCTGGATTCGAACCAGCGGCCTTGTGTTTAGGAAACACACGCTCTATCCATCTGAGCTACGGGCGCGACTCTCATCTCTGCTCTCACGTATCCCGTTTCGCCGGATGGAGATATTACCTCGCCGCGCGCGTCTCGGCACCCGGCCCTTTGCGGGAAAACAGGGGTTCGAAGGCTATCACACCGCGGAGCATTAGTCAAGGCAAAACTACGGCCACGCCTCCCGTCGGGTGCACTTCAGGATTGTGGGTGAGATTTTAGGCGGCATTGGTTGCGAAGCCCCAAAATTTGTCCCACAGGCCTGAGAGGTATATTGCCCTGAGTCTGGCTATTTTCTCCGCGCCTTC
>Ga0315281_10004345_pt1 | contig 20578 bp, 22 predicted proteins | sample YL17G07_0_MG_FD_204540 | JGI IMG/M metagenome (GOLD analysis project Ga0315281, IMG submission 204540) | Sediment microbial communities from Yellowstone Lake, YNP, Wyoming, USA - YL17G07_0 | ecosystem: Environmental > Aquatic > Freshwater > Lake > Sediment | place: USA: Wyoming | collected...
TCACAACGAACAGACGTTCCGGGTTCTGACGCTGCTCGAGCGCCACTACGCCAGCTTCGACGGCCTCAACCTGACCTGGGAGTGCCTGGAAGGGGTGGTCAAGCATAACGGCCCGCTACTGCCGCGCACCGAGGGCGCGCCACCCCTACCGGCGACCATCGCCGATTACTCCTCCCGGCTATGCGATCTGGAACTCACCGACTGGTCATCCGCCGAGGCGCAGGTTGCCGCCCTTGCCGATGACATTGCCTACAACAATCACGACATTGACGACGGCTTGCGGGCCGGGTTGTTTACGGTCGATGAAATATCCGAGCTGGCCCTGGTTGGGCCGGTGTTCGCCACTGTGCGCTCGCTTTATCCCGATATCGAGCTTGCCCGGCTGGTGCATGAATCGGTGCGGCGCCTGATTGACCTTATGGTGACTGACCTGTTAGACGAAACGCGCCGTCGCTTGGCTGCGGCAGCACCTCGATCCGTGGCCGATTTGCGGCGGCTCGATCGGCCAGTGGTCGCTTTCTCGCCGGCTATGCGCGAAAATGACCGGGCCTTGAAGGATTTTCTCTTCCGTCACATGTATCGGCACGAAAGGGTCAACCGGATGACCGAGACGGCTCGCCAGGTGGTGCGGGATCTATTTGACCGCTACATGGCCCAGCCGGATTTTTTGCCGGAGGATTGGCGGGCCAAGGGCGTGCAGGCCGTGCCGACGGAATTGGCGCGCCTGGTCGGCGACTATATCGCCGGTATGACCGATCGCTTTGCCTTGAAGGAACATGACCGTCTGTGCGGCAAAGGCGGCGCCGCATGAACGTCTTTACCCAGATTCGTGATCGCGTCGTCGCCGAACTATCGGCCATGACGGCGGCGGGCGAATTGCCCTCGGGCCTCGACTTTGCCCGGGTGGCGGTCGATCAACCGCGCGAGGACGGCCACGGCGATCTTTCGACCAACGCGGCGATGGTATTGGCGAAGGCGGCCGGACAACCGCCCAAGCAGCTGGCCGAGCGGCTGGCGGTGCGCCTGCGTTCACTCGATGCCGTGACCTCGGTTGAGGTCGCCGGACCGGGTTTTGTCAATCTACGACTATCCGACGATTTCTGGCGGGCACGGCTGGCGGAAATTCTGCGGGCCGGTTCGGACTATGGTTCGTCATCGCTCGGCCAGGGGCGGCGGGTCAACGTCGAATATGTTTCGGCCAACCCGACCGGCCCGCTGCATATCGCCCATGCGCGGGGTGCCGTGGTGGGCGACGCCTTGGCGGCGTTGCTGGCCAAGGTCGGCTACTCGGTTTGCCGCGAGTATTACATCAACGACGCCGGCGGACAGGTGGATACCCTCGCTCGCTCGGCCCACTTGCGCTACCGCGAGGCCCTGGGCGAAACCATTGGCGAGATACCTGAAGGTTTCTATCCGGGAGACTATCTCAAGAACGTCGGCGCCGATCTGGCGGCGCGCGATGGCAAGCGTTGGCTGGCCGAGCCGGAGGCGATATGGCTGCCCGCGGTTCGCGACTTTGCCATCGCCGCCATGATGAACTTGATCCGCGATGACTTGAGGGCGCTCGGCGTGCATCAGGAGGTGTTTTCCTCCGAACAGGCCATGATTGACGCCGGCGGCGTCGAGGCAGCGCTGGACGTGTTGCAGAGCCGCAACCTGCTTTATGTCGGCGTACTCGAACCGCCGAAGGGCAAGACGCCCGAGGATTGGGAACCCCGCCCGCAGACGCTTTTTCGCGCCACCCAGTTCGGCGACGATGTGGACCGGCCGATCAAGAAGTCCGATGGAAGTTGGACGTATTTTGCCGGCGATATCGCCTATCACCTGGATAAATACCGGCGTGGTTTCGAAATGATGATCGACGTTTGGGGCGCCGATCACGCCGGCTATATCAAGCGCATGCAGGCGGCCGTCGCTGCCATCAGCGAAGGCAAGGCCGCGCTCGACGTCAAAATTTGCCAATTGGTACGCTTGATGCGTGAAGGCCAACCGGTGAAAATGTCAAAGCGCGCCGGTACCTTCGTGACCTTGCGCGAATTGGTGGACGAGGTCGGCAAGGACGTCGTCCGGTTCATTATGCTGACACGTAAGAACGATGCCGCCCTCGACTTCGACCTGGCCAAGGTGTTGGAGCAGTCGCGCGACAATCCGGTGTTCTATGTCCAGTATGCACATGCGCGGGCGCGCTCGGTGCTGCGCCACGCGGCGGCGGAAATGCCCGGCCTGTCCACGGACCGGGCGGGCCTGGAGCGAGTGCCGGTCGAGCGCCTGACCGATCCAGGCGAACTGGGCCTGATCAAGCTGATGGCCGGTTGGCCAAGGCTGGTCGAAGCCGCCGCCGATACACACGAACCACACCGAATCGCATTTTTCCTGTATGATTTGGCGGCGGCATTTCACGGTCTGTGGACCAGGGGCAAGGAGGAGGCAAGCTTGCGTTTCCTTATTCCGGGAGATGAGGCAACCACAGCCGCGCGTCTCGCCCTCATTCAGGCGGTTGCGGATGTGATTGCCTCTGGGTTAGCGGTTTTCGGCGTAACGCCGGTCGAGGAGATGCGCTGATGGTGGCGGACGAATCCGACGACATCCAAGCCTCCATTCTAGCTGGTGGGGACGCCGGCGACGATCTGGATCCTGAAATCCCGCCGTTGCCGCCGAGCCTTATTGCCCGGCGCGTGGATTCTTTCCATAGACGCAGTCGCCTTCCAAGTCTGCGCTCGATGCTAGCCAGCGGCGTGGCAATCGTCGTCATTGGTGGTTTTGCCGCCGCCGTGTGGTGGAGCTATCGGCAGTCGTCCGAGGAGATGCTGCCCGAGAACGTGCCTTTGATCGTTGCCGAAATAGAACCGGAAAAGGTTGCGCCGGCCGAGGAGGGGGGGGCCGAGGTTCCTTTCCAGGGCTCGGCATCCTACGAGGCCATGGCCCCGGGAACCAACGAACCTGAAGGCGAGCAGTTGTTGCCACCTCCGGAAACCCCCTATCCGGTCACCGAACTGGGGGCCGAGAGCGCCGACACGGATAGCCCGGCACTCAGTCCCGCGACTCCGGGGGTCCTGCTGGAGTCTGGAACCGATCTGACCGCGCCGCCACCGCCGCAACCTTTCGTGCCCGAAGAATCGGCTGCCACGGCCACGGGCCAAGAAGAAACCGGGGCCGCGCCGGCAACGGAGGAAGTTCCACCCGTGATCGAGGCGGAACCAACCGGCTTTGCTCCGGCGGAAAAACCGCAAGTCACGGCCGGGGCGCAGGCGCCCAGTGTCGCCGAGGCACCTTCGTCCGAGGCGGTCGAGGTACCGGCCGCTGCCCCCGCCAGCGGGATTTATGTCCAGCTTGCTTCTGTCCAGGAGGAAGGGGCGGCAAACCAAGAAGCCAAAAGGATTCAACACAAGTTCGCCGATCTGTTGCAAGGATTGGATATGTTCGTAATCAAGGCGGACCTTGGCACGCAGGGCGTGTACTATCGCCTGAACGCAGGCCCAATGCCGGATCGGGCCGGGGCAAAGGCACTCTGCGCCAAACTGAAGAATCTTCGCCAAGATTGTATCGTGGCGCGTTGATCGGCAATCAATGACGAGTTCAGCAGCAATCTACGGGTGCGCCGGCACGGTCCTGAGCGATGCCGAGCGACGGTTCTTCGCCGAGGCCAATCCGTTCGGTTTCATTCTGTTCGGGCGCAATATCGAGGATCCGGACCAAGTCCGGCACCTGGTGGCGGCGCTGCGTGATTGTGTCGGTCGCGCCGACGCGCCGGTTCTTATCGACCAGGAAGGCGGCCGGGTGGCGCGGCTGCGCCCGCCGCATTGGCGCGCTTGGCCGGCGGCGCAACGGCTGGGGCTGCTGGCGGCGCGGAAAACAGAAACCGCGGCGGAGGCGTCGAAACTGATCGGGGCGCTGATCGGGGCGGAATTAGGGGCCCTTGGTATATCCGTTGATTGCGCGCCCGTGCTCGATCTTCGTATTCCCGGCGCCCATGACGTCATCGGCGATCGGGCCTATGGCGCCGACCCGGAAACAGTCATCTCTCTTGGCGGTGCCTTTGCCAACGGCCTGATGTCATGCGGTATCCTGCCGATCATGAAACATATCCCTGGTCACGGCCGAACCAGCGCTGACAGCCATACGGATTTGCCGCGCGTGTCGACCTCGCTGGCCGAGCTTGATCGCAGCGACTTCGTGCCCTTTCGCGGCCTGAAGAGACTGCCCTGGGCCATGACGGCGCATATCGTCTATGAGGCGGTTGACCCCACGGCGCCGGCGACGACGTCGGCAACGGTGATCCAGGACATCATCCGGGATCGGATCGGGTTCGACGGGTTGCTCCTGTCCGACGATCTGTCGATGCAGGCTCTCTCCGGCAGCCTGGGCGAGCGGGCGCGACAGTCGCTGGCGGCCGGTTGCGACGTTGTGCTCCATTGCAACGCCGTCATGTCGGAAATGGAGGCGGTGGCCGCCGAAAGCAGTCAGCTGTCGGCAATGGCATTGCGGCGCATTGTAGCCGGCGCCGAAAAGGTGAAAACGGTGGCGAGAGCCGACATCGCCTCCATGTCACGCCGGCTCGATACACTCATGGGTGGCTGACGCTCATGCCAGGTCTTGATATCTCGGCGGCACTTCACGATTTTTCGATTTTGGCGCTGCCGATTGTGGTCGCCATCACCTTTCACGAGGCCGCCCACGGTTATGTCGCGTGGCGGCTGGGCGACGACACGGCCTATCGCTTGGGGCGGGTCAGTTTCAATCCGCTGCGCCACATAGACCCCTTTGGCACCGTGGTCCTGCCTTTGATGCTGTTTCTGGGGGGCGGAATCCTGTTCGGCTATGCCAAGCCGGTTCCGGTCCGATTCGGGCGCTTGGCCCACCCGCGCCGGGATTCGGTGCTGGTGGCCGCCGCCGGACCCATCATCAACTTGCTCCTGGCATTGGTCTCCGCGGGGCTGATCCACTTGGCCCTCCTGCTGCCCGATTGGATCGGGTATTGGGTTATTTCGGCCCTATCGGCTTCGATCTATATCAATGTGTTGTTGGCTATTTTTAACTTGATTCCTTTGCCGCCTTTGGATGGCGGCCGGGTGGCGGTGGGGCTGCTGCCACCGGCGCTCGGGCGGCGCCTGGCGCAAACCGAGCGGTGGGGGCTGTTGATCCTGATGGCGGGCTTGTTCATTCTGCCCTGGATTGGGTCCAAACTGGGGCTGGACCTGAATATTTTTGCCTGGCTGGTCGGCCGGCCTGCCGCCTTCATCGAGGAACTTATCCTCGCCGCGACAGGATTGGCTTAATCCGCCGAGAGGCGGCGCATAAGGAATGGCAGTGGCGGACGAGAACGACTTCGAGCAGGAAAGCGCGGCTGCGTCCGATGACGCGCGGTTCATCTTGGACCTCGACGGCTACGAGGGGCCCATCGATGTTCTGCTGACCCTGGCGCGCGACCAGAAGGTGGACCTGACCAAGATATCGATCCTCGAACTGGCGGATCAGTATCTCTCCTTCGTGGCCCGTGCCCGACACTTGCGATTGGAGTTGGCGGCGGACTACCTCGTCATGGCGGCGTGGTTGGCCTATCTGAAATCACGCCTGCTCCTGCCCGAACCCGAGGGCGAGGGCGAGCCCAGCGCAACTGAGTTGGCCGCGGCGCTGGCCTTCCAGTTGCAGCGACTCGAGGCGATGCGCGAGACGGCGAGAAAGCTGATGGCCCTGCCGCGCCTGGGCCAGGATATCTTTGCCCGCGGCGCGCCGGAAGGCATCGAGGTCATCCGCCGTCCTGTCATTCGAATAGACTTGTATGAGCTTCTTAGAGCCTATGGCAGGATCGCCGGGCGCAAGCCGGCGGCACCTTTGCGTATTCTTCCGCCGGAGCTTTATTCGATGGATGATGCGCTGAAGCGGCTCGGCGAGATCATCGGCCAGCGGCTGGATTGGTGTATGCTATCGGAGTTCTTGCCGGTAATGAGTTCCAACCCGCTGGTACGGCGCTCGGCCGTCGCCTCGACATTCGCGGCAAGTCTTGAACTGGTAAAATCGGGGCGGGCCGAATTGCGGCAGGAAAGCAGCTTCGGCCCGATTTATCTCCGCCGCGCCACGGGGGCATCATGAGCGAAGAGAGATTCCATCAAATACGCATTCTTGAAGCTGTCTTGTTCGCGGTTCCAGAACCGATGACCGAGGCGGCCCTGGCATCGCACCTGCCGAAAAAGACGGACGTTGCGTCCCTTTTGTCCGAGTTGGCGCAGCAATATGCCAATCGTGGCATCAACCTTGTCTGCCGCAACGACAGGTGGGCCTTTCGCACGGCAACCGATCTGGCCGGACAGCTGAAAATCGAGGTGCCGGCGATCCGTAAGTTGTCGCGCGCGGCGACCGAGACGCTGGCCGTCGTCGCCTATCACCAACCGGTCACACGGGCAGAGATCGAAGAAATTCGCGGCGTGGCCCTGTCCAAGGGTACACTCGATACGCTGCTTGAACTCGGCTGGGTAAAGCCGAAGGGGCGGCGTGAGACACCAGGTCGGCCGGTCATGTGGGTCACGACCGATGCCTTCTTCGATCATTTTGGCATCGAAGGTCAGGACGCGCTGCCTGGAATGGAAGAGTTGCGCGCGGCCGGACTGCTCGAGACCGGTTCCGCCGTCTCTATCCTTGGGTCCGAGGCGGCGGCGGGATTGGAGGGCGAGGGCGGGGGCGAAGAGGCGCAGGATGAAAGCGATCGTCTGGATGAGGAGGCGCTTGTCGCCGGCCTTGATCTGGCCGAAGACGAGGTGCCGGACCAGGGCGCCGGAAGTTCCGCGGCTTAAACCAGGCGCAGACCAACAGGCCGGCGGCCGCACGCATAGAGATGCGTTGCGGGCGGGTGGCTATTTTGCCATAGTCCGGCGGCGGTTCGCGGCGCAGACCCAAGGAGTACGTCTATGGGAAGCTTTAGCATTTGGCACTGGCTCATCGTTCTGGCCATCGTCCTGCTCTTGTTCGGCGGCGCGGGCAAGATTCCGAAGTTGATGCGCGACCTGGGTCAGGGCATCACGGCCTTCAAGAAGGGCCTGAAGGAAGACGACAAGACTAAGGCGGGTTCCATCGAGGCCGAGAACGAGAAGGATAAGGCCGCCGGCTGAGCTCGTCGTCGCGGGCCGAGGTTCAAGGAACGACCCGATGTTCGACATCGGCTGGTCGGAAATGGCAATCATCGCCGTGGTGGCGCTCCTGGTCATTGGACCGAAGGAGTTGCCGACGGCGTTGCGCGCTTTTGCTCAATGGAGCAAGACGGCCCGCAAACTCGCGCGCGAGTTTCAGAGCGGCATGGACGAACTTGTGCGCCATGCCGATCTCGATGACGCCAAGAAAGCCATCGCGACCGCAAAGAGCAGCGTGAAGCAGCAGATCGAGCAGGCCATCGAACCGGCGACCGAGGTAGTGAACGAGATTAAAAGCGCCGCTACCGATCCTGCCAGCAAGCCCGCCGACGCGCCTCCAGTCGCGAGCGTTCCGGCGGTGACAGCACCGGCCGAGCAAAAATCGCCGCCGGCCGACGCCGCTGGCGGACAAGCCGCCTAGCCGACGGTGCCGACGGTGAGCGAGGCCCCCGACGACAAGAAGATGCCGCTGCTCGACCATTTGGTCGAACTGCGCCGGCGCCTGATTCATTCCGCTATCGCGCTGGTGATCGCGTTCCTGTTCTGCTTTTACTTCGCCCAGAACATCTTCAATTTTCTGGCGGCCCCGCTGGCCGACATTCTTTTGAAGGAAGCCGGGCGGCGCTTCATTTACACCGATCTGACGGAAGTGTTCTTCACTCAGGTCAAGGTCGCTTTCTTTGGTGCGGCCTGCCTGTCGTTTCCCCTCTTTGCGATGCAGATCTGGCGCTTTGTCGCCCCCGGTCTTTACAAGAACGAGAAGGGGGCCTTCCTGCCGTTTCTGCTCGCCTCGCCTATTCTGTTCGCGATCGGCGCGTCGGTGCTCTATTATATTCTGCTGCCCCTGGCCTGGCGTTTTTTCCTGGGGTATCAGACGCCGGGCGGGCCCGACTCGTTGCCGATCCAGCTTGAGGCGCGCGTCGGCGATTACATTTCGCTGGTCATGAAATTGATCTTCGCCTTCGGCCTGTGCTTCCAGTTGCCGGTGGTGCTGACCTTGCTGGTCAGGGCCGGATTGGTGAGCGCCGATACCTTGGCCAAGAAGCGGCGCTATGCCATCGTCGGCGTGTTCGTGTTGGCCGCCATCGCTACCCCACCGGACCCCATCAGCCAACTCAGCCTCGCCTTTCCTCTGCTGTTGCTGTACGAGATTTCCATCTGGGCGGGGCGCTATGTCGAACGCATGCGGCTGAAACGGGAGCAGGCCGAGGCGGCCGAGGACAGCGGTGGTGACATCGCTCCTGTTCCCTGACCGCGATTTTATCGACCCCTGGGGCGCACGGACCCCTGTGCCATGCATGACATAAAGTGGATCCGCGATCATCCCGCCGACTTCGACCGCGCACTGGCGCGCCGAGGCTTGGCGCCAATGGCGCAAGCGGCTTTACGCCTCGATACCGACCGCCGCGCCGCCCAAACGCGGATGCAAGACATCCAGCAGCGCCGCAACGAACTGTCGCAACGCATCGGCGCGGCCAAGGCCAAGGGCGAGGACAGCGCGGCCATCATGGCCGAGGTCGGACTCCTCAAAGCGGCCGTGCAGACGGCCGAGGCGGAGGAACTGGCGGCGACCACGGCGCTCGACAAGATGCTGGCCGAGATCCCGAACCTGCCGGCCGACGAGGTGCCGGACGGTCGCGACGCCGGCGCCAATGTCCTGCTCCGCTCGTGGGGCACGCCGCTTAAGTTCGGCCATCCACCGCGGCAGCATTTCGACTTGGGCGAGGCGCTTGGACTGATGGATTTTTCCGCCGCCGCCGCGCTGTCCGGTGCCCGGTTCGTGGTCTTGAAGGGGGCTCTGGCGCGCCTGGAGCGCACGCTTGCCGCCTTCATGCTCGACCTGCACACGCGCGAGTTCGGCTATACCGAGGTGGCGCCGCCGCTCCTGGTGCGTGACCAGGCCTTGTTTGGCACCGGCCAATTGCCCAAATTCGGCGAGGATCTGTTCGTGACGACGCAGGGGTTGTGGCTGATCCCGACCGCCGAAGTACCGCTCACCAACCTCGTCGCCGATTCCATTCTGGACGCCGAACGCCTGCCCCTGCGGATGACCGCACATACGCCCTGTTTCCGTTCCGAGGCCGGCGCCGCCGGCAAGGATACGCGCGGCATGATCCGCCAGCACCAGTTCAGCAAGGTCGAACTGGTCAGCATCGTCCGCCCCGAGCAGTCGGTGGCCGAGCACGAACGCCTGACCGCTTGCGCCGAAGAAGTGTTGAAGCGGTTGGACTTGCCCTATCGGGTCATGGCGCTCTCGACCGGCGACATGGGTTTTTCCGCCACCAAGACCTACGATATTGAAGTTTGGTTGCCGGGCCAGGACACCTATCGCGAGATTTCCAGTTGTTCCAATTGCGGCGAGTTCCAGGCCCGGCGCATGAAGGCACGGTTCCGGACGGCGGGCGAGAAGGGCACGCGTTTCGTCCATACGCTGAACGGTTCGGGGCTTGCCGTCGGCCGCACCCTGGTCGCGGTCATGGAGAATTATCAGCAAGCCGATGGCTCGATCCGCGTTCCCGAGGCGCTCCGCCCCTTGATGGGCGGGTTGGAGGTCATTACCGCTCATGCTTAAGCAACCGCTCGATCTTGCCCGCTGCCGCATCCTCGTTTCCAACGACGACGGCATCAATGCGCCCGGCCTCAAGATCTTGGTGAAGGTGGCGCGCGCGCTATCGCGCGACGTCTGGGTCGTGGCGCCCGAGGCGGAGCAGAGCGGCGCCGCCCACTCGCTGACCCTACGCCGACCCTTGCAGGTGCGGCGCATCGGGCCCCGCCGTTTCGCCGTCGATGGCACGCCGACCGATTGCGTGCTGGTGGCCATCAACCATCTCGTCACCGGGCGCAAGCCGGACCTGGTGCTGTCGGGCATCAATCGCGGCGCCAATCTGGGCGAGGACGTGACCTATTCCGGCACCATCGCCGCCGCCATGGAGGCGACGCTGTTGGGCATCCCGGCCATCGCGCTGAGTCAGCTTCGCAACGGTCAAAACGTGCGCTGGCAGACGGCCGAGCATCACGCGCCGAAGGTGATCCGGCGCCTGACCTCGTTCGCCTGGGGTCCGGACGTGCTGATGAACGTCAACTTCCCCAATCTCCCTGCCCAGCAGGTGAAGGCCGCGCGCATGGTCAAGCAGGGACGGCGCAGTTCGAGCATCGAGGTGCTGCCCATCAGCGATCCGGTCGGCCGCAAGTACCTGTGGGTAGGCGATTTCACCACCGACGAAACGGTGCAGATCGACACCGACCTGGCGGCGACGGGGGACGGGGCCATCGCCGTGACGCCGCTGCACCTCGACCTGACCGATCATCGGACCTTGCGGCGACTAAAGGGGGAGTGGCGGTGAGCCTGGCGGCGCGCAAGATCCGGCTGGTCATGCTGTTGCGCCAATCGGGCATCACGGATACGCGCGTGCTGGCCGCCATCGAGCGCATCCCCCGCGAAGCCTTCGTGCCGCCGTCCTTCCTCGACCAAGCCTACGAGAACCGCACGCTGCCCATCGGCAGCGGCCAGACGCTGAGCCAGCCGCAAGTGGTGGCGGCGATGACGCAGGCGTTGGCGCTGCGCCCCAGCCACAAAGTGCTTGAGATCGGCACCGGCTCCGGCTACCAGACGGCGGTGCTATCAAGGCTGGCCCGGCGCGTCTATACCATCGAGCGGCACAAGCCCCTGTTGCGGACCGCCGAGCGCCGCTTTCTCGAGCTGCGGCTGCACAACATCACCACGCGGGCCGGCGACGGTTTCCTTGGCTGGAAAGAGCAGGCGCCCTTCGACCGCATCATCGGCACGGCGGCGGCGGTCGAACCCCCGGCGATCCTGTGCGAGCAACTGGCGCCGGGCGGCATCCTGGTGGTGCCGATCGGGCCCGAGCGCGGGGCCCAGGAGCTCATCTGTTTCACGCGCACGGCCGAGGGTCTTGAGAGCCGGAGCCTGGGCCCGGTCACCTTCGTGCCGATGCTGGCCGGCCTGCCCGACGAGGAAGCGGCCACGGCATGAAGCCCTGCGGGCGCCTCGCCGTCATCGCCTGGCTGCTGGCGGGGGCGGCGGTGGTGTCGCTTGCCGCCTGCAACCAAGCCGGGCGACCGCCACGCGGCGCGGCCGGGGGCAGCGTCGCCGAGGCCGTGGACCTGGCCGTGGACTTGGGTGGGGGCCCCTATACGGTCGTGCCTGGCGACAGCGTCTATCTGATCGCCCGCAGCTTGCGCGTGCCGATCCGCGCCTTGATCGAGGCCAACGGCCTGGCGCCGCCGTTCAGGCTGGTGCCCGGACAAATCCTGACCATCCCGCCGCGCTCGGAATACCTGGTCCAGCCCGGCGACACGGTCTATGGCTTGGCGCGACGGTTCGGGGTCGATCAAAGCTCGCTCATCCGCCTCAACGACATCGGCGCGCCCGAGTACATCATTCGCATCGGCCAGCGGTTGTTGATTCCAAGCCGGGTGCGAAAACTCGCCAGCGCGACCGCTGTTGCCGGCACCCTGGCCCCGAGCCCGTCGAGCCCGAGCCCGTCGAGCCCGAGTAACGGCGGCGCCATCGAGGCCGTCGAACTGGCGCCGGCCGTCTTGATGCCGCCACCGACACCCGAGGTGCCAGTCGAGGCGCCAGCGGCGACCACGCCGGATACGCTTCCCGAGACGATCGAGGCAGCCGAGGCGGTTCCGACGCCCAAGGTGGCCCAGCCACCCAAGGCGACCCTGGAACCGGCCCCGCTCGATACCGTGGTTGACGGGGGTGCAAAGTTTTTATGGCCCGTGAACGGCAAGGTTATTTCCCGGTTCGGCGCCAAGACCGGGGGCCTGGTCAACGACGGCCTCAATATCGCCGCCCCGCTGGGCGCGCCGGTGCGGGCGGCCGAGAGCGGCGTCGTCGCCTATATCGGCAATGAATTGCAGGGCTTCGGAAACCTGGTGCTGATCCGCCACGCCGACGGCTGGATGTCGGCCTATGCCCATAACGAGACGCTGCTGGTCAAGCGGGGCGAGCAGGTGAAGCGAGGCCAGACCATCGCCCGGGTCGGCCAGACCGGCAGCGTCACCGAACCGCAACTGCATTTCGAGCTGCGCCGGGGCACCGAGGCGGTGAACCCGATTCCGCTTTTGGATCGGCGCTCGTCTTAATTTTTTCCGCCTGAAATATGATTTATTTTTCCGTGGCTTGCGGAAGAAATATAAAATATCGAGGAACAACGATTGCGTTCTTGGCGGGGCGAACTGGCCGAACCTGACGAGACATTCACAATGTCAAACAGCGGCCCGAAAAGCGACCGATTATAGGACATATATCCGTATAAGTAAAGAATAATCGCCGGCAAAGCCCCAGGGTGGCGAAAGGAGCGAGGACAATAGTGGGGAACTACGCGGTCGAGACCTACCCCAGCCGCTGGCCCAGGCGCCCGGCCAGATCCTGGACGAACTGCCAGGCGACGCGGCCGGAGCGGGCGCCACGGGTGAGGGACCATTCGTTGGCCTGAGCCCTTAGTTGGTCCACCGGCATGGCGAGGCCGAAATGGCGGGCGTAGCCCTCGACCATGGCGAAGTAGGTGTCCTGGTCGCAGGCGTGGAAACCGAGCCAGAGGCCGAAACGATCCGAGAGCGAGACCTTCTCGTCCACCGCCTCGCCGGGGGTAATCGCCGTCGAGCTCTCGTTTTCGATCATTTCCCGCGGCATCAAATGGCGGCGATTGGAGGTGGCGTAGAACAGCACGTTGGCCGGGCGCCCCTCGATACCGCCTTCGAGCACGGCCTTGAGCGACTTGTAGCTGGTGTCCTCGGCATCGAAGGAAAGATCGTCGCAGAACAGGATGCAGCGGCGCGGCGAGGGCGAGACAATCTTCAACAGCCGGGGCAGAGAGGCCAGATCCTCGCGGTGAATCTCGATCAGCGCCAGGGGCTCGCGCAGGGATTCGTTGACCGCCGCATGGACCGCCTTGACGAGCGAGCTTTTGCCCATGCCGCGCGCGCCCCAAAGCAGCGCGTTGTTGGCCGGCAGGCCGGCGGCGAAGCGGCGCGTGTTTTCAAGCAGGATGTCGCGCGACCGGTCGAGCCCCCGGAGCAGGGCCAGCGGCACCCGGTTGATCCGGGTCACGGCCTCCAGCTGCTCGCCCTCCGCCTGCCAGACGAAGGCGTCGGCCTCGCCAAGCACGGCGCCGGGTGCGGGCTTGGGCGCCAGGCGCTCCAGCGCCTCGGCGATCCTCGTCGTCAGGGCCTCTACATTGCGATCCGGCATGACTACTCCCGGCTTTTGTCTAGCATAACCCGGCCACGGGTCAATCGGCTGGAATCGTTGCAATTCCGCCCCGGGCCGTTATAGTCCGCCGCGCCGCGCCACCCGGCGTCCGGCTTATGGAGCGACCATATGTACTTGATTTCGCCCGCCTACGCGCAGACAGCCCCCAGCACGGTCGGGGGCTTCGACCTGATCCAGATTTTGCCGCTGGTCCTGATTTTCGTCGTCTTTTACTTCCTGCTGATCCGGCCGCAGCAGAAGAAGATGAAGCAGCACAAGGCCATGGTCCAGGGGCTGCGCCGGGGCGATCGGGTGGTTACCTCGGGTGGCATCATCGGCACCGTGGCCAAGGTGGTGAACGAGAACGAGGTCCAGGTGGACATCGCCGACAACGTGCGGGTGCGCGTGGTTCGCTCCAGCATCGGCGAGGTCGTCAGCAAGACCGGCGCGGTCGAAGGCGGCAAGGGCGACACCGAGGCCGACGACTCCGCCGACAAGAAGTAAATACCCCAACCGCCGCGACGCGACCCAAGCGGCTCGGTTTACCCGGTCCTGTGACATGATTCATTTCGCCAAATGGAAAATAGCGGCCATCGTCGCCGTGCTGCTCGCCGGCCTCGTCGCCGCCATGCCGAACCTGCTCAGCGAGGAGACGGCGGCCAAGCTGCCGAACTGGCTGCCGCATAACCGGCTGAGCCTGGGCCTCGACCTTCAGGGCGGCTCGCACTTGCTGCTCGAAGTCGGCATTGCCGCGGTGGTCAAGGAGCAGCTCGAAGGCACGGTCGATGCCGTGCGCGTCGAATTGCGCGGCGCCAATATCGGCTACACCGACCTTGGCATCGAGGGCAACGCCGTGCATGTGCGCCTGCGCGAGCCAAGCACCATAGAGGCGGCGCAGCCGTTGTTGAAAAAGGCCGGCGCCGGCATGGAACTTTCCATCGCCGATGACGGCTTGGCGCAGATCCTTTTCACCGACCTAGCGATCAAGGATCTTTCCAAGCGCGCGGTGGAGCAGTCCATCGAGATCATCCGTCGGCGCATTGACGAGACGGGCGTCAAGGAGCCGAGCATCCAGCGCCAGGGCGACGACCGCATTTTGGTGCAACTACCGGGCGTCAAGGAGCCCGAGCGCATCAAGGCGCTGATCGGCCAGACGGCCAAACTGACTTTTCGCTTTGTCGATCCCAATGTCTCGGCCGAGGTGGCCAAGGCTAGCGGCGCGCCGGCCGGGACCGAAATCTTGCCGGGCAGTGAACAACGCGAGGGGCTGCCCAGCGCCTATGTGGTGCAGAAGCGCATCATGGTCAGCGGCGAGAACCTGGTCGATGCCCAGGCCACGTTCCAGGACAATCAACCGGTGGTGAGCTTCCGTTTCGATGCCATCGGCGGCAAACGTTTCGGCGACGCCACCAAGCAGAACGTTGGCAAGGTCTTTGCCATCGTGCTGGATGGCAAGGTCATCAGCGCGCCGGTGATCCGCGATGCCATCATGGGCGGCAGCGGCATCATCAGCGGCAGTTTCTCGCTCCAGGAAGTGCAGGATCTGGCCCTGTTGCTGCGTGCCGGTGCCTTGCCGGCGCCGCTCACGGTGCTGGAGGAGCGGACGGTGGGCGCCGATCTGGGCGCCGATTCAATCGCCGCCGGCAAACTCGCCAGCACCATGGGCATCGTCATGATCGCGGTGGCCATGCTGGTGCTTTATGGCCTGTTCGGCATCTTTGCCAACGTGGCCCTGCTCCTGAACGGCATTTTGCTGGTGGGGGCGCTGTCGCTGTTGCAGGCGACCCTGACGCTGCCGGGCATCGCCGGGATCGCGCTAACGCTCGGCATGGCGGTGGATTCGAACGTGCTGGTGTTCGAGCGCATCCGCGAGGAAATACGCAACGGGCGCAGCCCGGTGACGGCCATCGATCACGGCTACCGTGAGGCCATGAGCACGATCTGGGATGCCAACCTGACGACGCTGATTTCCGGCCTGATCATGTTCATGCTCGGCTCGGGCTCGGTGAAAGGATTTGCCGTCACCTTGTCGCTGGGCATTATCACGACCATCTTCACCGCCGTCATGGTGACGCGCCTGATTACGGTTCTATGGCTCAAACGCTGGCGCCGGGGCAGCCAAGCCCAGACTCTGCCGCTGTAGGTGACAAGCATGTTCAGACCGCTGCATCTGGTTCCGGCCAACACGCGCATCGATTTCATGCGCTTTCACAAATTGTGCTTCGCCATTTCGGTAATCATGGTGGTGGGTTCGCTGGTTCTCATCGCCACCAAGGGGCTCAATTTCGGTATCGACTTCAGCGGCGGCATCCTGATCGAGGTCAAGAGCCAGGGGCCGGCCGATCTCGGCCACATGCGCGAGGTCATCGGCAATCTCGGGCTGGGTGAAGTGGCGTTGCAGGAGTTTGGCGGAACGGACTCGGTGCTGATCCGCGTGCAGCGCCAGGAAGGCGACGAGCAGGCGCAGATTCGCGCCGTCGATTCCATCAAGACGGCGCTGGGCGGGGGGCTCGAGTATCGCCGCACCGAATATGTCGGTCCCAAGGTCGGCGGCGAGTTGATCTCCACCGCCATCTGGGCCGTCGTCATCGCGCTCGGCGGCATCGCCGCCTACATCTGGTTCCGTTACGAGTGGCAGTTTGCCGTCAATGCCATTGCCGCCACCCTCCACGATTGCATCACCACGGTCGGGCTGTTTTCGCTGCTCGGCCTGGATTTCAACCTGACCACGGTGGCAGCGGTGTTGACCATCGCCGGCTATTCGGTCAACGACACGGTGGTGGTCTATGACCGCGTCCGGGCCGAGATGCGCCGCTACAAGAAAATGCCGATGACGGAATTGATCAACCTTTGCGTCAATCGCACGCTGTCGCGCACGACGGTGACGAGCGGGTTGACTCTGTTGTCGGTGCTGGCGCTGTTTTTCTTCGGCGGCGAGGTCTTGAGCGGGCTCAGCGCGGCCCTGATTTGGGGCATCGTCGTCGGCACTTATTCGACCATTTTCGTCGCCACGCCGATGCTGATTTACATGCACGTACGAGCGAGCGGCGCCGCGCCCGAGAAGGCCGAGCCCGACGCCAAGGCGCCCTGAACGGAGCCCCGGCCCGTGGACGTGACTCCCCTGGTCCCGGCCGGCCGTCAGATCGTCGAATCATACGGCCCTGGCCGATTCAGGGTGAGCGGTGTGCTTTACACCGGCTCGATCCTGGTCTTGCCCCAGCGCACTCTGGCATGGGGCCTCATCGAGGCCACCGCCGCGACCCTCGACAGCCTGGAGGAGATCATGGCGGCCGGGCGAACCGGATCGGTGGACGTGCTGCTGTTCGGTTGCGGCGCCCGGGCCGTGTTACCCCCAGCCCCCTTGCGCCTGGCTCTGCGCCAAGCCGGCGTGGTCGTGGAGCCGATGGACACCGGCGCCGCCGCCCGGACCTATAACGTCCTTGCGGCAGAGGGCCGCAGGGTCGCGGCGGCATTGATAGCGCTATCCTGAACAACGAAAAAGGGGCCGCCAAAAGGCGGCCCCGATCCCGTTAGCGGCAAAAACCGATCTCAGCCGAGATTCTGCTGCGCCACCATGCAGTAGAGCATGGGGATGGAAAGCATGGTGTTGACCCGCGAGGTCAGCATGGCGAGGCGGGCGGATTTCTTCTTGCTGTCGGCGTCGGCCTCAACCAAGCCCAGGGCCCGGCGCTGGTTCGGCCAGATGATGAACCAGACGTTAAAGGCCATGATCAGCGCCAGCCACATGCCAATGCCGATGGTCGGCATCTGCAAGGTTAGCGCCTCGACGATATAGCCATTCATCATCGCCGTCAGCAGGCCCAGGAGGACCGTGCCGGCCGCCGCCCAACGGAAGTAGTACAGGGCGGTCGGCGCGATGACCTTGCTAATGGCTGGCTTCTGTTCGTCCGGAATCTTGGGCATGGATGGCATCTGCACGAAGTTGAAGTAGTAGAGCAGGCCGATCCACAGGATGCCGAACCAAACGTGGATCCAGCGGAATACGAACGACCAGTAGCCATGGTCAGCGATCATGCCGGCATGCAGCAGCAAGCCGAGAACGACCGCCAGGCCGAGGCCGACGGCCAAGGTCCGGTGCAGGTTTTCCAATACCTTCGCCATTATCTTTTCCATTTTGGCTTCCCCAGTTTGCGAATCCAACTTGGAATGATAGTAACTCAAACCATCCGATGTTCAAAGGCGACTTCCAGGGACGTTTGGGGTGGAGCGCATTCATACCGATCACTGCCTTGAACAGGTCAGGCGCCATGACCGGGACCGCTACCTGACGGCGCTGTTCGCGCCACCCAAGCGCCGGGCCGGGCTGTTGGCCCTCTATGCCCTTAACCTTGAGCTTGGCCAGGTTTCGGCCCTGGCGCGGGAACCGATCCTGGCCCGGATCCGCCTACAGTGGTGGCGCGAGCGGATCGAGAGCCTGGGCCAGGAACAGCCGGCCCATCCGGTGCTGGCGGCGCTGCCGGCGGCGGGCCTGGGGCCCGAGGCCCTGCTGCGCCTGGTCGATGCCTGGGAGGCGGAATTGAGCCTCGGGCGGCCCGGCGATTTGCCGGCGCTGCTCGACTACGCCGAAACCGTTTCGGCGCCGCCGATGTGGCTGGCGCTTGAGACGCTGGGCGGACCCTTGAGCGAGCCGGCGCGAGAGAGCGGCCGGGCAATCGCCACGGCCTGGGCACTGACAGGGGTGCTTCACTCGCTGCCGAGCCAGGCCAGAACGGGCCGATGCCATCTACCCGAGGAGATCGAACGACGGGCCGGCGTCGAGGATTGGCGAGGGCCGTCGCCGGCGCTGTCACGCGCGGTGGCCGAGATCGCGGACCGCGCCTGGACCGGACTGCGGGCCGGGCGGGAGGCGGGGCGGGGCCTGCCGAGGCGATTGATCCCGGCGCTGCTGCCGGCGACCTTGGCGGAGATCTATCTGCGCCGGCTGGAGCGGGCCGGTTTCGATCCCTATTCGGCCGGGTTGAGCGAAGCGCCGCCGGGGCGGGTGTGGCGCCTCGCGGCGCGGGCCTGGACCGGGCGCTACTGAGCGGCGAGGGGGCAAGCGCCGAGCCAGGCATCGAGATCATTGAGCGCGCGCGCCGCCAGCGCCGGCTTGCGGGCGACGCGTTTTATCTTCCCGTCCGCCAAGGGGGGAAACAAGCCGAAGTTGACGTTCATCGGCTGAAACGATCCGGCATCGGCGCCGCCGGTGATGTGGGCCAATAACGCCCCCAGCGCCGTGGTTGCGGGCGGTGGCTCGCGCCAAGCGCCGCCGACGACAAAGCGCCCAGCCAGGAGGCCGATGGCGGCGCTCTCGACATAACCCTCGACGCCGGTGATCTGGCCGGCAAAGCGCAGTCGCGGCTCGACCTTCAAGCGAAGCTCGCCGTCGAGGAGCCGCGGGCTGTTGATGAAGGTGTTGCGGTGCAAGCCCCCGAGGCGCGCGAACTCCGCCCGTTCGAGGCCGGGAATGGCGCGCAGGATACGAGCCTGCTCGGCGTGTTTCAGCTTGGTCTGGAAACCGACCAGATTGTAGAGCGTGCCCAGCGCGTTGTCCTGGCGCAACTGAACCACGGCATGGGGGCGCCGGCCGGTGGCGGGCTCGATCAGTCCGACCGGCTTCATCGGACCGAAACGCAGCGTTTCCGGTCCGCGCGCGGCCATGATCTCGATCGGTAGGCAGCCGTCGAAATAGGGCGTGTCTTTCTCCCAGTCATGGAACTCGGTCTTGTCCGCCGCCACCAGCGCGGCGACAAATGAGTCATATTCCGGTTTGGTCAGCGGACAGTTGATATAATCGGCGCTGCCGCCGCCGGGACCGGGCTTGTCGTAGCGCGACTGGAACCAGGCCCGGCTCATGTCCACGCTCTCGCGATAGACGATCGGCGCGATGGCGTCGAAGAAGGCGAGCGTACCTTCGCCGGTCAGGTCGCGGATGGCTTGCGACAAGCCGGGCGAGGTGAGGGGGCCGGTGGCGATGATGCACTCGCCCCACTCGGGCGGCGGCAGGCCGGCGACCTCGCCGCGCTCGATGCTAGCCAGAGGCTCGGCCAGCAGGCGCTCGGTAATCTCGGCGGCGAAGGCATCGCGGTCCACGGCCAAGGCGCCGCCGGCCGGGAGCTTGTGGCGGTCGGCCGCGGCCAGGACCAGCGAACCGCAGCGCCGCAGTTCCTCATGCAACAAACCGACGGCGTTGTTCATGGCGTCGTCGGAACGCAACGAGTTGGAACAGACCAGTTCGGCCAGGCGGTCGGTGCGATGAGCCTCGGTCGGGCGCAGCGGCCGCATTTCATGCAGCACGACCCGGCGCCCGGCGCGAGTGAGCTGCCACGCCGCCTCGCTACCGGCGAGGCCGCCGCCGATGATATGAACAGGTGTCGGATTGCGATCCATCACCGGAACACATAGCCTCGGGACGGGCGGTGTTCAACCGACCCCCGGTCACAGCGAGAGGGACAGCCAATATGTTGACGCATCACAACCCCGCGACCATTGTCGCCCCCGCCAGTCGTTACAGTCAGGCCGTCGAGGCACCGGCTGGCTGCCGCTGGCTCTATATCTCGGGCCAGATAGGCGTCGGGTCCGACGGCGCCATCGAGAAGGGGTTCGAGGCCCAGGCGCGCCGGACCTGGAGCAACCTGATCGCGACGCTCAACACCGCCGGCATGGGCCCGCGCGACCTGATGCGGATCAATATCTATTTGACCCGCGCCGACGATCTCGCCGCCGCGCGCCTCACCCGCGACGAAGCCCTGGCCGGAGTAGCGCCGCCGGCCGGGACTCTGGTGGTGGTGGCGGCACTCGCCCATCCCGACCTGCTGATCGAGATCGAGGCCGTGGCGGCGAAGGTTTAGGAGATACCCTCGGCCAGCATCATCGCCTGCACCGCCGGCCGGGCCCGGACGAGATCGACGTTGCGCTTAATGGCCGGATGAGTGGTCGCCGGCTTCGGCATGTTGCGCGTCCAGCGCACCAGCATGAACAGGAACAGGTCGGCGGCGCTGAACTTGGCCCCGAGCAAATAGGGACCGGACTTGGCCAGCACGCCGTCGAGATAGCTCCAGATGCGATCGAGGCGCGCCGGGGCCGCGGCCTTGAGGGCCGCCGCGGCGGCCACATCCGAGACATACCAATCGGCGTGGAACCAATGCAGCAACGCCTCCTGCGGCGTGTTGGTCAGGTAGGTGAGCCATTGGAAATAGAGGCCGCGCTCGGCCGAGTTCGGGGCCGGGGCCAG
>Ga0315281_10004346_pt1 | contig 20571 bp, 24 predicted proteins | sample YL17G07_0_MG_FD_204540 | JGI IMG/M metagenome (GOLD analysis project Ga0315281, IMG submission 204540) | Sediment microbial communities from Yellowstone Lake, YNP, Wyoming, USA - YL17G07_0 | ecosystem: Environmental > Aquatic > Freshwater > Lake > Sediment | place: USA: Wyoming | collected...
TGAAATCATTGAAACCGGTAACGAAAGCTGGAGGATCAAAACGAGAAATTCAAAGAAAAACTGACCGTCTGGGGTGGGTCAAAATTGGACGCCGATGGTGGGTCAATATTCAATGCCTATTGACAATGATATCTGAACTTAATATTCCGAATGGCCCCGAGGTCCTCGACCTCGTTGATTTGGTCCGCAATAAGGGGTCGCTTCCTCCCGGCGCTGCGGGGGCTCTTTTGTTCACTCTGATGGGACTGGCTGAGAAAATGTACGAAATTGCGTCAGGCCTCTCTGAATGCGGGGACGGGGGCAATCATGGCTAATCCATTTGATTTGCGGGGGCCTGAATTTCTTGTCTTTTACGCAATCCTGGGTATAACGGTTAACCTGCTTCTTCGTTTCCTGATCTCGAGGAAGGAGAAACAGAACTATCCCGCTCGTTGGGACTATACAGACCCGTATAAAATAGCATATCTAAGGGCCGGAACCCCGGAGGCGCTGAGGGTTGTGCTCTTTTCCCTGATTGACAGAGGTCTCCTAAAAGCTTACGGTGATCAGGTCAAAGCGGAAGCAGGGGCCAAGTCCATGGTTAAGAGGCCTATCGAGCAGGCAGTCGTAACATTTTTTTCCAAGCCCCAGAGTGCGAAAGCAGTATTTACCAACTCCGGCGCCGACAGCGAAGTAGAGGGTTATCGTCAGTCGCTGGCGTCCGAAGGCTTGCTGACCTATAGGAAGTTTAACCTCAGCAGAATGCCCCTGGCGCTCGTCGCTCTTTTCCTCATCATTGGCGTTTCTGCAACGAAGATTATCATTGCTTTTTCGAGAGGTCATTACAATATCTTGTTTCTTGTCATTCTTACTCTTGTATTTACAATATGGGCATCGGCCACTTGGAATAAGGAGCGTACAGGAGCCGGCGACGAAGTATTACAACAGTTGAAATACAGATTTCACTCTTTGAAACTCAGGGCTGCAAGTATACGCCCCGGCGGCATGACTAACGATGCATCTTATCTTACAGCGGTCTTCGGGTTGTCTGAGCTTTCGGGTGCTTTTTCCCCATACGTTAAATCTCTTTTCCCCAAGGCGACCGAATCAGGTAGCATTTTCACCGCCGTGTGTTGGGCAACCATCTTCACCACCATGTTTTGGTCCACCAGCGGCGGCAGTGACGGCGGCAGTGGCGGCTGTGGTGGTAGGCGGTGGCGGTGGCGGTGGCGGCGGCTGCGGCGGCTGTGGAGGATAATTTAGGGGTGAGAAGCTATTTCCCACCAGATGGCTTGAAATGTTGGGGTCATGAATTCTAACTAAGAGGGGGTAGGGTGATGACATTAGCTCTTTAAGCCTATTTATCGTGCTGTTTTTTGCGTATGCTGAAAAAGCGATTTCTTATCAGCAAACCAGTATCAGAAAAATGGATTTTGATAGGTTCGTTTGTTGTTCACGGCAGGCAGGGATAAGCAGTTACAATGGGGGCAGCCCCAGCCCACCACCGCATTACTGATTTTCAAGTCTTTGTATGCATTGAGACCAATTATTAAACCTGGGATTGGTTTAAGCATACTGTTTGCAGACAAACCTGAAAGATGCTACAATAATCTGACCAGACTGACCAGATAAAGGAGGTCATTATGAGCACATGGCAGCTTCAGGAAGCAAAGGCCCGCTTGAGCGAGGTCATCAAGAAAGCAAAGAAGGAAGGCCCGCAGAGCATCACGGTCCACGGGTCTCCCACGGCAGTAGTTATTTCAAGCAAGGAATACGACCGGCTTAAGCACCCCCGAGGAAGCTTTGTTGCATTCATGCGCAAGTCGCCGCTCTATGGAGTAGAACCCGACCTCAAGCGCGAGCAGACGCTCACACGAGAGGCTGACGTTTCATGAGTTACCTGCTCGACACCAACATTTTATCCGAGACCGTTAAAACAAATCCGAACAAGTCGGTCATTTCCTGGCTGGATCAGCTTCCAGGTGAAGCGCTTTTTATAAGCGTCCTCACGCTCGGTGAAATCAGAAAAGGCATCGAAGCGCTAAATGACAAGAAACGACGCGAGAAGCTGCGCCTATGGCTTGAGCATGAACTGCCTGCATGGTTTGAGGGCCGGTTGCTCCCGGTGGACCTTGCTGTTGCAGACCGATGGGGCCGCCTGCTTGCAGAGGCAGGCAGACCCCTGCCCACGATCGATAGTCTTCTGGCTGCGACAGCTTTGCACTATGAACTGAGGCTGGTTACCCGCAATGCCAAAGATTTTGATTATCCGGGCCTCGAAGTAATAAACCCTTTTGGATAAGCGGGGATAAGGGATAAGCAGTTAAGATGGTGGAGGGCAAACACGCCCCCCACCGCATTACTGATAATTATTATGCTTTCACAACTAAAACCGCACAGGATGACAGTACTATCACCCTCTCCGTCACACTGCCCATGAGAAGCCTGTCAAGCCCTGTCCTTCCATGACTGCCTACAACAACAAGGTCCGCGTTGTTCTCTTTAGCGGTGGCTGTAATAGCTTCAGCCGGATTGCCGGAAAGCACAAACCCCCTGGCGTTGACGCCTTCCTTCTGCGCCAGTTCCTTTAGCTCCCGGATGTTCTTCTCCATTGATTCGACTACCTGACCGGCAATGTCCTTTAAAAAAAGACTCGAATCTTCCAACTCAACCAAGTCATCAGAAGCGATAGAAGAAACTATTGTAAGGCAGGAGCCGCAACGTTTTGCGATAGTAATGGCCTCCATAACGGCCTTGTTGCCCTGTTTGGAACCGTCAGTCGCTGCAAGCACATTCTTCCACTCCGGTTTGGCAGCGACTGGAACTACAAGGACCTTGCAATGAGAATGGCCGATCACCTTCGCGGTAACGCTGCCCATCATAAGCCTCTTGAGCCCGGTCCTTCCCCGTCTGCCCATAACTATCACGTCAGCCTGCATCTTGGCGGCATCATCAACGAGTAGTTTATAAGGCTCATCTCCGTGATGGACTATAAGCTCGCATTGTACGCCTTCTTTTAAAGCAGCGGCCTTTACATCTTCCAGGTACTGCTTCGCCTCATATTCTGACTTTTCGACCAACTTTGGAGCAAGCGCTTCATATTCAGGGTTAGTCTCGATTACGAATGTCACGTACAATTTGCCTGTGCAGGCCTTGGCCAGACTTATCGCTCCTGCTACGGCTCCCTTGCTCAAATCAGAACCGTCAGCAGACAAAAGAATCTTCTCAATCCCTGTTGTTGGACAGCATAGAGGTGAACCTGACATTTTAGTGTCCTCCCGATTTCAGTACGCCTGATGCAGCCAGAACCAGTACGAGTATTTCCGTCACCGCGATGGCAGCGTATACTTTGTCCTTCTTCTTTAAAAAGATTGGGATAATAGGGATATAGCAGATAATGGTAATACCTGCAAGAAAGGCTATCCCGATGAAATTCAGGAAGTCCCCCTTGCCGATCAAACTGAGCCATGCCCACCCAGGATGGATGCCGGTTGCTTCGAGGTATTTATGGACCGGCATGCTCCAGTATTTAGGCAGGTCGTTCACCGGTATATAGGGGGTAAGAATCCCTGAAAGATACACGAGGAAGGTCAGGATAATCAGCAGCAGCCCGAGTTTCATTCCTATATCCAGAATCTTGGCGTATACGAGCTGCTCTTCAGTTGCTTTCAATTTATTTGCCATAAGTTCTCTCCTTTTTGTTATTTCCAGATAGCAAGGCCCTTCAGAAGCGCCCGCGTTCCTGCAAACAGCAACATGACAATGACAATATACTTCACCGCTGCCGGTTTTGTCTTTGCCAGTATCCTTACGCCCACAATGGAACCCAGCATGATACCGATAATTGAAGGGACCACCATCATGGGGAGTACAGCACCGTTGTTGACGTAGATCCAAGCCGCCGAGGTATCGGTAATGGAAAGCAGGAATTTGCTTGTTGCCACAGATACCTTTAGTGGAGCACCCATCATAAGATTGAGCACCGGCACATTGGCCCATCCAGCGCCCAGGCCAAACATGCCTGCCATGACGCCAATAAGGATAAAGGTGAACAACCCCTGAGGGGTCCTGTGTATCTTCCAGTTAACATCCTGTCCTGTTGACGCTTCATGGTAGATACCGCTTATTCTGAGTGCGGAGGAAAGATTGTCTGCCACCGGGACTTCCGGGTATTCCGACTTCCTGGCCATCATCATGATGAATACGATGCCAAGAATGGTCGCACCCAGTGCGGTCTGAATTACATTTGTGGGAAGCGCAAGCCCTATCATGGCGCCCACTATAGCACAAGCGGAAGCGATGAGGGCCACGGGGAGAGCAAGCCTCAGATCAGCCATGCCTTTTTTCAACAGACCCGGTCCTGCGGCGAGCGCTCCCGAAAGGGCCACCAGAAGTCCGGCCCCCCTGACAAAATCAAGATGGAAGGGGAAAAAGCCGCCAATAATAGGCACAAAGAGCACCCCGCCGCCCACACCGCCAAGGACGGCCAGAATACCAAGGAAAAAACAGACAACAAATAAAGACAGGGGCCACACCCACCACGGCGTGGTTGAGTCAGCCACCGGCATTACCGCCGAAGCGTCAGGGGATGCGCATACTGACCCGACGGCAACGAAAATCGCCAGCACGATTGTTACCATGAATACTAACTGAGCATATCGCTTTGCCATGTTCTTAGTCCTTCCTCCTTCACGTTTTATCTGATTCTTTCAAACTCAGTCTGGAATTTATACCTGTCGCTCCTGCCTGAGAAGCGTGTATAAGCCACCGGGGAATTGTCGGAACTCAGAAGAAGCCTGTGTACCACAAGCACCGGCACTCCCTCTTCCACGCCAAGGTTACGCGCAGAATCTCCCCAGATCTGAGAAGCCTCTATAGTCTGCACAACCTTGAAAATCTTCTTCGCGCCTCTTTCCTGAAGAACTGAATAAAGGGAACTCCGGGTGATATCCACAGTATCTATGTCGGGCAGCATCTGATAAGGGATAAAGGATTCTTCGAGATAGGCGGGCTCTCCACCCACCATTCTTCTGCACAGCAGGTAATAAATACTGTCCCCTGTCTGCAGATATCCCCGCGCATCGGCTGGGGGTTCCTTTATCCCCCCAAACAACACTTCTTTTTCAACCTTCACCTCCTCTCCAAACATCTCTTCAGTCAGCCTCGTCTTCATGGCAAGACCAACCGCTGGCAGAACGGAGTTTACAAAAGTCCCCTTGCCCTGCACTTTCACCAAATACCCATCAGAAACCAGGTTGTTTATTGCCTGCCTGACTGTTATCTTGCTGATATTATAGGTTTTACAGAGTTCTTCCTCCGTGGGGATCTGACATCCCTGCTCCCACCTCCCCGAGTTTATCTCCCCAAGGAATATCCTGGTAAGCTGGATGTAGAGCTTCTCTTGATTGAATCTATCAACCGTTTTATTGTGCAACGGAGGTATTTCATTTTGTATCATGTTAATATGATATTATAATGACATGATGATGTCAATAGTTTTTTTAAATCAGGAGTAATACATATAAATCAATGCTTTTTGAACAGGTATGATAAAAATAGAGGTGTCTTTAGGGAAAGGATGATCAGAATAGTTAATGGAACAGGTGCCTCGTTGATTTTCTTCAAGAATAAGCTTCATTTGACTTGACCGGATTTCGGCACGTATAATTACTAGTTATGGATGAAATCAACGAACTTATAGAACAGCGCTTCAAGAAGCTGGGCGATCTGCAGGCTCTTGGCATAAACCCCTACGACGGGCACTTCAGCCCCGAAGCCCATGCTGTTGACCTGAAAGCCAGGTTCGAGACAGTTTCCAAGGAAACCCTCGAAGCAGAGGACACCCCGACCTCAGTTGCCGGCAGAATTGTTGCCATGCGCGACTTCGGCAAGGCCTCTTTCGCCACTATCCAGGATGCCACCGGCAGGATACAGATATACCTCAAAAAGGATGTTCTCGCTGATAAATATGCCATGGTAAAAAAGCTTGATATCGGCGATATCATCGGCGCCTCAGGCCGCCTGTTCAGGACAAGGACTGAGGAACTGACCATCGAGGTCAAGGACATCGTTCTGTTGAGTAAATCCCTGAGGCCCCTTCCCGAGAAATGGCACGGCCTCAAGGACATCGAAATGCGCTACCGTCAGCGGTATGTGGACCTCATCGTGAACCCGGAGGTGAAAGAGGTCTTCGCAAAGAGAAGCGCTATTATAAAGGGCATCCGGGACTTCCTCGAATCGCGCGGATTTATCGAAGTTGAGACTCCCATGATGCACCGCATACCCGGCGGCGCCTCTGCACGGCCCTTCAAGACCCATCATAATGCCCTGGATATCGACCTGTACCTTAGGATCGCTCCCGAGCTTTACCTCAAAAGGCTGCTCGTGGGCGGCTACGAGCGGGTCTTCGAGCTGAACAAGAATTTCAGGAACGAGGGCATTTCTACAAAGCATAACCCTGAATTCACCATGCTGGAATTTTATATGGCATATAAAGATTACAACTACCTGATGTCCCTCACCGAGGAAATTTTTTCCTTCGTGGCTGAAAAAGCCGTCGGCGCCCAGAAAGTGCCCTACGGGGAGATGGTGATTGACCTCACGCCTCCCTGGCCGCGTGTTCCCATGATCGAGTCGCTGGTCCTAAAGGGAGTGCCTGCCGAGGTGATCGCCGATCATGACAAGGCGCGGGAGTGGGCAAGGGCGCAGAAGCTGGACGTTAAACCCGGTGATTCATACGCCAAAGTGCTCGACGAGATATTCAAGGAATTCGTGGAACCCCACCTTATACAGCCCACTTTTATTACGGATTATCCGGTGGAGCTGTCTCCCCTGGCCAAGAGGAAGCCCGACGCGCCGGAACTGGTGGAGAGGTTTGAGCTGTTCATCGCCGGGCGGGAGATCGCCAACGCTTTTTCAGAACTGAATGACCCCATTGACCAGAAGGAGAGATTCCTTAAGCAGGTGGAGGCAAAGCAGAAGGGTGACGAGGAGGCCCACTGGATGGACGAGGACTTCGTCAGGGCTCTGGAGTACGGCATGCCCCCGGCGGCAGGTGAAGGTATAGGCATTGACAGGCTCGTAATGCTTCTTACCAATTCCCATTCCATAAGGGATGTGGTACTCTTCCCGCAGCTGAAACCCGAGCAGTAAACCGCCGATGACGCTTAACTGAAATAATGGACCTTTCCTATTCGCTATTTATAGCCCTGCGCTATCTGAAATCAAAGAGGCGTAGTGGAGGTGTTTCCTTCAACACCGTTATCGCCATCAGCGGCGTGGCCGTCGGCGTAATGGCGCTCCTCGTAGTACTGTCGGTCATGAGCGGTTTCCAGGAGGACCTCCAGAGAAAAATACTCGGCGCCAATGCCCACGCTATTGTGCAGAGCTACCAGGGGGGAATTACCGAATACCCTTCATTGATAGCTCAGTTAAGGAAAGTGCCGCATGTGGTCTCTGTTTCTCCTTTTGTTCTCGGGCAGGTGATGGTGTCTTCAGGCCAGAGGGCGCACGGGGTTTTTCTGCGGGGCATTGATCCCTCAGCGGAGCTGAAAACCACGGATCTCCTCAAACATATAAAATACGGGAGCATTAATGACCTGAAGGAAATGGACTCCCTCCCCTGGATCGTTATCGGCAAGGAGCTTGCCGCCATGCTGGGGGCTTTCACCGGAGACACGGTCAATGTGATCTCGCCTGTGGGGGAGATGGGACCGCTGGGCATGCTTCCGAAGGTAAAGCGTTTCAGGGTTGCCGCCATCTTCGAAATGGGGATGTTCGAGTACGATAGCAGTCTTGTCCTCACGGACATGAAGGCGGCCCAGGACTTTTTCAAATACGGCAACGCGGTCTCAGGTATCGAGCTGAAACTGGACGATGTCTACAAGGCGCCGGAAGTGAGGGAGACCGTCAAGCAGAAACTTGGTTTCCCCTACAATGTGCGCGACTGGATGCAGATGAACAGGAATCTCTTTTCAGCGCTCAAGCTGGAGAAATTCGCCATGTTCGTTATCCTGATCCTTATCGTGCTGGTGGCTTCTTTTAATATCGTCAGCACCCTGATGATGAACGTGATGGAGAAGCAGAAAGAGATTGCGATACTGAAATCCATGGGTGCGACCCAAAGGGGCATCATGCTAATCTTTATGTTCCAGGGCTTGCTCATCGGGCTTATCGGCACCACCATAGGTATTACGGGAGGGTATGTCCTGGGCACCATACTGAATAACTACGAGATCATCAAGCTGCCTGCCGATGTGTATTACCTGAGCAAGCTGCCGGTGAAGATGCAGTTGGTTGATTTCCTTGCCGTGTCGCTGTCGGCGGTGACCATAAGCTTTCTTTCGACCCTCTATCCTTCGTACTATGCTGCGAAGATGAACCCTGTTGAATCGTTGAGGTATGAGTGATGTGCAAGCTGATTAGACGACTTGTCTGTATAGCGATGGTCCTGAGCATTGTGTTCCTTGTCTTGGCTTTTTGGAGCGGCGGCGAGAAATTCAGGTGGTTCGGTGAAAAAACCGGCGGCGCGATCAGGAGCGGAAGTGAAAAACTTGGCGAGAAGGCTGACGCGATCAAAGAGACGAAAGACACCACGACAAAGAAAGTAAACAAGTGGACAGGCAAGAAGGACCCGGATGAAGCTTCCGGTACGCCGAATGGAAAAAAAGCTGATGGACAGAAGAAAGCTCCGGGGAATGCCGGGGACGTAAATGAGGACAACGGGTTTCTCAGTGATATGTGGGACAGTGTTGTGGAAAAGGTGAAATCGTGGAAAAAGGAGTAATGCCCGTCTGATGGGAGCATTGATAGAGGTAGAGGGGCTTGAAAAAACTTTTCAGACCCCTGCCGGTGAATTAAGGGTGCTGAAGGGCATTGATGCTGCCTTTGCCAGGGGAGAGCTTGTGAGTATCATGGGCGCCTCTGGAGCTGGAAAGAGCACTTTCCTGCATATCCTGGGGACCCTTGATGCGCCTACCACCGGGAAAATACAGTACCGGGTTTCAGGCCAATCGGGCGCCGGGGGAGATGGTGCGGCCGTTGACCCCTTTTCGCTCGGCGGCCCCGAACTTGCTTCTTTCAGGAACCGGGTCATCGGCTTTGTCTTCCAGTTCCATTATCTGTTGCCTGAGTTCAGCGCTCTTGAGAATGTGATGATGCCGGGCCTTATAGCTCTCTCCGGGAAGGCGGGACAGGCGGGGAGGGAAGAGCTGAAATCACGGGCTGAGAAACTGCTGGATGAGCTTGGCCTTTTCGCCCGAAAGGACCACAAACCCGGCGAACTGTCGGGCGGAGAGCAGCAGCGGGTGGCAGTGGCGCGCGCTCTTTTACTCGAACCCGAAGTGGTCCTTGCCGACGAACCCACCGGCAACCTCGATACCGCCACCGGTGAAGAGCTTTTCAGGCTCATCATGGATATAAATTCCCGCAAGGGGGTCACATTTATTATTGTGACTCACAACGAATCTCTCTCCAGGAGATGCCACCGCATCATGGAGATGGCGGACGGCAAACTTGTGCGCGGATGAATTGAACACATGGGGCAAAATCGGTTATACTATAACGATTTGTTGACGGAGGACGACCATTAAACCTTTATTGCCGGATACAACTGAAAAAGAGACGGAGGACGACCTGAAGACGGAGATGGAGATATACCGCCACAGCGCCTCGCATATCATGGCCCATGCGGTAAGAGAGCTTTTCCCGGATACGAAATTTGCCATCGGTCCCGCCACGGCGGAGGGCTTTTATTATGACTTTGACAGGGCCGGGCCCTTTATCCCCGAAGACCTGGACAAGATCGAAAAGAAGATGAAGGAAATCATAAAAAAGGGCAACCCTTTTGTCAGGAAGGAAATGACCAGAAGCGACGCCATTTCTTTCTTCAGGGAGCGGGGTGAGGATTACAAGGTCCGGATACTGGAGGACCTCCCCGATGGCATGGTGTCCCTGTACGACGAGGGAGGCTTTACTGACCTCTGCCGGGGGCCCCACCTGCCGCGGACGAGCGCGGTGAAGGCTTTCAAGCTCCTGAGCATTGCCGGCGCTTACTGGCGTGGCGACGAAAAGAATAAAATGCTTCAGCGGATATACGGCACCGCTTTCTTCAGCAAGGAAGACCTGAAGGCGCACCTTGATTTCCTGGAAGAAGTGAAGAAGCGGGACCACCGCAAAATAGGCAAAGAGCTTGACCTCTTCAGCATAAGCGATGATATCGGTCCCGGCCTTGTCCTGTGGCACCCCAATGGCGCGATCATTCGGAAGACCATCGAGGATTTCTGGCGGGACGAACATCTAAAGGCCGATTACAAATTGCTTTTTTCCCCCCATATTGCGAAGCTGCACCTCTGGGAGAAGAGCGGACACTGGGACTTCTACCGGGAGAATATGTATTCGCCCATGGAGATAGACGAGATATCCTATGAAGTGAAGCCCATGAACTGCCCGTTTCATATAAGCATCTACAAGAGTTCCCTGAAGAGCTACCGTGAGCTGCCCATACGGTTTGCCGAACTCGGGACGGTGTACCGTTACGAGCGCTCCGGCGTCCTGCACGGGCTCATGCGGGTGAGGGGATTTACCCAGGACGATGCTCATATCTTCTGCACAGACGAGCAGATAGAGGAAGAGATCCTGAACATTCTGGATTTCACACTTTTTATCCTGAAGACCTTCGGGTTTGATTCTTATGAAATCTATCTTTCCACCCGGCCCGAAAAATATGTGGGAGCGCTCGAAAACTGGGAGAGGGCTACCAATGCGCTGAAACAGGCGCTTGAAACAAAAGGTCTGGCCTACCAGATGGACCCCGGTGAGGGTGTCTTCTACGGACCCAAAATTGATATTAAAATAAAGGATTCGCTGGGCAGGTCATGGCAATGCAGCACTATACAGGTGGATTTCAATCTTCCGGAGAGATTCGATACCGTCTACAGGGGAAGTGACGGCAAGGAGCACCGGCCCATCATGATCCACCGCGCACTCATGGGCTCCCTTGAAAGGTTCTTCGGTGTTCTCATCGAGCACTATGCGGGAGCTTTCCCTTTGTGGCTTTCACCGGTGCAGGTGGCGGTTCTGACAATTGCGGAGCGGCATGAAGGCTTTGCTAAGGAAGTATACGCGTCGCTCCGGAAAGCGGGCATACGGTCTGAGGTGCGCCTGGAGAATGAAAAGATCGGGTATAAGATACGCGAAGTCACCATGAGGAAAGTCCCGTATTCGGTCATAATCGGCGATAAGGAAGTCGAAGAGGGGCGTGTCACCGTCAGGAAGAGGAATGGGGAGAACATCGGCCCATTTACAACGGATGAGTTTATTGGGATAATAAAAGATGAAGCTGACAGCAGGCGGTAAGCAATTTTGGCCTGTTTGTCGTATACTATCAGCCGGATATTTCATTACCAGGAGGTGTGGACATAAGTAAAGATATCAGGGTCAACGAGGGCATAAGGACGCGGGAAGTGCGACTTATCGGCGATGAGGGAGAACAGTTGGGCGTCGTTTCCATCCAGGAAGCGTTGCGCATATCCAGGGAAAGAGGATACGACCTTGTAGAAGTTGCACCCAACGCTGCACCGCCTGTATGCAGGGTAATGGATTTCGGTAAGTACAAGTACCAGATGAGTAAAAAACATTCCAGCCGGAAGACCATTGATGTGAAAGAGGTGAAGATACGGCCCCAGATAAGCGAACACGATCTTGAACTCAAGGTGAGAAATATCAAAAGATTTCTCGACGACGGGGACAAGGCAAAAGTCACCATGTACTTCAGGGGACGTGAAATTGTTAGGCCTGAACTGGGGATGAAGGTGTTCGATAAGATGCAGGAACTGCTCGAGGGGAAGTTTTCCATTGAGCAGCGGCCCAGACTCGATGGGAACCATATTACCATGGTAGTGGGGCCCCTGAGTAAATAAAAACAGCAATTAGAAGACAATAAAACTCGCAATCAGGAAAGAGAGGAGGAAGAAATGCCGAAGATGAAAACGCACAGAGGCGCTGCCAAGAGGTTTAGTGTGACCGGCAGCGGGAAGATAAAGAGATTCAAGGCTGGTAAGAGCCATCTGCTCACCAGCCATTCGTCCAAAAAGGGAAGGAACCTCAGGAAGAGCGCCCTTGTCCCCAAGGTGCAGCTCGACAGTGTAAGAAAGATGCTGCCGTACCAGATATAGTCAGCCGCAAATCTGGTCCCGTTACCCGTATACATATAAAGAACCTGAGTTGCTGAAATAATGGTCCCGGCCCGTGGGGTCGGGGCTTTTTTGAGAGACAGTACTTGACGCCTCTGTCTCTAATCAATTAAACTGTCATCTTTACGTGTCAGTTATAAGTTTTTTTGCGAAAAATTATCAGCGCCACAGCAAGGAGGAAAAATGCCCAGGGCAAAAGGTGGTTTCAAGTCCAAACGGTATCATAAAAAAGTTCTCGACAAGGCAAAGGGTTATTACGGCGGTAGAAGCCGTCTTTACCGGGTTGCCATCCAGACGGTGGATAAGGCCCTTATAGCGGCCTACAAGGACAGGAGACTGAAGAAGCGTGAATTCAGAGCCCTCTGGATTGCCAGAATCAACGCGGCGGTCAGGTCCCTGGGCACGTCTTACAGCCAGTTCATGAACGGGCTGAAGACGGCGAATATCGCGCTGAACAGGAAAGCTCTCGCCGATATGGCGTACAATGATTTCAAGACATTCAGCGAGCTTGTAGAGCAGGTGGCCAAAAAATAGAGAGAAGAAATTCCGCTGGGAGCGGACAGGGTAACAGGTCCAATGCATTCCCTGTTCCGCACCTGCGTATCTTCCAAAACAGATATGGTGGAAGACCTCAAACAGACACTCCTCGATGAACTGAAGTCCGTTACCAATCCTTCCGATGTTTTTCAGCTGAGGGTCAAATATCTCGGCAAGAAGGGCATCATCACATCCCAATTAAAATCACTTTCCGGTCTTTCGCCGGAGGAGCGTCCCGCTTTCGGGAAAAAAATAAATGATATAAAGGTATTCATCGAAGGCGAGCTCGATGCCCTGGAGTCACGCCTGAAGGATGTGGAGCTGAAAAAGAAGCTCCTGGCGGAGTCCATCGACATCACGCTGCCGGGCAAATGCATCCCTTTTGGCAGGGAACATCCCCTGAGCAGGACCCTGGCCGAGATCGTGGATATTTTCGTTAAGATGGGGTTCAGTGTTGAGGAAGGTCCCGAGGTGGAACTCGACTATTACAACTTCGAAGCCCTGAACTTTCCCAAGGACCACCCTGCGCGGGATATGCAGGATACGTTTTTTGTGAGCGACGACATTGTTCTGCGGACCCACACGTCTCCCGTGCAGGTGAGGGGCATGGAAAAGCGGAAGCCCCCCGTGCGGTTTATCGCTCCCGGGAGGGTCTACCGGTGCGACGCCGACATGACGCATACCCCCGTTTTCCATCAGGTGGAAGGCCTTATGGTGGACAAACATATAACCTTCAGCAATCTGAAAGGTGTTCTGGAAGCCTTTCTCCACAGCATGTTCGGCCCAGGCACTCCGGTGAGGTTCCGCCCTAGTTTCTTTCCCTTTACAGAACCGTCGGCCGAAATAGATATCGGCTGCATCCTGTGCGGCGGTTCCGGCTGCCGCGTCTGCAAGGGGTCAGGCTGGCTTGAGATACTCGGAGCCGGCATGGTACACCCTGCGGTCTTCGAATCCGTGGGGTACGATCCAGGGGAGTATTCCGGGTTCGCCTTTGGTATGGGTGTGGAAAGACTAACTATGCTGAAGTATTCCGTAGACGATATACGGCTGTTTTACGAAAACGATATAAGATTCCTGAGGCAATTCTAAATGCGAGTACCGTTCGGATGGGTAAAAGAATTTGTTCCAGTGACCGCCTCAGCTGAAGAGGTGGCGCACAGGCTTACCATGGTCGGCCTCGAAGTGGAGGCGCTTGAGCCTGACGGCGATGAGATGATTTTCGAGGTGAATGTCACCCCGAACAGGCCCGATTGCCTTAGTATTGCCGGTATAGCGCGTGAACTTTCGGCCATCTACGGCTCAGAAATCAAGATCCCGGAACATACCATTATCTCCGGACCAGGGGAACTCGACATCAATGTAGACATCCTCGACACGGCCCTCTGCCGCAGGTATGCAGGAAGGGTGGTGCGGAGCCTCACTATCGGCCCTTCTCCCGAATGGATGAAAAAGAGACTGGAGCAATGCGGCATTCGCTCCATCAATAATGTGGTGGATGTCACCAACTATGTGCTCCTCGAACTCGGTCACCCTCTTCACGCTTTTGACCTGGGCACTATAAGGGGCGGACAGATCAGGGTTGGTACGCCGTCCCGGGTAACGGGCAATAATGCGGCGCTTGCTTTCACCACCCTTGATGGCACTCTGCGCGAAATTCCCTCTGATTCCCTTATGATATGGGATGCTGAAAGGCCTGTTGCGGTGGCCGGCATCATGGGAGGGCAGGATACGGAGGTCACCTCGGGAACAAAAGATGTTTTTATCGAAGGCGCATACTTTGACCCGGTATCCATACGCAGGACAGCCAAGACTCTGGGGATCAAAACGGAATCTTCTTACAGGTTTGAGAGGGGAACCGACATAAAGATGCTCAAGAAGGCCATCGACAGGGCGGCCTACCTTATGAAGAAGGTGGCAGGGGGCGTTGCTTTTGGGAAAATCGATATCTACCCAAAAAAGTATGCTCAGGCAGCGATCCGGGTCAGCTATGACAAAATAAGCAGAGTGCTCGGCCTGACGCTCACAAAAGAGGACATCTCCCTGTATCTCAAGCGTCTGGGCTTCACCGTTAAGGAAAATTCCGACTATTGTATTGTAACCCCCCCTGCGTACAGGACTGATGTGTCGCGAGATGCGGATATTATGGAAGAGCTTGCCCGGGCTTACGGATACGACAGGATCCTTGCGGAACTGCCACTGGCGACCGTGGGTATGGAAGTTGAGGATAATCCAGAGAAGGACACGCGTGAGAGGCTTTTGGGCGACCTGAAGGAATCATTTCTTAAAGCCGGCTTTACCGAGGTGATCAACTACAGCTTCATGGGCGAGCAGGACCTGGAGGTGCTCGGGCTTGCTGAGGACGACGAGAGGAGGACCGCTGTGCGGATACGAAATCCGCTGCGGGCCGAAGACTCCTATATGCGCACTATGCTTGCACCCTCGCTGATGCGCAACGTGGTGCACAATGTGGTCCACGGCAACAGGGAATTCAGGCTTTTCGAGATCTCGAAGGTATTTCTTAACCGCCGTCCTACGGAGGCAGGGCTCCCTGAAGAGCGCACACATTGTGCCGCTGTCTTGTACCGCGAGAAGATGCAGACCCTATACCGCGAGAACACGCCTGATTTCTTTATCATGAAAGGACTCGTGGAAGCGGTCCTGAATGATCTGAAAATACGCTCCTGGTCTTTTGTGAGGTCGCAGGAACCTTTTCTTCATCCGGGGCAGTCCGCGGACATTCTAATTGGCGGAGAAAGGATGGGATACCTTGGCGCGCTTTCGCCCCTTGTGACTGATCGTCTGGATATCAGTGTGCGCAAGCCTTCCCTCATGCTGATGGAAATCGATATGAATGCCGTTGTCCCTTATGCAATGCAGGAACTCAAATACATGTCCCTGCCGAAATACCCCTACATCGAAAGGGATACGGCCATTATCGTGGATGCTTCCCTCGAGGCGGCCTCAATTATCGGATGGCTCAGGGACTACCCTTCGGATTTGATAGAGGACATATCCCTCTTTGATGTGTACCAGGGCGTTAATATTCCGGGAGACAGGAAGAGCATAGCTTTCAATGTCCGTTACAGGGCACTGGAGCGGACTTTGCGGGATGAGGAGATAGACTCTTTGCATCAGGCCCTTGTGGAGCATGTCCTGGGAAAAACGAAGGGTGAACTGAGAAAGTAGACTGCCGGTTCCCTGCCTGACTATCTCTACCTTATGACTTTGTAGCCCGCTTTTTCTATTGCCGCTTCAATTTCCTCTTTTTTAAGTTTTGTCTCGTCGAAACTGACTGCTGCATTCCCAACCAAAACATCCGTTTTTGTTACTCCCTCAAGCGCGTCAAGGGCTTTTTTTACCCTCATAACGCAGTGCTGGCAACTCATTCCCTCGATTTGTATCGCCGCCTCTGCCATGTCGTATCCTCCTTGATGTGGTCGTGTGCCGTGCCGATTTATTGAGAAGTTTAGAAACAAAAGTTATTCAAGTATAACGTGAAAAGTGGAGCCGGCGCAAGGCTCGCGGCTTCTCCTTGTTGGGCCTTACCGTTTTTTCTTATTGATCCCCTCCTCTTTTGTGGTAATAACATTTTGTGGTAATAACATGGTCAAAAAATTTTCTTCCATGTATAATAAATGCTCTGTACCGATAACTGAAAGCCTTATTAAGGAAAGGAGGTGAAGAAAAGTGAAAAGATCAATTTTAGTGCTTTTATCCGTCTTATTCGCGTTTTCTTTCGGGTGTGCGACAAAGGAATACGTGAAGGAGCAGATCGATCCTCTTGCAGCCAGAATCGCCAAGCTGGAAGCCCGCGTGGCAGCTGTTGAGTCCAAACTGGGCTCACTGCAGGGCGATGTGAGCGCAGTCAGTAAGGACGCCGCTGCCGCAAAGGCATTGGCGCAGGATGCTATGAAGGCGGCACAGGACAGCTCCGTCAAGGCGGACGCTGCTGCAAGCAGGGCAGAAGCTGCGGCAAAGAAAGCTGAGGAATCATTGGGCAGCGCCGAGATGGCATCGAAGAAGGCGAAGAAGGCCTTCGAATTACAGCAGAAGAAGTAAAAAGAGCGCATTATTAATTCAGGCCCGGGGGCTCACGTGATTCCCGGGCCTTTTTATTTTCCCTCCTTTTAATACCCCTCCCAAGCTTCGATGCATTGTGCAACGCTGGTTGTTTATCTGCATCACCTCTGTTTTTATCGCAAAAACAACAAGTAGGCTTATCATGGGTTTTTACTATTGCATAGTGCAACGGCTGCGAATAAATCCCCCTCCTATTAATTTAAGAAAATTGGCGTTAAAACAATCAGTTATACCACAATTCCTCCCTGGCACGAAAGATGATATAGAGGTTATATCATCAACACTAAAAGGAGGACAGGACAATGAAAAAACTTATGAAGAAGTTCGAGACAGCCATGATGGCAGTCGCTTTTGCGGAAGCGGGAGAGCATGACACCGCGAGGCAGATAATGCATGAGGACAGGGAGAGAAAAACGGACCGCCCTTCCTCGCACAAAAGAGTACAGCCTAGAAAAGAACTCAGGGCCGACTGATACGGCGGACGCAGGAGAGGGAGCGATAACGGTGATGAACAAGCTTGCACGAGCGATGAAAGGGCTGGAGAATGCGCTGGCAGCGACCTCCTTTGCAGAGGAGGGGGAGTTCGATACCGCCAGGAGCATCATGAAAGAAGACAGGCGGGTCCTTCTGGCCGTGCGCAGAGGACAGGCTGACAGAAAGACTTTCAGGTACGCGGTTAATACCTGTAAGAGGATCGGGGCGCACCTGGACATCCTTTATATATCTCCTTCCGGGGAGATGGACCCCATCCTTGAAGAGTGTCTTATCGAAGCCAAGACAGAAGGTATTGACTACACTCTGGACCGCAAATGCGGATGCCTGAAGCAGGAGATAATCGATTACGTGAATGCAAAGAAGGGGATCCTGTTTGCCGTTACCCCCTCATCCGATACCATGGATGCCGCATGTAAGGGAAAGGGCGGACGGCTCTCTGAAGCATGGCGAAACCTGAGGTGTCCCCTTGTAGTTGTCGCAGACGGCGTGTAGCTTTACGAACTTGAAAACAAGGCGCCCTACGGCGCTGATATTTAAAGGAGGAAAAAATGGCAGGCAGTTACGGCAGTGCTAAAAAGAAACCATACGGCATGGCGATCATCATGGGGACAATATCCCTGGCGCTTTATGCGTTCCTGCTTTTACAGCAGGAGACCATTAACACTATTTTCGGACGGGGCGGCATATATGCGTTCCTTCCCATAGCGACAGCATTTATCTTTTCCTATTTCCACGGCTCTTTTACAGGGAATTTCTGGACGCTTCTGGGTGTCGAGGCTTCAAAAAAGAAAAGGGAGGTTAAGTAATTATGCACGATGTGATCAATGCTGCGGCCAACTTCATCAATCTTGACGCAATGACCATCACCTACCTTTTTCTCGTCGGCTTCGTGGGCGGGCTTGTGAGCGGTTTCATCGGGTCGGGAGGCGCCTTCGTGCTCACCCCCGCTATGATGAGCCTGGGAGTGCCGGGCCTTGTGGCAGTGGCGAGCAACATGTGCCACAAATTCCCCAAGGCGCTGATTGGTTCCATGAAACGCGCCAAGTACGGACAGGTGGATGTAAAACTTGGTATTGTTCTCGGCATATCCGCTGAAGCGGGCGTCCTGTATGGAGCGCATATACAGGAAGGCATAAAAAAGACTTTCGGCGACGCGGGTTCCAATCTCTATGTCAGCGTGGCTTTTGTCGTCATCCTGGCTGTTGTGGGCGGTTTTGTCCTTATGGATGCCTGGAAGACCTACCGTTCGGGCAGTTCCAACGAGGCGGAGAAGGTAACTAAACTTGCAAAATGGGTGCAGTCCGTCAATATCCCCGGCACCATGGTCTATTTTAAAAGCCTCGATGCAAGGATTTCCGTCCTCTTCACTATTCCCCTCGGTTTTGCCACCGGCATGCTTGCCGCCACCATCGCGGTCGGCGGGTTTATCGGTGTCCCTGCCATGATCTATGTCCTCGGCGCGCCGAGCCTTATGGCCTCCGCTACCGAGTTGGTTATAGCTTTTGTTATGGGACTGGGCGGTTCCTTCAAATACGCCATGAGCGGACTTGTCGACATTCGCCTCGCCATGATCATTCTCGCGGGCTCTCTCTTCGGCATCCAGCTTGGCGCGATCGGCACTACCTATGTCAAACCCTTCATGATCAAGGTGGTCATGGGAGTCATCATGGTTATCGTTCTTTTCAGCCGCGGCCTGATGGTGCCGGTTTACCTGGCACAGCTCGGACTTATCGAGAAGATGGGTGAAAGCACGGTGAAGGCTCTTAAGAGCACGAGTTTCGCCATTATGATCTTTGCACTGGCCCTTGGCGCGTTTATCGTACTGAAGGCCATGTGGCAAGGGCGCAAGGCTGAGCGCGAAGCAGCAGGCGTTCAGGTCCTGGAGCACGGCAAGGCATAAAGCATGACTGCAACAGGGAAAGGAGGCAGAAGGAAAATGCTTGTGGCTATCGATGGTTCGGTCTCCGGGATGCATGCCCTGAAGGAATCTTTCAAGCTGGCGGCAAAGGAGAAAAGCTGGATAACAGTCGTGTCCGTTGTCCCGCCGTACGAAGGAGACCTGGATATGGTCGCCATAGGCAATGTCCAGCACGCCATGCGCTTTCCCTGTGAAAAAGCCCTTGCAGAGGCCGAGGCCCTTGCAAAGGCGGAAAGGGTCCTGATTAAAACGGTCTGCGAGGAAGGCGATCCGTATGAGAGGATCGTCGACCTCGCAGACGCCGAAAATTGTGAGTTGATTGTTATGGGGCGAAAGGGCTCGGGCGCTATGAGCAGGAGTCTTGTCGGCAGTGTGGCGGCCAGGGTCATAGGCTTCAGCACAAGAGATGTCCTCATTATTCCCATGAATGCAGTTGTAGATTGGAAGAGCATCCTTGTTGCAACGGACGGCTCCCGTTACAGCGCAGCGGCTGTGGAAAGGGCCATAGACTTTGCAAGCTCTTACGGCGGAACTCTTTCTTTCGTGTCGGTGGTGGATGTGCCGGCTGAATTCTACGGGGAAGCGCCGCAGGCTGTGGAAGACCTGGTAACCAAGGCGCGCGGTTATGTGGAAAAGGCGAAACAACAGGCTGAAGCCGCCGGGGTAAAGGCGGAAGCCCTTGTGCGCGAAGGGGAGACCCACCAGGTCCTGCTGACCCTCGCCGCAGGCATGCATGCGACTGCTATTGTGATGGGTTCCCATGGCCGCACCGGCCTCAAGAGGCTGCTTATGGGCAGTGTCACCGAAAAGGTCATCGGTCTTGCCTCCTGTCCAGTGCTCGTCTCCCGCCTTTAATCCTCCGGGTTAGTTGCGATAATTGGTACGCCCGATTGAAAAACATGCAATATTTATGGTAAGGTTACTTTGTTTTAAGCACGTCTTGTTTTAATCGTCTCTTTTAATGGGGTAGCAGCGCAAAATGTGCGCTGACATTTTCGTGAGGGGAAGGGGAACGATTATTTTGAAAGTATCTGGTGTATCCGCGATTAGTAAGTCAAATCTTTCAAGCCCCCTAATATGATTCACAAGATTAATCTGCGTGTGTTGAGCAGAAAACCTGATAACATCACAAATGGAATATTAGTCAGCCTGGGTAATGCAGGTGAATCAGTAGGTTGCGATAATGCTGGTTGTTTGCATACTCATTGGAGGGCGATGATAGTCCGGTGTTAGCGAGAAAGTATCTAATAACTGGTTCCCCACTCGCTCCGCTCGTGGGGAATGCGGCAGTTAAGCCGTGAACTCCTGGGGAAATCGCTCCGCGACTGGAGAACCAGGAGTTCAAGACCGACCCGCTTCGCGGCGGCTTAA
>Ga0315281_10004347_pt1 | contig 20570 bp, 10 predicted proteins | sample YL17G07_0_MG_FD_204540 | JGI IMG/M metagenome (GOLD analysis project Ga0315281, IMG submission 204540) | Sediment microbial communities from Yellowstone Lake, YNP, Wyoming, USA - YL17G07_0 | ecosystem: Environmental > Aquatic > Freshwater > Lake > Sediment | place: USA: Wyoming | collected...
CAATGTCCTCTCCCCAGATATCTATAATGATAGAGTCAAGACTGTCTTTTGCCTCCACGACCGCCTCGATGCCGAATATCCCGAGGATGTCCTCGATCATCCCGACAGGCTTAGACGTACTGTCTACTAGTTCCCCCGTGGGCGCCATGTCAGCATCTTTTCCCCCTGGCCCGGTTTCTTCCTCTTCCTCGATCCCGGCTGGCTTATCCCGAGCTTTGCCAATAACTTCCCATTCGCCGATCAGCTCCACGCGAACCCGGGCTTCCTTGTCGCCAAGACCCAGAAAGCCTTTTTTCGGCTCCTCCAGGATCTCGACGTAAATGTCGTCCCTCTCGAGCCCGAGCTCTTCAAGAGCAATATCTACCGCTTCATCAACCGTTCTGCCTGCATACTCCCAAGACTTCTCCCTCATTAGATACCCCTCTGCCCTATCTTAAGGTTCACTTCTTCTTGGATCCCTTCTTCTTTGCGGGATATTTCTTTGCCCCGCCCTTCTTCTCCGGCTGCTTTGAGGTAGCAGCAGGTTTCTGCCCCTGCGGCTTCTTTGCAGGAGCCGCACGATCCCTCTGTTGCCCGGACGGTTTCTTGCCGGCCGGCGGTCTTTTTGCTCCATCCTTCGAAACAACACGGTCGGCCTCTGCCCCTTTCAACGGCACTCCAGCCTTCTTGGCGCCGGTTTTCTCGGGAGGCCGTAGCTTCAAGAAAACAAGAAGCCTCGACCAGTATTCACCGTGTTTGAATCTGAATCTTTCTACGAACTTGACCGGTTCGCCGGCTTTCTCCAATTGCTCCCTTCGTTCCTGGTAGAAACCCTCACGCCGAAGCTGGAAGTACTGCTGGGCGATGGTAAGGACGCTCGTGACTATTATGTAGATCGTTATCCCGGCTGGAAGAATCCACGCGAACACTCCGAAGAGTACCGGCATAAAGGCCATCATCTTGGATTGCCTCGGGTCGGTCGTCATCATCTTCGTCGAGATGTAGCCTGTGATGACCGTCAAAAGAATGAGTATTATTACCGCTATATACTCGCCCCCGGGATAACGTATTGTCTTCATGTGATTCTTCGCCACTGCGTCGTATATCTTTATGTTGCCACCGGACCACATTATCGCCCCGGTTGCCACTATGTTCTTGATCCCCAGGAAGCTGTAATGGCTCAAATCTTTTATCCAGGTCACGTACTTGGTCGTGCCGTGTAAAACAGCGAAAAGCGCAAACAGGATAGGAAGCTGGAGCAGCAAGGGCAGGCAACCCCCCAGAGGGCTGACCTTGTTCTCCTTGTACAGCTTCATCATCTCCTGCCCCATCTTCTCCCTGTCGTCCTTGTATTTCTTCTGGATCTCCTTGAGCTGGGGCTGGAGTTTCTGCATGGCGATCATTGACTTCGTCTGCTTAATGGACAGAGGAAGAACTACGAGTCTGAATGCAACTGTCAGCAGGATGATGGCGAGCCCCAGGTTGCCTGTCAGCTTGTCGAAGAACTCGAGGACTACCGCGAAGAACTGGCTTATTTGTTTAAGCCCAGGGAGTTTATCAATGCTTGACATTCTATAGAATACCTAGTTCAGGGGGGATCGTATCCCCCGGTTGCAAAGGGGTTACACCTCATTATCCTGTAGCATCCCTTCAGAGAGCCCTTCGCAACACCGTATTTCATCACCGCCTGCTCGAAGTATTCCGAACAGGACGGATAATATACGCATCTCGGCTTTAGTGCGGGAGAAACTATTTTCCTGTAAATCTTTACAGGTAGAATCAATGCTTTTCTAATCGTATTCCCAGTTCTTGTCCCACTCAACTTCCGACCCTTGTTAATAAGCCTTCAATCTCTTTTACCAATAATTGGTAATCTACTCTTTCCGCTCCCGGTTTGCACTCTATCAAATACACATGCCCTGGCTTCAGGCTTTGTCTCAGCTCAATAATACACCCGCGAAGGCGTCTTCTTATAAGGTTCCGGTCGACGGCCCTCTTGAACCCCCTGCGAATTACGATTCCAACGGCAGGTGGGCCTGGTTCGACCGCTCGTTCAGTTGAAACCCAGGAAAGAATATGTTCCCCGCGAAGAAGAACGCCCTCCTTCTTCGCCGATCTTATCTGGCTGGACTTCGTCAACCACCGGAGATCAATGCCTTGGTTGCCTGTCATACCGATAGCCCGGACTCAAGCGCTGAGTCGGGATCTCCCCTTGTCCCTCCTGCGCTTCAGTATCCTGCGCCCGGCCTTCGTCCTCATGCGCTTGCGAAAACCATGCTCTCTCTTTCTTTTCCTTACCTTGGGTTGGTATGTTCGCTTCAATGCGCTGTCTCCTGGACGAATTGACCCGGCGATTAAGCAGGCTAATTATACAGAACGGCAACTTGTTGTCAAGGAACGAGGTGCCGCGAATGGCTTTATTAAGGGAAAAATCGCCAGCCAGCTGGAAAGTGGTTGTATTGCTAGAGATCCCGTCTCAAAAAATATTTTTTTATTCAGCCAAACGTATTGCATGAGTAGAATCCAGTTGCTATAATCCTCGCCGCAGGCCCAAGGTTTGGACCATGGGCCTTTTCTTCGTTAAGGCGGTTGTTCCACAATTGTGGAAACCGCTGTTGATAACATGTTGTTATTTGTTCCTATCCTTGGAGTGCCAGGAGGAAGCTGCACTCAGGAAGGCAGATGCGGTGCTTTCACGGGGTGTAATTATCCACAAGGATGTGGAAAACATGTTGAATCCCTGTTTAAGACCCGCTTTCATGCCTTCCGACCGAGCACTGACTTTCACCAACGGCGTCGTATAAGGTATTCCCCATGGAACAAAAGGTAGCGTTAGACTACGAGGGAACCGAAATCAAAGCCGTCTGGGAGAATTGCCTCGATTATCTTCGGGGGAAAATATCGTCGCCGTATTTCTCTTCCATGATCAGCCCGCTCCGCCCGCTATCACTTGAAGACGGCACGTTAACCATGGCGGTCCCGAATACGTTCATAAAGGACAGGGTTGAGTCCAGCTACATGGATAGCCTGACGGAGGCTGCGGCAAAGGGGTTCGGCATGGAGTGCCGGGTCGTGCTGACCGTGGCCACCCCGCCTGACTTGATAGAATCGATGGCATCTCGTTCCGAGACAACAGATGAGCATCCCGAAGTCTTGAGTAGGGGGTCCGACGGCAGTCTTCTCTTCGAAGGGGCGGCCCCGGGCCAGAAGAAGTACACCTTTGAGAACTTCATCGTAGGTGATTGCAACAAGTTCGCCTACAACGCTGCCCTGATGGTCGCTGAGGTACCCGGTCATAACTACAACCCTCTTTTCATATATGGAGGCACTGGGCTGGGCAAGACCCACCTCCTCCTTGCCATCAAGGACTACTCTGAAAAGCTTAACCCGAGCATAAAGGTCAGGCTTGTTCAGACGTCCCAGTTCATAGACGAGTTCGTGACCACGCTCACCATGAAGCGTGACATGGCTACTTTCGACCAGAAATATATCAACAACAAGATAGTCCTTTTCGATGACATCCAGGCGCTGAGCGGGACAGACGCAACGCAGAACAAGTTCTTCGATATCTTTAACCTGATGTACCATTCGAACAGCCACATAGTGCTATCGAGCGACAGGCTGCCCAGTGAGATGGCAAGGCTCTCCGACAGGATACAGTCGCGGTTCGAGGGCGGCCTGATAATAGACATCAAGCCCCCGGATCTGGAAACCCGGCTCGCAATCCTCCGAATGCGAGCAAGAACGGAGAAGGTAGAGGTCCCCGACGACGCCATGATTTACATAGCCTCAAAAGTAAAGGAAAACATAAGGACAATGGAAGGCCTGCTTAACCGCGTAGTAGCGCACCACCAGCTCTACGGGATGAAGATAGACCTGCCAATGGTACAAGAGGTTTTGAAAGACCAGGTCGCTGAACATGATCATCCAAATGCTCCTTCTGTTGACCTTATCCAGAACCTCGTGTCTAACTTCTACAGCATCCCAAAGGAGGACCTGACCGGCAAAAACCGGTCAAGGTCACTTGTGCACGGGCGCCAGGTGGCCATGTACCTTTGTAGAGAACTGACCGCTGAGACCCTGCTCTCAATCGGTGGCAAGTTCGGTGGAAGGGACCACAGCACCGTCCTCCACTCCTGCCGCAAGATCGAATCCATGATCAAACAGAGGAAGGACATACTTCGAGAGGTCCGGGAACTCACGAACATGATAAACAAGTCCATCTGACAATCTTTAAGAGAGTGTTTTCCACAAATAGTTGGAAATGTTGAGCTGAAGGCGTTGAAAAGGCCACAAAAGGGAATGGGTTTTGCACAATCCTTGCACCAAAAACTCCAGGAAGAAGCTTCATTTCTCCGTGACCTTCTTTGTTTGTCCATATTGTCTACAGCGGTGAAAACACTCTCTATACAATTAAAAGATCGCTTTTTTTCCGTTATGAAGGGAAAAATCATACTTCTCCACTTACCCACACCGGTTATTATTATTACTATTATTTATATAACTATATTTAATGGCTCACCTGTTCAGTTTTCAGGATGTTAATAAGCCGTAGTCGCAATTGTGATATATAATTCTTTCTTAGGTAGTACCGGCACAGAGAGCCAGGGGGAGTTGCAGAATGATAGTTTCCTGTGAAAAAGAAAGGTTGAACGGGTGCGTTCAAACGGCGCTTAGAGCCGTGTCTACAAGGGTCACAATGCCGATACTCTCTGGGATTTTAATAAACGCGGAGACGGGCAGGCTGACGGTAAGCGCGACCGACCTTGAGATGAGCATACGATCCGAGACAGCGGCACAGGTGCAGGAAAGCGGGTCAACGGTCGTTTCCGGCAGGCTGCTCGGTGATATCATGAAGAACCTGCCGGCGGGGGATGTAAGTGTCGAGACCAGTGATAAGTACCTGACCATCAAGAGCGGAGGCGGGGAATACCGGATCAGGGAGATGATGCCGGAGGACTTTCCACAAATTCCCACATGGGAAGGTGAGGCCGTCTTAAAGGTGGCCGGGAGTGTCTTCTCAATGGCTGTACAACAGACCTCGCGAGCTTCCTCGAGCGACGAGAAAAGGCCTGTTTTAACAGGGACTTTAATTGAGAAAAACGTGAGCGATGGATCGATGAAGTTGGTCTCCACCGACAGCTACAGGTTGGCCTGGAGGGAGATCGAAGCAGGCGGTGGAGCGGCGGGCTGGGAAGACTGCATTATTCCGACAAAGACGCTGAACGAAATGGCAAGGCTGGCGGGGAGCATGGATTCCGACATAGAGATGAAGACGCAGGAAAAGCAGGCGATGTTCAAAGCGGACGACCTAGTGATAGCGAGCAGGTTGATCGAGGGGCAGTTTCCCAATTACAAGCAACTCATACCGAAGGGCGAAAAAACGTCTGTCAGGGCAAACAAAGAAGAGTTGCTGGCCGTGCTTAAAAGGGCGCTGATCTTCGGACACAACATGAGGCTGGGCGTCTATGGTGACCACTTGAGGATTGCCACGGAGACACCGGAAGTGGGGGAGTCCAGGGAGGATGTAGCGGCTGAGGTAACCGGGGAAGAGATTGAAATAGGGTTCAATGGTGGTTACCTGGTGGATGGAGCAGCGGGTGTTGAAGGAGAGAGGGTTGAGATAAGAATGGACGACCCGCAGAAGCCCGCTCTGATAAAGGCGGAGGAAAGCGATAAGTACGCCTACGTGTTGATGCCTGTCAGGCTGAGGTAGATATTAAGAAAAAGCCGGGCAGGCGCTGGTCAATTGGTACTAAGAACGCTTGAGTTGTTCAATTTCAGGAATTACGAACACCTCGATATAGAGTTTTCACCCCACCGGAACCTCGCAATAGGCAGAAACGCCCAGGGCAAGAGCAACCTTCTCGAATCCATTTACTTCTTGTCCTACCTGCGTTCAAAACGCGCCAGAACACTCGCCGACCTGGTCAGAGAAGGTCATGAAGAGGCGTCGGTGCTCGGGTCTATCATAGGTGACGGGTCGGAGGCCAGGGTGAGATTGACCGTTGGCGCAAGGGGACGGACTGCGGAGGTCAACGGGCAAAAGGTGGGATCGTCGGCGAGAGTAAGAGGAAGAATGAAATGCGTGTCTTTTGATCCCGACGACCTCTGCCTGGTGAAAGGAGAACCGGGAAGGAAGAGTGGGTTTCTGGACGAGACACTGGAGGCGCTCGGGCCTATGGGTGCCGTCGCTATCAACCAGTACGGGCACGCGCTCAGGCAGCGCAACGCTATCCTCAAAGTCTGGGAGAGATACGGAACAGGCCTCGAGGACGCGATCGGGCCGTGGAGCCGGGGACTGGCCACCTACGGGGCGAAGATGGTGGCTTCGAGGTTAGAGATGCTGCGCACCATGGAGGAAGTGGTGGAGAGGCTGTACCGCGAGATCTCGCAGGATGAAAAAAAAGTGGAGTTGCGATACGCGGGGACTTTTGGCCTGGAGGACGCGTCAGAGGGGGAGATCTTCGAGAACATGCAGAGGGCGCTCGATTCGGTGTTGGTGGAGGAAAAAAGGGAACGTGCAACAAGGGTAGGTCCTCACAGGGACGACGTTGAAATAAGGCTTGGCGGGCGGGACGCTCGTTACAAGGCCTCGCAGGCGGAACTGAGGACTCTCGCGTTCTGCATGAGGTTGGCCCAGAAAGAGCACGTCGAGCGAAAGACGGGGCAAACGCCGGTGATACTTTTCGATGATGTTCTGTCGGAGCTAGACGAGGGAAGGAGGCGCCGGGTTCTGGACCTCGCCGGAGGAGAAAGCCAGGCGATGCTCACCGCGACGGAAGCGACTGCGGACATGAAGCGCGCGAGCGATAAGACGCTGGTGGTAGACGGGGGAATGATAAGCATTGGCTGAGCTCGAGAGGGTTGGGGATATCATAGCGAGGAAGGCGGCGGTGGACCCCCGAAAGAGGAGGTTAAGGCTGGAGCTCTTGAGAAACAGCTGGCCTTCTCTCGCCGGGGAGCGGCTGGCTGAACACAGCAGGCCCACCAGGCTGTCCAGGGGCACGCTGATTGTTGCGGCCGACGGCGCTTCGTGGGCGGCGGAGTTCAGCGCGATGTCAGGCATGATATTGAAAGGCATTGAGAAGGTGCTGGGAAGAGGGGCTGTCAGGAAGGTCAGGGTTTCAGCGAGGGCGGGGCCCGAGCGGGCGGAGCCGGGGGCGGCAGAGGATGTGGGTTGGGGCGAGGTCAAGGGGGAGCATCTTGAAGGAGAGATAGGCGAGGCGCTGAGTACTCTCGAGGACGAAGAAGTGAGAGAGGCGCTGGGCCGCATGGTCCGGGCGAGCAGGTCAAGCAAGCATAGCAAGCGGGCCCGCGGCTGAGGCGCTGTTTTTTGCGTAATAATGCGGAATTAAGTAGTGTTTAATGATATAATTTAAACATGAGATCCGCCCGAAAACGAGTGTGACCTGTTGAAGGAATCTCCCGTGCTGACGACGGGATTCTCCATGCGGTAAAGAGGTGTATTTGGTGGAAGAAAGGGACGTTGAAGCCGCATATGACGCTAAAAGCATAACGGTCCTGGACGGCCTGGAAGCGGTCAGAAAAAGGCCGGGCATGTATGTGGGGTCGACCGGGTTCAGGGGCCTCCATCACCTGGTATACGAGGTCGTCGATAACAGCATCGACGAGGCAATGGCCGGGTTCTGCGAGCAGATATTCTTGACGCTTGAGGAGGACGGCTCTGTAACGGTGATCGACGACGGCAGGGGGATCCCCGTCGGCGATATAGCCCGGTTTAAGAAGTCCGCGGTGGAGGTAGTGCTGACGATGCTGCACGCTGGCGGGAAGTTCGGAGGAGCGGGGTACAAGGTGTCCGGGGGACTGCACGGGGTCGGCCTGTCCGTGGTGAACGCGCTTTCGGAGTGGCTCGAAGTGCAGGTCGGGCGAGACGGGAAGGTCCACAGCCAGCGGTACGAGAGGGGAAAGGCGGTCACAAAGCTCGAGGTCATAGGAAAGACGAAAAAGACGGGAACGCTGATCAAGTTCATGCCGGACGGCGAAATATTCGATGAGCTCGAGTTCAAGTACGAGACGATAATCCAGCGCATGCGGGAAGTGGCGTACTTGAACGGCGGCCTGGAGATAGTAATAGAGGACAAGAGAACCCCGGGGGAGCCGAAGAAGGCGACTTACAAGTACAAGGGCGGGGTTGTCGATTTCGTGAAGTACCTGAACTCCGCGAAGGAACCGATCCAGAAGCGTGTCATATACATAAAGGGGGCAAGGGAGGACGCCGAGGTGGAGGTGGCAATCCAGTACAGCGGCGGATACATCGACAACGTCTTTACGTTTGCCAATAACATAAACACGCATGAAGGCGGGACGCACCTTATCGGCTTCAAGGCGGCGCTGACCCGTACCATCAACGATTACGCGAAGAGCCATAACCTCCTTAAGGACAGGGACGGCAGCTTGAGCGGGGAGGATGTCAGGGAGGGGCTGACCGCGGTGGTCAGCGTCAAGATGAGGGACCCGCAGTTCGAGGGGCAGACGAAGACGCGCCTGGGGAACCCTGACATCAAGGGCTTCGTAGAGTCGACGGCGAATTCGGGGCTTTCCCAGTTTCTCGAGGAGAACCCGGGTGACGCGAAGAGCATAGTGAACAAGGCTCTTACCGCGTCGAGGGCAAGAGGCGCGGCGAAGCAGGCCCGGGACCTCGTACGCAGGCAGAGCATCCTGGAGAGCAGTTCGCTTCCCGGGAAGCTCGCTGACTGCTCGATCAAGGACCCCTCACTTTGCGAGATATTCCTGGTAGAGGGAGATTCGGCCGGTGGCTCTGCGAAGCAGGCCCGGGACAGGAGCTTCCAGGCGATACTCCCGCTGAGGGGCAAGATCCTTAACGTCGAGAAGTCGGGGCCGACGAGGGTGTTCTCGTCGCAGGAAATCCAGGCCATCATAACGGCCATCGGGACGAACGTGCGAGACGAGTTTGACATGAGCAGGGCGCGGTACCACAAGGCGATCATTATGACGGACGCGGACGTGGACGGAGCGCATATCAGGACACTCCTGCTAACCTTCTTCTACCGTTACATGTCCGAATTGATAGAGGGGGGCTATATATACGTCGCCCAGCCGCCGCTCTACCGCGTGCAGGTGGGCAAGAAGAGCCTGTATGCCTTTAATGACGCTGAGCTTGAGAGGGTGCTGAAAGAGAACGACGGCAGCAAGGCCTCGATCCAGAGGTTCAAAGGCCTGGGGGAGATGAACCCGGAGCAGCTCTGGGAGACGACGATGGATCCCCAGAAACGGAACCTCCTGCAGATGAACATCGATGACGCGGTGGCGGCGGACCAGGTCTTCAACACCCTGATGGGCACCGACGTCGAGACGAGGCGCAGGTTCATCGAGGAACACGCGAGAGACGCCAGGTTCATCGACACCTGAGACCGGGTTAACAAACGCCCGGTGAAGGGGAAAGAGGAAAGATGATCGACCTCGTCGGCGGAAGGACCGAGCCGGTAGAGCTCGAGGAGGAGATGCAGCGCTCGTACCTCGAGTACGCGATGAGCGTGATCGTGGGCCGGGCCCTGCCCGATGTGAGGGATGGGCTCAAGCCGGTCCACCGCCGCATCCTCTACAGCATGCTCGAGTCGGGGCTCACCCCCAATAACCCCCACAGGAAATGCGCGCGCGTGGTCGGAGACGTGATGGGGCGCTACCACCCGCACGGTGACGCGGCTGTCTACGACACCCTGGTTCGCATGGCGCAGGATTTCTCGTACCGGTATGAGCTCGTGGACGGGCACGGGAACTTCGGGTCCGTAGACGGGGATAACCCGGCCGCCATGAGGTATACGGAGGCGAGGATGTCCCCTGTCGCGCTCGAGCTACTCGATGACATAAGGAAGGACACCGTTGACTTCGTTGACAACTACGACGGGTCGATGCAGGAGCCCGTCGTGCTGCCCGCGAAATTCCCCAACCTTTTAGTGAACGGGTCCACTGGAATAGCGGTGGGTATGGCTACCAACATACCCCCCCACAACATAGCCGAAGTGGCGGACGCCACGGTTGCTGTGATTGACGATCCCGACATTTCCCTGGAAGAACTCATGAAGCACGTCAAGGGCCCTGACTTCCCGACCGGGGGGCTCATCATGGGGAACGAGGGGATATTACAGGCTTACAGTACCGGGAGGGGCATCATATATCTGAGGGCGCGGGCCCACGCCGAACAGGTAAAAGGGAGCCGTCAGCGCATAGTAGTGACCGAACTCCCATTCCAGGTGAACAAGGCCAAACTCGCCGAGAAGATAGCCGAGCTCGTTAAGGACAAGACCGCGACCGAGATAGCGGATATACGCGACGAGTCTGACCGGAGCGGGATGAGGTTTGTCGTCGAGCTTAAGCGCGAGGCCGAACCCGAGGTCGTTCTGAACCAGCTTTACAAGCACACCCAGATGCACATCTCGTTCGGGATCATAATGCTCGCGCTGGTAGACGGCGTCCCGCGCACTCTGCCGTTGAAGGATCTCGTCCAGAAGCAGATAGAGCACAGGCAGGAAGTTGTAACCAGGAGGACCTCGTTCGATCTCAAGAAGGCGCAGGAGCGCTCGCACATTCTGGAGGGCCTGCTGGTCGCGCTGGACAACCTGGACGAGACGATCCAGCTCATCAAGAAATCAAAGACCGTGGACGAGGCCAGGGGCAGGCTCATAAAGAGATTCAAGCTGACGGAGGTGCAGGCGCAGGCGATCCTGGACATGAGGCTGCAGAGGCTCACGGGCCTCGAGAGGCGGAAGGTAAAGGACGAGCAGGGGGAGCTGAAAAAGAAGATCAAGGAACTGAAGGCGATACTCGACGACCCGCAGAAGGTGCTGGACATCATCAAGGAAGAGCTGGTAGCCGTCAAGGAGAGGTTCGGCGACGACAGGCGCACGGAGATAGTCGGCCCGGCCGAGGACCTGTCTGTCGAGGACCTCATCGCCGAGGAGGAGATGGTCATAACCATCACCCACTCCGGGTACGCGAAGAGGGTCCCGGTGACGACCTTCCGCAAACAGAAAAGAGGGGGCCGGGGCGTCACGGGGATGGACCTGAAAGAGGGCGACTTCGTCGAGCACCTTTTCATAACGACGACGCACCATTACATACTCTTTTTCTCAAACAGGGGTAAGGTCTACCGGCTGAAGGTGCATGAACTCCCCACGGGGAGCCGCATTTCCAAGGGGAAGGCAATGGTTAATCTTTTACCCCTTGATTCCGATGAAAAGATAGTGGAGGTCATGGCGACCAGGGACTTCGGGGACGACAAGTTCCTGGTGACCGCGACGAAGGGCGGGATCGTCAAGAAGACGCGGTTCGATTTGTATGATTCAGCCCGCAAGGATGGGATAATAGCATTGAAGCTTTTCAAGGGCGACGAGATGATCGGCGCGCGGCTCACGGACGGGAATCAGGAGATAATGCTGATCTCCGAGAAGGGCCAGGCGATCAAGTTCAACGAGAAAGACTGCCGCCCGATGGGCAGGGCCACGGCCGGGGTGAAGGGGATAAGGCTGGAGGCGAGGGACCGCGTTATAACAATGGAGGTCCCCGGCGAGGGCGCGGACCTGCTCGTGATGACGGCGAACGGGTTTGGGAAGAGGACGTCGGTCGGCCAGTACCCGCTTCACCGGCGGGGCGGCAAGGGCGTAAGGACGATAAAACTGACCGAGAAGAAGGGCAAACTGGCGGGGGCGAGGTCGGTGCGGGACAACCAGGAATGCCTGGTGGTCTCGCAGGAGGGAATAATAATCAGGGTCCCGGTGAACGGCATTCCCAGGACCGGCAGGGCGACCCAGGGGGTCAGGGTTATGCGGGTCCGGAAAGGCGACAGGGCCAGCGCGTTGGCCCTGGTGGTCTCCGGTGACAATAGGGGGAGCGGCGAGGAAGAGAGCCCCGAGCAGGGTTGAGGACCAGCGCCGCCTGCGGCAGCCGAATTAAATCCATTTGCGGGTGATAGGGATGTTCCGTCTCAGAGAGCAGGAGCCGGAGAGCATACTCCCCATGTTCGAGGCGTTCAGGGACTTCGCCGACGCCGTAGACACGGCGATCGTCCTTGTTACCCCGGAGCGCAGGATCGTCTATTTGAACCGTGCTGCCCATCAACTGTGGGGTGACAAGGAGGGGAGCCTCTGTTACCGAACGCTTCGCGACTCGCGGAGAGTCTGCTCCGACTGCCCGCTCAGCGGGGTCGTCAAGACCCTCAGGGTAGGCAAGAAAGAACTGAGAATGCACACGGCGGACGGATGGCACACCTACGAGAATCTCTATGTTCCTCTGAGGGGACCACACGCGCGGCCGCAGCTTGTCGCTTTACTGAGCACCAACGTTGACTATCAGAAGCGTCTCGAGCGGGAAGTGGCCATGGAGCGGGAACTCAGCAGGGCCCTTCTGACGTCACTGAGCACTATCGTGATCGGCGTTGACGGGGCCGGTCGGGTGGAGTTCGTGAACCGCGCCGGGGAGCAGATAAGCGGGTACACGGAGGGGGAAATCGCGGAGGGAGGGGGCCTGCGCTTGCTGGTTCCGGAGGAGTCCAGGGACGAGGTTGACAGGTACCTCGACTCGATAAAGAAGGGGACCGAGCCCCACGGCTCGATGCTGGCGTCCATTATGACCGGGGACAGAAAGGAGCGCGCTTTTTCCTGGTCCTGCTCATCCTTGCTCGGGGCGGATGGTCGGCTGGAGAGGGCGCTGATCATAGGGCAGGACGTGACGGAAAGGGTACTTGTGCGCGTGGAGGCGGAGAAGCGCGCCCTCGAGCTGGAGATAGTGAACGAGATACTCAAGAAGGCGGGCACCTCCGTCGCCGTTGAAGAGATGCTGGACGCGACGCTCAGCGCGCTTCTGGAACTGCCCGGATACCGCTGCGGCGTCGCTTACCTTATCGGTGAGGAAAACCTGGCGTTCCGGCGCCTGGCGATGCTGGGGTTCGCGAAGAGCGAGCCACCTCGGTCGATCAAGTGGGTCGAGAGGGAGTTTCCCGCGACGGCGGTTTACGGTAGGGGGATCGAGCACGCCTGGCCGGACACCAAGATGCACCCGGCGGTGCGTGAACTTCTCGAAAGGGAAGGCCTCAAGGGGGTCATCGCGGTACCACTGGTGCCGGGTGGGCAGCCGGTGGGGATGTTGCTCCTCGGACACGATTTTTCGGCGGATGGAGTCGAGGAGGACAGGTCGATAATGGAAGCTGCCGCCGAGGCTTTTGACCTCGGGGCAGAGAGCATGTTTCTAAGAGCGCGCGCCGGGGAGCGCGCGAGAGAGGCCTCGGCGCTGTACCGGGTAGCCCGGAGCATAACGGAGGAGGTGGTGCTCGATAGGACGCTGGAGAGGGTGGCCGAGGAGGCGGCAGGGCTTTTCAAGGTCGATATCTCCAGCATCTTCCTGTACGACGAGGAAACCGGTCTCTTGGTCGGCAAGGCAGGAGTAGGGGCTGAGGTCGGCTCAATGGAGATACCGCTCGAGGAGAGCGGAACCGCATCAGAGGCCGCGAGAACGCTGAAGCCCGTGATAGTCGATGACGCTGAGGCGGACCGGAGGGTGCCCCGTTTCGTTGCCGAGGAACACGGTGTCAGGTCGTCACTGGTGGTCCCCCTCGTCGTAGAGGGAAAGTTCGCGGGGGCGTTCTTTCTAGACATGAAAAGGAAACGCCAATACTCCAAGGGCGAGCTGGAGCTTATAGGGAGTTTCGCAGAGCAGGCGGCTATGGCTATCCGTAATGCCTCCCTGCTGGATGACCTGAAGAAAAGCGAGGAGAAGTACCGCCTGCTCGTGGAGTCGGCCGAGGACATAGTCTTTACGACCGACGCCGAGGCCAAGATTACGTTCATGAACGAGAGCGTTATTCCCGTGCTCGGACGGCGCCCTGAAGAACTTCTAGGGTTGCGGTATCTGCGGTATGTGGATGAGAAGGACAAACCTCTTCTGGAGGCTATGATAAATACGATTTTTTCGGGCGGTGTGATACGGGAGGGACATCTGTCTATCCGCGACGAGAAGGGTTCCGAGGTTTTACTGGACTTGAAGATCAACCCGCTTGTGATAGACGGACGGATTGCCGGAGCCGTCGGCATAGCGCGGGACGTCACGGGGAGGGTCAGGGCGGAGGAGACGCTCCGCGAGTCGGAGGAAAAGTACAGGTCCCTGGTCGAGAACGCCCTTTTCGGGGTGTTCCTGCACGACGGGGAGAACCTCCTCTACGTGAACGACAAGGTCCTGGAGATTACCGGGTACTCGCGTCACGAGATTAACAGCATGGAAGACATCCTCAACTTGCTGGTCCCCGAGGAGCGTGAGGTCATCGCCGACCGCATGACCCGCTGGATTGCCGGAGAGGAAACCCCGCGTATCTATGATACGAGGATAAGGCGAAAAGACGGGAGCATCGCGTTCATACAGTTGCAGAACACCCTGATGACGTTAGGCGGCAGGAACGTGATCATGGTCGCCGTGAACGATATAACCGATCGCGTAAGGGCAGAGGAGGCGGTTAAAGCCTCCGAGGAGCGGTACCGGACGGTAGTAGAGTCCTCTCAGAACGCAGTGATGATTACGAGCCAGCAGGGAGAGATCATCTTTGCGAACAGGGCGAGCGAGCTGATGTCGGGCTTGCCCAGAGAGAAACTGGCTGGACGGAACGTCTCCGAGTTCATTCACCCTGATGAGAGGGAGGAAGTGATAAGCGAGTTCTACCGGTTGTGGAAGGCCGGCGGCAACTTCGGCAAACGTCTGATAAGAACGCTTGCGGGCGGTCGGGAGAAGTACTTAGACGCGACCACCGCGGCTATCGGGGAGCCGAGGGAAAGCGCAGACGTGCTGATCATAGCCAACGACGTCACCGAGCGTGAGCTGGCGCAGCGAAGGTTGAGGGAATCAGAGGAAAGGTACCGCACCATCGTAGAGGCGAGCAGGGACGCGATCTTGATGGTAAACCGGGGCGGGGAGGTCCTTTATGCGAACCCCGAGGTAGAGGCGGTCTTCGGGGTCAGGCCGGAGGACGTAGTGGGAAGGCACATTTACAGGGGCATCCACCCTGATGACCGCGAAAAGGTCGCCGAGGGTATCGCGAGAGATTACAAGAGAGGGACTACAAGACCGAACTTCCCGGTCAAGTGCTTGAGACCGGACGGTACGACTATCCACGTAGAAGTCAACACCGGCCTTGTAGGCTGGCCCGGCGATGATGCCCTGGAGATATTTGTTGTTCGTGACGTTACCGAAAGGAAAGAGCGCGAGGAGGAACGGGAGCTTCGGTTAAGGGTGGAGGAAGCGCTTGCTGATACGGCGGCGAGGTTCGTCAATCCTGGAGACATCTACGAGGCGATGGCGGAGACCCTGCGGGAAACAGGCGAGCTTTTGGGGATTGACCGGGCACATTATGTAGAATTTTCCGAGGACGGGAAAACCATGTCAATCAAGGCCGAGTGGGTCTCAGAGGGAACGGAGCAATTGCGGGAGCTTAGAACCGAGGATTTCTCATGGTTAGTTGAGAACCTTGGTGCGGGAAGAACGCTCATGTACAGTGACATCGAGGAAGTACAGTCGGAGTCGGGACGAGAGATCCTCAGGGGATATTCAGCACGCGCCGCCGCTGCGGCGCCAATATATTTTGGCGAAAGGCTTGCCGGGTTGATTGGCTACCACGACGTCCGGGGCAACCGCGAGTGGTCGGTTCCTGAAGCAGAGATGCTGCGGGAGACGGCCGAGACGATGTCGCGCGCGCTCGAGAGGAGGGCGTGGGTCGAGGAGCTCGGCCGTTCGGAGAGGTTCCTGACAAATATAACGGAGAGCGTAGGAGATGGTCTGATTGTACTCCGCAACGGGGTGGTGACATGGCTTAACAGGCGGGCAGCGGAAATACTGGGCTATGAACCCGAGGAGATGATAGGACGCACGACGGAGTACCTGTTCCCGGACCCCGAGCGGCTTGAGGAGTTCGCCCGGGAAACCGCCGCGGCCTTGGTCGGCGGTGAGCGATGTGTGAGAGAGGGTAAGGCAAAGAGGAAGGACGGGTCGTTCGTCGATGTAAGGGTCTCCGTGAGCTTACTGGGAGAGCTCGAAGAGGGTTATACGGAGACCGTGGCGACTATAACGGACATCACCGAGTCGAAGCGGATGCGCGAGCAGGTGGATGCCTCGGCCGAGGCGTATTCAACCATCTTCGCAGTTGCCGGCGACGGATTGATAGTCAACACCATTGATGGACAGATACGCGATGTAAACGAGAGGGTGTGCGCATACACCGGTTACAGCCGCGACGAGCTTCTTTCCAAGAACGTGGTGGACCTGGTCCCGGAGAAGGTGCGGCACCTTTACAGCGACCGCCGCGTCGACCTGTTGCGTGATGGGTACACCGCTTTCGAAACGAGGTTATTGGGGAAGGGCGGAGCGACCCGCCCGGTCGAGATAACGGGCCGGATGACGACCGTTCTGGGTGAGGAAGTAGTCCTGTCGGCGGTGCATGACATCTCCGAACGCAAGAAGGCCGAGGCGGAGATGAAGCGACGCGCTGTACAGCTTGCGTCGCTTAACGAGATATTGAGAGCGGCGACCAGCTCCCTGGACCTTGAAGTGGTGGTGAAGGAGATCCTCAGGGCATCGCTCGAGTTCTCCGGCGCCGAAAGCGGAGTGCTGATCCTCGAGGATCCGCCCGGAGCCGGTACGTTCAAGGTCATGGCGCATGAAGGGTTTTCCCCGGGGGGCATGAACAGGTTGGATATGGATGCCTCGAAGAAAGCTCTAGCCGAGCTCGCTTCAGGAACGGAAGGGGCGGTGGTCATTGATGTTCCCCAGCCGAGCCCGCCCGGCATGGACGAGGAGATCCTGGAACTTCTCCGGGATGAGAGGCTCGAATCCGCTTTGTTCGTTCCTCTCTTGCGTGACGGGAGGGTAATGGGCGTGCTGGGCCTGGCTTCGAAGAAGAGGGGGCTTTTCAACGAAGATTACAGGGACTTCTACAATGCCGCAGGCGCCGAAATGCGTATGTCTGTCGAGAACGCGCTTATCTACCGGGAGCTCGCGGCGGAGCACGAGAGGCTCGCGCTCCTGTACCGCAGCACGCAGGATATATCCGGGCGGATGGACATGGAATCGCTGCTCAACACGGTCGCCAGGGAGGCGACGGAAGCGATCGGCGGGGAGTCGGCGCTGCTGGCCCTTGTTGAGCCTGGACGCGATGAGTTCGTATGGAGGGCCGCTTACAACCTGGACCTCCGGTTGCTAGAAGAGGTACACCTGCCTCTGGACAGGGGAGTCGCAGGGATGGTCCTGAAGACCAGGAGAGCGAGGTCCATAAGTCCCGGAGCAGAGCTGACCGAGGAGGAACGGGAAGACCCGGTCTCTAGAAGGTTCGAGGTGACAACCGCTGTGCTGGTGCCGGTGATTTCTGGCGACAAGATTGTTGGTGTCTTGGGCGTTCAGGGCGCCGGTGGCGATAGGACAAGTGACGAAGACATACTGCTGCTCGAGGCCATGGGCAGGCACGCGGGGGTCGCCATAGAAAACGCGAGGCTGTATGAAGAGACCAAGGCGCACCTCCAGGCCCTGGAAGTGGCGCACAAGGAGCTGATGGAGCTGGACCGGATGAAGTCCGATTTCGTCTCGACCGTCTCGCACGAGCTCCGGTCGCCTCTCGCCGTTATAGAGGGCTTCGCGAGGACGCTCGTGGAGCACTTCGGCAGGGTGGACCGTGACACGGAACGGGGATCGCTCGAGATCATATTGAAGAAGTCGATGGTTCTGGAAGGGCTGATAGCGAACATCCTGGACATGTCCCGCATAGAGGCGGGGAGGCTTGAGGTCAACCTGGAGGTCCTGGACCTGCCCGAGCTGTGCCGGCGCGTTGTCGGCGACCAGGAGCGAGTGGCTGAGGTGCACGAGCTCAAGCTCGTGGCCCCGGATAAGGAGGTGGCCGTAGTGGCCGACCCCGACAAGGTGGAGGTCGTGCTCGGTAACCTTCTGAGGAACGCCGTAAAATTCTCCCCGGATGGTGGTGCCGTGACGGTCGCCGTCAGAGAGGCGGGAGATACAGCGGAGGCCAGCGTAACGGACGAGGGCATAGGAATCGCCCCCGAAGAGCAGGAAAAGATCTTCGACCGGTTCTACCAGGTGGATAGAGGCGAGACCCGCTCCTTCCCCGGCACCGGGCTCGGCCTTTATATCTCCAGCGAGCTCTTGCGCGCGATGGGAGGCACCATAATGGTAGTGAGCGAGCCGGGCAAGGGTTCCACTTTCACGTTCACGCTGCCCCTGGCGGGTCGCGAGGGTTAAGAGCAGTTGCTCGATTTACAGAAGAACGTATAAATCAATGACCCTTTGTCCCTGGAATTGCGGGGAAAGATAAAGGAGATAATTCCTGTCACAGGGTACTGGTAAAATAGCAGAGCAGGCTGAATCCAGCGAGAACCAAGCCGGGTTTGGCCTGGAGACTCGCCGGGAGTTCCCCGGAGAGGATAAACGGACGTGGAGGGGACATAAGACCGACTCAATCGAGCCGGCGGTACCCCTGCGAAACGTTAACCGGATTTGGCATAGAATGCCATATTTCGGGGAACGGTTCCGGAAGGCCCGGCCTCTTGATCTTTAGGCCGGGCTCTTAGCCCGGTTGACCGGTTGTTGAATCCCGGGGTCGAGGAAGGTACGGCGTGAGGTTCAGGACTATAGAGCACACCGCTGATATTGGGATAGAGGTCGAGGCGGATACCCTCGGCGAGCTGTTCGAGGGGACTGCGACGGCCATGTTCTCCCTCATCGTGGACCTGGAGACCGTGGGGCGGACGGCCGAGCGGGAACTGTCGCTGGAGGCCGGGGACCTCGAGGAACTCCTTTTCATGTGGCTTAACGAGCTCCTGTTCATCATGTACGCCGACGGCCTCCTGTTCTCGGGATTCGAGGTAACGGAGGTCGGGGATTCGAGGCTGGTCGCGACGGCGAGAGGTGAGAAGCTGGATCCGGAGAGGCACAGGTTCGACGAGGAGATAAAAGCGGCGACTTACCACGAGATGATTGTCGAGAGGCAGGATGATGGGTGGAAGGCCAGGGTCATATTCGACGTGTGAGGTCTCATGGTCGAGGGTTTAAAAAAAGTCTCGGATTACAAGTGGGAGCTGTCCGCGGATTATAAAGCGGGCATGAGGGTGCCCGGGTTGGTCTTCGCGGACGAGGAGCTTTTGAACCTTGCGATGCGCGACAAGGCCCTGGAGCAGGTCGCGAACGTTGCCTTCCTTCCCGGCATAGTGTACCGGTCGCTCGCGATGCCCGACATCCACTGGGGGTACGGTTTCCCCATCGGGGGGGTCGCGGCGTTCTCGGAAGACGGCGTCGTTTCGCCCGGCGGCGTCGGGTTCGACATCTCGTGCGGCGTCAGGCTGGTCAAGACAAACCTCGAGGAGGGCGACGTACGACCGGGCCTGCGCGGGCTGCTTGCCCTGATGGCGAGCAACGTCCCGAAGGGGCTCGGGACGAGGGGCAAGATAAAGACGCCGGAGCAGCTTCTGAGGAAGGTCTTCACGGGCGGTGCCCGCGCGGTGCTGGACATGGGGTACGGGAGGGAGGAGGACCTCGAATGCACCGAGTGGGGCGGGCGGTACGGGGGTGCCGATCCCGACCGGGTCGGCCCGCGAGCTTACCAGAGGGGGAAAGACCAGTTGGGGACCCTGGGCTCCGGCAACCATTTCGTTGAGGTGCAGGTCGTGCAGAAGATTCTCCTTCCGGACGTGGCGAGGGAGCTGGGCCTTCACGAGGGCCAGGTGACGGTCATGATACACTCCGGCTCGCGCGGCGTGGGGCACCAGATCTGCACCGATTATCTCCAGGTCATGGACCGGGCGGTCAAGCGTGCGGGTATCGACATCCCAGACCGCCAGCTGGCGTGCGCGCCCCTCGGCTCGAAGGAAGCGGACGATTACCTCGCGGCGCTGGCCTGCGCGGGGAATTACGCGATCGGCAACAGGCAGGCGCTAATGCACTGGGTAAGGCACTCGTTCGAGCGGCATTTCAAGTCCTCCGAGAAGAAGCTGGGCATGGACCTCCTATACGACGTCTCGCACAACATCGCGCGGATGGAGACCCACGAGGTGGACGGCAGGATGATGGAGCTGTGCGTCCACCGGAAGGGAGCTACGGCCTCTTTCCCCGCGGGGCACCCTGACCTTCCCGGCGCTTTCAAGGAGGTCGGGCAGCCGGTGATAATACCGGGTGACATGGGGACCAACTCTTACGTGCTCGTCGGGTCCGAGACCGCCATGAGGGAGAGCTTCGGGTCCACCTGCCACGGCGCGGGCCGCACTATGAGCAGGTCGAAGGCGAGGAAGACCATCAGGGGGAGCGAGCTTCGGGCAAGGCTTGAATCCCAGGGTATCCTCGTCATGTCGGAGAAGGATTCGCTGCTCGCCGAAGAGGCGCCGGAGGCTTACAAGGACGTGTCGCGGGTCGTCGATATCTGCGAGGGCGCGGGCCTCTCCCGCAAGGTGGCGATGCTGAAGCCCATGGGGGTTCTCAAGGGATAACGCGCGGTTCGCGCGGTTGAACGGCTTCCCCATTAGTGTTAACTTACCAGTGCTTGAGGGCCTATAGCTCAGCAGGCTAGAGCGCACCCCTGA
>Ga0315281_10004348_pt1 | contig 20568 bp, 23 predicted proteins | sample YL17G07_0_MG_FD_204540 | JGI IMG/M metagenome (GOLD analysis project Ga0315281, IMG submission 204540) | Sediment microbial communities from Yellowstone Lake, YNP, Wyoming, USA - YL17G07_0 | ecosystem: Environmental > Aquatic > Freshwater > Lake > Sediment | place: USA: Wyoming | collected...
CATGGGGGGGGGAAGGGCGGAGTGGGGGCGATGGGTTAGGGGTGCGCAGTGCGGCGGCGCTTCAGGTCGGGTCCGGAGCGGGCTGGGCGGGAGTTTGGACGCCGGAGGCCGTCGAAAAATCGTATAGATTACCCTTTTTTCCGAAGTCGGCGGCGTCCATGTGCAGGTAAACGCTTGTCGTCGCTGCACTTGCGTGGCCGAGTGCGTCGCGGACCGCCGCCAGGGGGTGGGAACGCACGCTCCGCGAGGCGAAGGTGTGGCGGCCGCTGTGGGTGTGGAGCTGCTCGCGCCGCTCGCGCGGTAGCGGCTTCAAGGCGACCTTGAACTTGCGATAGACTTGCAACGGCAGCAAGGCGCGGCCGGGGTGCGAGGCGCCGTCGGCGGGGGCGACGCAGCCGGTGGCGCGTTGCCGCTGGGCGACCTGCACGCAGACGACGGGATCGCTCGGGGCGGCGCCGGCGGCCAGGCGGCGGGCCTTCCAGGCTCGCAGGGCGAGCCAAGTGCCTTCGTCCCAGGCCAACGGCACCTTGCGGGCCTTGCGGCCCTTGCCGCTGGCCTTGCCGACCAGAATAACGGGCACGTCGGACTCGGTGCGCAGGTCGCGGAGCTGCAAGCCGGCGATCTCCGCGCAGCGCAGGCCGCAACACGCGGCCAAGCGGAAGATGATGAGGTTCTGGGCCACAAGGGGCGAGCGCTGAGCACGCCGCTCGCCGTCCAGCAGCACGAGGCGCAGCTCGTCGGGGGTGAGGATTTGCGTCGGGTCCACGTGAAGATCCATGCCGCGCTCCCTGTCGCCGATCGGCCGTAGCCGATGGGCGGATCAAAGCGGATTGGCCGCGGCCCGGCCGCGGTCACATCCTGGTTAAGAGTGCATTTACAAGAGGGAGCGCGGCGGCCTGCACAGCCTTGGCGTTGCCGATGAAGTCGGCGAGCGTGCTGGGCCGGTATTGTTCGGCGAAGCTGGTCATCGGGGCACCGGTTTGGCAACGTAGAACGACGGGCCGTGCGTGACGACTACGCCGGCGTCGGTGTTGTAGACGGATACGGACAAGCGGCCGTCGTCGAGACGGTAGAAGCTGATAAGTCCGCCTTGGCCGGTGGGCGTGTCGCGAAATTCGATGATGCGTTCGCGCTCGGAATTCGCGTAGCGGTCGGCTACGCGTGTGAAGATGACGCTGGGACGTTTCATGTTTCACCTCTCGGCTGCGCGATGGAAGGGCCGCGCTCCCTGTCGTCCAGAGGCGCTTCGCGGTCTGGCCGAACATCGGCCGGGTAGCACGCCGCGCTGGGCGCCGGCGATACGTAACCGTATCGCTAAGTCTAGGATAGCACCGAATCCGGCCAAAGCAAGCGAAAATCGTATCGAGAATGCCGATTGTCGATACGGCGACGTGTTTCAGAGTGAAACGCGGCCAGGGCCGAGTGCTGAGTGCTGAGTGCTGAGTGCTGAGTGCCAGACTGGGGCGGCAGGCACGCGGGGTAGGCCCGAAGCGCGGCCGAGGCCGACGCCAAGCGCGGCGGAAGCACGGCCAAACCAGGGCGGAAGCGGGGCGCAACCGCGAGCAAAGCACGGCGGAAGCACGGCCCAAGCCCCGCCGTACCCGAACTGCACCGCCACGCGGGCGACGCGGCGGCGGGCGGGCGGGCCGCCCCCGGCCGGGCCGCGAGCCACCCCCCACGTCCTGGGCCCCCACCCGCGGCTACGAGTCTAACAGAGAGCGGACCGGCACGTGCCCTCGGGACTTTGCCCGCGGCGGGGATCTCAGATTTGAGATTTGAGATTGCACGGCGGCCGTGCGGGCGCGGTATAATCCGCCGGTCCGGGCGGAAGCCGGCCCGCCCCCGAAAACGCGGAGCACGCGAATGAGCACGTTGTTCGCCGATCGGGCCGGATTGCCGCTGGACAAGGCGGCGGAGACGGAATCGCAGACGGGGGTGATCGGGGCGATGCGCCCGCCGGCGCTTTTGATCCAAACCATCGTTCGCTGGCTGGGTTACGGGGTGCAGGTGTTGAGCGAACTGCACCCGGACCGCCGCTGGGAGGGGCCGATCTTGATGGCCCTGCCGACCGCGGAGACCGGGCCGTGGGTGAGCAAGCTGCTGAGCGACTACGCGGCCGGCGGGCTGCAAGCCGTGGTCCTGGCCCGCGCCGCGACCGACGCGGCCTGGTTCGGCAAGCTGGCCGCCTTTCCGCACTGCTTCCTGCGCGGGCGGCTGAGCTTCCCCGGCTACCGGGGCCAAGCGCCCCACGCCAGCGTGGTGTTCTACCTGGGGCCGGACAACGCCGGCTTCGCGGCGGCCTTCGGACGGTGGGGCGTCATGGAACGGGCCGACTGCCAAAATGTCACGCCAAGCCGCAAAGACGCGGAGAATGGGGAGAAAAGGCAAGAATCCGGGTGCGTGCGCCGGATAGTGGCATGGTTCCGGCAAGTGCTGCCCTGGTAATGACTTAGGTTCGCGGCTGGGCGTCTTTGCGTGACACGCAGGCAGGGGTGTCCGAAAAAATCTTCGGTAGGGGGCTTGTAATCGGGTAGGGGGGTTGCTAACCGTGGAAACGCCACAGGAGCAGTCAGAGGCCGTTGAGGCCCAAGGTCTTGAGTAGTGAGACATGAAACTAGCTAGCCCTTGCGATCATGATCCAGCGGGGCAGGCGTGGCCAGTAGCCGCGCTTTGGCCGGGGGGTGTCCGCAGATTGAGCAACGCAACGGGGGCCGGAGACCTTGGCTCGGCTTCCTGTGGCAACGGTAAGTTCCTGACCTCGGCCGGCCCCCGTCTTTTCCCTGGTCGTGACACAAGAGGACGAAAGCCATGAAAACGCTGCGATTGACCTTGGCGGCGGCCCTGCTCGTCGCCCTGGCGCTGGGCGCGGGGGGCTGCTTCTACGCCAACCCGCGGACGACCTTCGGCTTCAACCCCTGGTCGGGGAAGTGGGAGTTCTACGACTCGAAAGACAACGATATCGAGGTCACGGACCTGCGCGTTGATCCCGAATCGAAAATGGTCAGCATCGCCAAACTGACGGTGCGGAACAACGCCAGCGACGTGCGGCTGGCCAACGTCGAGCAACAGCACGCGCAGACCGAGCAGCTCAAAGCGGTGACGGCGCTCATCAACCTGGCCACCGAGAAGTGGTCGGCGGTCGCGGCGGCGGCCATTCCCTACGCCTTGCCAGGGCACACGTTCAGCGTCCAGACGCCGTACGGCGGCGGGACCATAAGCAGCACGCCCGGGCTGCCGAATGGGCCGGCGCCTCCGCCGGCGGCGGGACCTCCCCAGCCCGTCGGCCCACCGGCGCCGGAGGGGCAGTAATGCCGCGTCAGTACGAGGCCATCCGCGACGGGCTGCTGGCGATCGGCTACGACCGCAAGGCAGCCCAAGCCAAGGCCGCGGCGATCTACAACGCCCAGCATCCCGACCAGCCGGTGACGGGCCACAACGAACAGCGATCCGGGCCTCCGCGCGGCAAGGCGTTGCCGCCGGCCGCAGAGTACCACCGCGAAAAGGGCCGCAAACGCAGAATTTGAGATTTGAGATTTGAGATTTGAGATTGCCCTCTGACCCTGGGTGAAATAGGCGCAACGTGGACCCGCGAACACCGCGAACCTGGCGACCGGAATCCAAAACGACGGGCGCGCCCCGGCCGGACGGGCATCGCCCCCCGGCCGGGCGCCCCGCGTTTGGCGCCGGACCACGAAATTCCTTCACCAAGGGGCGACTCCGGTCTAACCTCGCCGGGGCCGCCCTGCTTTTTCTATGCGGTTGCGCGGCGGCAGAGCACACGGCCCGCGTGACGCCGACCAGCAGCCCGGCCGCGGGGAACCAACAGGCGACCGGGGTGACGAACCTCTTGACGCAGGCCGCCCTCGAAACGGCCGTGGACACCGCGATCGACGCGGCGCTGGTGCGTGTCGAGACACGGCTAAACACGGCGGTGACAGCCGCGATAACGGCGATCTCGGAGATCCGCAGTCAAGCGACGGCCGGGCGCGACGCGAAAATCGTCACGCAACAGGACAGTTGGACCAGCAGGCTGCTGGCATTGGGCTATCCAGCGGTCACGGTGGGGGTCTGCGTGGCGGCCTGGCTGCACGGCCGGCGGCGGGGGCGACGCCAGGGAGGGCACGACCATGCCGCAGCCGGGTGCTGATACGCGCCAAGCGCTCCCCGCGATCTTTGTGGTCGTGACCCGCGGCGAACGGGCCGCGGTCGAGGCCTTGCCGCACCGGGTCAAGCGCCAACTCTTGAATCGCTTGCGGCAGACGCTGCTCAAGGAGCTGCGCCGTGTTGCCCATTACCGTCCTGCACGTGGTGTGCCAGGAGTGCGGCGCGGCGAGCAAGCACGAAGTGCTGTTATGCCGCGAGGCCCTGACCTGGAAGCAGAACCGGCCGGGTGCGCTGTGGCAGGTGGAACGCAGCACGTGCTGCGCACGGCCGGCGCGGATGCGGCTGGTCGCGATCCGCCGGCCGGCGGGGATGAACGCTTTGAACTGACGGAACTGGGGGAGGAAGCTTTGACGGAGGCCAAATCGTGAATCAAGTGCCGATCGTGTACTACCACAACGAAGACGCGGACGGCTGCTTTGCGGCCTATGCGGCCTACCTGGCGTACGGGCCGGACGGCGCCGAGTACATCGGTCTGCGTGCGGGAGAGACACTGCCACCGGCGCCTGGCCGCGACGTTGTTGTGCTCGACTTGGCCCTCTCCATTGCGACCTTGGCGGCTTTGCTTGAGACCAGCAAGTCGCTGGTCGTGATCGACCATCATGCGAGCAGTGCCGAAGCTTACGCGACGGCGCCGGACTGCGTCGTTTTCGACCCCGCGCACGCGGTCTGCGTCCTGGCCTGGCAACGTTTCCAGCCGCGAATCCCGCTGCCGGAGATCTACGCCTATATCGAGGACCGCGACCTGTGGCGTTGGAAGCTGCCGCTGTCGCGCGAGATCAACGCGGGGCTGAGCAGCCAGCCCTTCACCTGGCAGTGGGCCGAATGCTGCTTGAACTTCAAGGGCAAGCTGGCGGCCGACGGCGCGGCCATCCTGCGCTGGATCGACCGCGAGGTGCAACGGCTGGTGGACGTGGCGACCGTGCAGGACTTCGCCGGTCGCCCGGCGGCAATCGTGAATTGCCCCTGGAAATTGGGTAGTGAAGTCGGTGAAGCGCTCTTGAAGCGCTTCCCGAACTGCGCCATCGCGGCGACCTTCTACGTGCCTGCTAACGGCAGCCGCGTGTGGCAGCTCCGCGCCCGGAAGCTCACCGACACGGGCGAGGGATTCGATGTTGGCGCCTTGGCCAGGTTGCTCGGCGGCGGCGGGCATGCAAGTGCCGCGGGGTGCACCGCGCCGCCCGAAGATCCGTACTTTCAGACCGTTTCCGGACCCGCCGACCCCGAGAGGTCGGTTGTCGAGCCGGCCGAACCGATACCCACGGCGTCCGCTCCCACCCAAAATCAGGCGGACGCCAGACCCGCCCCGGTTCCGCCGACCGAAAATCCCGCTAGCGCCGGCCGGCTCCCCAAAGGTGGCCGGCGCTAGCTTCTGGCTGAGTGCTGAGTGCTGAGTGCTGAGTGCTGAACAATGACGACCGCGGTTACAGACAGGCTCGCTTGCCAGGAGCAACCGGACACGGGCGGGATGTTCCCGCCCGGTCCGGCAAATTCCACCGCGCTGCTGCCCGTGCAACGCGCCGAGGCTGCGGCCCGCAGGCGCGGCTACGCCGGCGTCTGGCCGCCGCCGCCGCGGCCGCGGATCGACACGCCGGAGGAATTGCGGGCCGTCCTGGACCGCCTGGACCGCGGCGAGCTGACCGCGAACCTGGTCGCCGCGGCCGGCGAGCACCTGATGGAGTTCTTCCGGGCACTGCCGCCCGAGCTGTTTCTGCAACTGGCCCAGCGCTTGATCCAGATCGTGCTGTGGGAGGAAACCCCGCGCGAGCAGCGCATCGGCACGGAGGCGCCCGCACCCCGCGTCCGCATCCGGGCCGTGCAAGCTTGCGTCAAGCCCATGCTCCACGTGTTGGAGATGATCCCCAAGCTCCAACGGCTCCAGGGCGACCCGTCGCCCGTCCTCGCGCAATTGATCCAATCGGTCTATGCCTTCCTGGCGCCCTTCGGCGGCGGACGGATGGGCCAGGTGGCGGCCAAGCTGCTCGACATGGCCACTCGCACGGTCAGCCCGGATAATGCGGTACGGGCGGCGTCCGCGGCGGCCGAATTGACCGTCGCGGCGATGAGCACCTTGGTCAACGCCAAGCTGGGCTTGGAACGGGCGGAAGTGGCGCCCGACGCAGCGGCGCTGGAGGCGGCCCGCGTCAGCTTCAAGGAAATCGACACGCAGGCCGCGGCGGAACTCGCGCGGCGCAGACCCCGAGGAGACGCGGATGTTGTCGTTACTGGCTGAGACGATCAGCAATAGCGCCGGGAATTGGGCGTGGCTGACCGGCGCGGTTACGGCGATCGTCGCGGGCATCCTAGCGGCCATCAAGGGCATCCACTACCGCCAGCAGCGCCAGCAGCGCCACCGCCAAGCGAAGACGGCTGTGCCGCCGCTGGCGGGCGAAAAGCGACTCTGTGAGGAGCACGAGAAGCGGCTGAATGCCTTGGAAACGGAAGCCGAGGCGAAACTTGAAGCCCTCGCGAATCGGTTTGCGAAATTGGACGACAAGGTAACTCGCGTCCATGAACGCGTGGACGAACTGCTGCTGAAACTGGCATTCAAATGACCGGCGCACTCGACAACCCGCTGGTTCCCGTGTTGCAGCACTTCTGGGAGTGGCTGGGGACGGGCCACTGCCGGATCAAGAATCGCCATGGCCGGATGGAGACCTTGGTCCCCAACCAGCTCCAGAAGGACATCTACTTCGCCATGCTGGTGCAGGCCAAGGCCGGCCTGCCGGTGCGGATCGTGATCCTGAAGTCGCGCAAGCCGGGGTGCAGCACGTTCATTCAGGCCCTGTGCTACTTCCTGGTGCGGCATTACCCGCACATCTACGCCCAGGTGCTGGCCCACACCGACCCCAGCACGCGCGACATCTTCGAGATCGCGGCCCGCATCTACGTCCACGATCCGGATTGGGCGCAGCGGCCGGCCTGGCCCACCGGCGGCACGATCAGCTTCGCCGACCAGCAGGACAGCCAGTTCAACATCCGCACGCTGGGCGGCCAATTCGCCAGTTCCTCGGCCAACATCCAGGTGCTGCACATCAGCGAGCTGGCCAAGGTCGCGGGCGATGCGCGTTTCGTCCAGGATCAACTGGCCAGCGTGCTGGGCAGCGTGGCGGACACGCCCAACACGCTGGTCTTTATCGAGTCCACGGCCCTGCACGCCGACGAATCGGGCGAGTTCCAGCGGCGCTGTGAAGCCGCGCAAAAGGGCGAGGGCAGCTTCGCGTTCGTCTTCGCGCCCTGGTTCAACGAGCCCAGCAACACGGTCGCGGACCCGGGCCCGTTGCCGCCGCTGCCCGAGACCGAGGAATGGAAGCCCGACCGCGAGGCTGAGGAGGCCTTGCGGCAACAGTTCCCGCAGCTCTCGGACGGGCAACTGCTGTGGCGGCGGCGGAAGATCGTGGACCTGGGCGGCCTACACAAGTTCCGCCAGGACCACCCGGCCACGGCCGAGGAGGCGTTCGAGGCCGCGACGGGCCGCGTGTTCCCCAAGTTGAAGAGGCTGACGCACCACCTGGTAGTGGCGCCGGAGACGCTGTTGGAGCAGAGTTATACGTTTTATCGCGGGGTGGACTGGGGCGGCCGTGACCCGTTTGCGGCCGTGTGGGTGGCCCATAACGCCCGCGCCCGCAGCCGCTTCACGCTGGACGTGGGCGCGTGCCCCGACTTGTGGCGCGAGCTGACGCACTGGAGCTACGACCAGCGCGGCAAGCCGCGCGACGCGGACAACCACGGCATCGACGCCCTGCGCTATGCCGTGACCTACTGGCATATGACCGGCCACGTCCACGTCTGGCGCGAATTCTTCGACCCCAACTTCGCCGAGGCCGGGCGGTGGGTGCAGGACAATGCCCACGGCGTGCTGGAGCGCAACGGGCAGTGGCCGATCGACGGCACGGTCGCCGACCGCGGCCGGCCGGACTGCATCAGCGCCTTCATCGCCCAGGGCATCCCCACCGAGCCCTATAACCTGCGTGAGGTCACGGGCCGGCCGGGCGAGATCCTCTTCGGCGTGGACCGCTTGAACGAATTGATCGTGGCGTCCTACCCGATCGAGTACGACCCGGAACCGCCGCCGGTCGAGGAGCTGCACCGCCGGCGGCAGAGCCGCACCGGGCTGACCTTCGGCTATTCGTCGCTGGAAGAGTTGTTTGCGGAGCGCGCCCGGGCTGAAGAGCGCGGCGCGGACGCCGTGGCGCTGCCTTGCGGTCGCTGGTGATTTTTCAAGGTGAAACGGTGACTCTCCTTCTGATGATCGTCGCGGCGGCCGTACTCAGCGGGCTGAGCGCCTTGGCGAGCGCGCTGTGGAGCCGGCGGCAGACGCGGCGGGTGAGCGCCGCGTTACGCCAGGACCTGAGCGAGCAGACCAACCGCGCGCTGCGCAAGCTCCAGGCGCAGCACGAGCTGCGCTTCGCCCCGCTGGAGCAGCACCGTCAGAGCGACGAGGCGCGCGAAGCGGACCGCCGCCAGCGGGCGGATGCGCTCAAAGCCAAGATCGAGAACATGCGCCGCCACGACCCGCGCGGCGCGATCAACGTGCTACAGGACTAGGGCATGAGCTTGCACGGGCAAATCAGCGGCCAGCGGCGACCGTTCCACGAAGTCGAGTGGCACGACCTGGGCCGGGCGGTGAAGGGCGGCACGCTAGCCTACAACGACGCGCAGGTCGTGGACTTCGCCCGCCAGACCTGGCGGCACCGCAGCCCCGAGCAGGTGCGCGCCGAGCTGCTGGGCGAGCAGGCCGCGGCCTGGTGCAACGGCGACCAGTACCTGTTCACTACCGGGGGACACGGCCAGGACGGCGGGGGCTACCGCGTGGAGCCGCTGCCCAACCCGCACGACCGGCTGCGGCTCGTTTTCAATATGTTCGGCCCGCACTTCGAGCAGTGGGTGGCGCGCATGAGCCTGGACGGGCTGGAGCCCGAGGCCGTGCCCACGACCGGCAGCCAGGAAGACTTGGACGCCACGCGGCTGCAAACCGCGGTGCTGCGCTACTACCGCGACCGGCTGGACCTGGCGGGGCTCAAAGACGCCTTCATTCGCCAGATCGGGCTGGACGGCACGGGCTTCACCAAGGTTTGCTGGGACCCGCTGGCGGGCAGCGAGTTCCCGGTCAGCCGCGCGGAGCTGAAACGCTGGAATGTCAAGGATGACGTGCTGTCGTCGCTGCTCGACGCACCCGGCAGCGACGAGGCGCTGTTGCACACCGGGGAGCCGGTGATCGAGAACGTACCCCTGGCCAACCTGACCTGGGGGCCGGTGGGCGTGCAGTTCGACGAGGCGGAGTACGTGGTCGAGGCCCGCGAGCGGTCGATCGGCTACGTCTGCGCGCGGTGGGGCCTGAAGCCGCAGGACGTCCAGGCCGATTACGGCGACGCGAGCGAACGGTGGTATCGGGGGGCATTCGACGGCCGCGGCTCGGTGGTCTATCGCGACCCCAACGCCGAGCTGGTCGTGACCTACGAGATTTGGGCGCCGCGCTCGGCGGCCCATCCGCAAGGCCTGCACGCCGTCATCATTGGCGACCAGGTCGTGAATCGCCGCCGCAATAAGCAACTGATCAACCCCTACGCCCACGGCCGCGTGCCCTACGTGAACGCCAAGACCCTGAATCTGCCGCAACAGGCGTTGGGCAAGACGCCCGCTTGGGACATGTTCATCCCGCAGGCCATGATCAACAAGCTGGCCAGCCAGATCATGGAGAATATCGAGCTGTTCGCCAATCCGCGGCTGTGGGTGCAGGACAACGAGGTGATCGACGAGTGGGAATTGACCAGCCGGCCGGGCGGGATACACCGCTACCGCCACCGCGTGCCCGAGGTCATGCCGGGGGTGGAATTGCCCACGGCCATGTACGCGGTCTTCGATCGCTGGATTCGCGTGCTCCAGGAGACGATCGGCATTCACGACGTCAGCCTGGGCCGCGCGCCGGCCCAAGGTCGCTCGGGACGTTACGTCATCGCGCTGCAGGATGCGGACAACACGCGCATGAGCGCCACGCTGCGCGCGGTCAACCGCTGGGCCAGCGACATGCTGCGCTTGCTGCTGTGCGTCGTGCGGCAGTACGTCAGCGAGGAACGCCTGATCGCGGTGCGCGGCGCGGACAACGTCTGGGAGCGGCGCGCGTTCCGCGGCGCACAGCTCACCGCCGGCAGCGACGTAAGCGGCCCGGAAGCCTTCAACGTCGTCCTGCGCACCAGCGGCCAGGCCCGCAGCCGGGCGGCGCAGATCGAGCTGGTCACGATGCTGATCCAGTTCGGCCTCTACGACGTGAAGAAGCCCGAGGACGTGCGCGAAGTGCGCACCATCCTGGAGATCGGTGACGTGACCACGCGCATGGACCCCGACCAGGGCCACCGCGACCTGCAGCGCCGGGTACACGAAGTGCTGATTACGGGGCGCTACGTCAAGCCGGAGTACTACCACAACCACGAAGTGCGGCTCGACGAGCTCCGGCGCTTTATGAACACGCCGGACTTCGCGGCCCAGCCGCCGGCGGTCAAGGCGCTCTTCGCGCGTTACGAACGCGACACCATCGGCTTGCAGGCCACGCGCAAGCTGGAAACCGAGGAGATCGTGCGGCAGAGCGTGGCGGAGTTCCAACGCACGCAGGGCATGCGCCGGGCGCTGGATCAATTTGGGCAACTGGAAGCCGCGGCCCCGCCGGCGGAGCAGCCGGCGGTCGGGCGAATGCTGGCCAACCCGCGCAGCAGGCCGCTGCTTAATTTCCTGAGCCAGGCAGCCTGACGGAGAGACGCACCATGAGACCACCAACGAACCAGATACTGCGGGACGCCGGGGCGCCCGCGGCCGGCGCGGCGAGTGGGGGCGGACCGGCGGCGCTACAGCCGGCGGCCCCGGCCGGAGTCGCGTCGGCTGAGGCCGGCGGCGCGGCGGCCGAAGTGACGAAGGCGGCAGCGGCCCCCACGGCGGCCGAAGCGACCAAGGCGGCTGTTGCGGCGGCCGGCGTGGCAACCGGCAAGCCGCGCGCCCCGGACTACGACCGCTACCAGCTCAGCGACGCGGAACGCGCCGAAGCGGACAAGCTGCTGGACGGCTTCGACCACCTGGACGCGGCCCAGAAGGCGGCCCTGATCCGCAGCGGCGTGGAGGCGGAGCGCGCCCGGCGCGACCCGACGCGCAAAGCGGCTGAGAGCCCGCCCGCGGAGGCGGCCGAGGGCGAGGATGCGCGCGACAAGGAAATCCGCCTGCTGAAAGAAAAGGATGCAGAACGCACGCGCCGCGAGGGCGAGACGGCGGCGATGGCCCGCGTCCGCGAGCAGCGCGAGCAGTGGCAAACCGAAGTCGTCGCCAGCCTGAAGGAGAACGCGGCCTTGGCCGAGTTCGCCGAGGATGCGGCCGATGCGCGGGCCATGGCCGCGGAAGCGATGGGCTACGTCGCGGACAATCTCGGCGAGCACGGCAACTCGCGGGCCAAAGCGCTCAAAGCCTGGGAAAGCCAACTCGTGAAGCGGCTCGCCAAAGCGCGGGGCATGGGCGTGACGGAGTTTCTGGAGAGCAAGACCAAGGCCCGCATCACGCAGGCCGAGACCGGCGGCGGACGGCCCCCGGCTCAGACCACGACGCCGCCGACGCCGGCCGACCTGGCCAGCGGCAAGATTCTGGAGGCCGCCGCCCGCACCACGGGCGTCGACCTGAACGCAGGCTAACAGGAGTTAAACCCGGACCGTAAGGCAGACAAAACGGGCAAACGCACGGGCTGCTAGCCGGCACCTTTCGGCCCGACGTGGCTTGCCGTGAACCGCCCGCCCGTCACGGGGCGGCGGACGCTACGAACGTCGTAGCGCCGCCGCCCTTTTGTCTGGCCTCGAAGTCCGCAGCGAAAAGGAACGCCCCATGCCCGCCACAGCCGCAACCAAAGTCACCTACGCCGCAGTGTTGAAGGAGCAGTACCACCCGGCCATGCAGTCCGCGGTGTTCACCGGGACCGTGCTGCTGGACAGCATCGTCAAACGCGGGCCGGGCGCCAGCCGGGCCGGACGCGAGGGCAACCTGCGGGTGCAGACCATCCGCACCGGGAGCCGTGCCTTCGGCAAGCAGCTCACCTGGGACTTGCACGTGGAGCCCAACTGGGGCATCGGTGCGCGGGCCGCACACCACGGACCGACCACCGGCTTTGTGCCCGCGGCCGGCAGCCAGGGCTACGTCGAGGGCAAGCTGCTGGTCGCGCACTATTACGGGCACAGCGAGCTGGACGGGTCGCTGATCGACGCGACGCAGAACGTCACCGCGGCCGGGCTGCGGGCCCTCGATAGCGAGATGAAGAACCTGCCGCCGCAAATCCGCCGCCAGATCAACCTGGACCTCTACGGCGACGGCACGGGCCGGCTGGCCAACGTGACCCAGACGTCGGTCGACGCGACCTTCACCGTGGATACCGTGCAGTACCTGGAGGTCAACCAGCCGATCGTGATCGCGGCGGCGGACGGCACCGGCGCCGTGGCCCGGACCATCACCGCGATCAACGCCGCGACGCTGACCCTCACCGTGGACAGTTCGGTCAGCGTGGACAATACCCTGGACATCTTCCGGGCCGGCATCCACAACACCAGCTACTCGAGCGAGTACGGCAACGCGCTCTCGGGGCTGGGGCTGATCGCGTCGGAGACCACCACCTACGCGGGGCTCAACCGCACGCTGGCCGAGAACGCCAAGGCGCGGTCGCTGTTGAATCTGGGGCTGGCGCAGGCCACCTTCACGATCGACCCCATGGAGAGCATGGTCTTCGACCTGCGCAACCGCAACGCGGTGCCGAACCTGATCGTGTGCGATCGGAACTTTTACACGCAGTTCGGCAAGCTGTACTTCGGCTACCAGCAGTGGCAGACGCAGGAAAAGGTGCTGCGGGGCGGCTACCCGGCGCTGTACTTCCACGAGGTGCCGTTGGTCCGCGATCGCGACTGCCCGCCCTGGACGGCCTATTTCCTCGATACCGAACAGCTCGAGCTGGGCGTCGAGAAGGAGCTGGGGCTGATGAACGCGGACGGCGCCGACCTGGCCCGCTGCCGCGGTCCCAACGGCGAGCTGCGCGACGCCTACGACCTGGCGCATGTGACGCGGCTGAACCTGATGGCGCTGAACCCCGGCGGCATCGGCAAGATGACGATTACGCCCACGTAGGCCGCGGGTGGGCGATTCGAGCCTCCGTCAGCGCGGGGCCGCGCCGGCGAGCGACCACCGGCCGGCCCCCATGACGGCCAGAGAGGAGCAGGGCTGTGATAGTGCAAACGACCCCCGTCCTGGTCGAGGGCGCGCCGGCGCGCCCGGACACCGGCGGAGCCACCATCCCGGCAGGCACGGCGGTGGTCTTCACCTGGGCCGTGCGGCGGCGGCGCATGCGGGTGCTGGTCAATGACGGCCTGGAACTGCAGGCCGCGTATAACCGCAGCGGGATCGCCGACGAGGACTATGACTGGCGCGTGACCGGGGACAACCCGCTCGACGACTGGGCCATCGCGGTCGCCACGCTCTGGCTGCACAACCCGGGCGCGGCGGACATCGTGCTGAGCGGGGCCGGCAAGAATGGATCCGCCTACGGTTGGGCCTAACGGCCCGGAGGCCAACGGGCCATGAGCATCTATTACGCCAGCCCCACGGGTAGCGACGCCAACGACGGCTCGGCGCCGGATGCGGCGCACGCGTTTCGTACTTGCGCCAAGTTCCTGACCGTGGCCGCGACGGGCGACAACCTGCGCCTGGTTGCGGGCAGTTATCCGGAAATTCTAGCCTTTGGCGCTGGGGAAAGCGGCAAAAGCCTAAAGTTTGAACGCTACGGCGCGGGAACGGTGACGATCGACCCGGTCGTTACCACGCAGAGTCCGGTCACCTTCGCCAGTCTGGCCGACGGCACTGCGTTTGAGTTCCGGGATCTCCAATTCCCGCCGACCTCCGTTGCCGGGCATATGGGTTACAACTTCAATCTCGCCACAACGGCCCAGTGCCGGCTGATTCTCGTGCGTTGCCGAGTGGTACGCCCGGCGGGAGAACTCGAGCGGGCTTCGGTCCTGGCGACCGGGCAGACCACCAGCGCCAAACGGCGCAGCCTCTTCTGTTATGACTGCGATTTCGTTCAGAACAGCACCGTAGCGCACGAGGACGGCACCATCCTCCAACTCTATGATCTCGACGAGGTCGTCATCCGGGGCGGATCGATCGTCAACGCCAACCAGCACGCGATCGGGGTGGACATCTTCCTGGCCCCGCAACATCAGGATTGCCAGCGAATCGAGATCAGCGGGCTGAATTGGATCACGGCCGCCAAGGATCACCAGATCACCCTCTATGGATTTGCGACCAACTGGGTGCCAGACTACCGTTATCGCGAGATCGCCATCCACGACAACGTGGTGGATGGGCGCGGCCCCTTGCTGGTGGCCAACGCGGGCATCGGCAACAGCGTGGGCGGCGATCGCATCCGCATCTGCCGTAACCGCTACATCGGGGCGACGAAGAACTTTGTTTTTTGCGAGTCCCCGTTCTTCAAGCACGTCTCGGTCCGCGACAACACCTTTCAGACGACAGGTGCGCTGGGCACTGGCAATCTAATCACAATCGGGAAGTACCAGAAAGCCGACGAGCTGTGCACGGTGGACGTGCGGGGCAATGACCTGACCTGCACGCCGGGCACACTCGGCGGCATCTATCTGGGCCGGGCGGTGAAGGGCGGCACGCTAGCCTACAACCGCATTCGCAACGCGGGCAATGTGGGCATCACGCTGCGCGGCAGCGAAGGCGTCGCGGTACACGACAACGACGTGGAGGGCTGCGGCGGCATCCTGCTGGGTCCGGGGACGCGCTACCCGGAGATCAGGCAGAATACGATCGTGAGCCGCAGACGGGTGGGAACGGGGTCAGGCGGGGCCGTGATCCAAATCGACCGTTACGACGCAGCCGACCGGACTGGAGTACTGAGCACGCGGACTTCGGACACGGCCGGGATTATCACCGTGGACCCGAGCTCCCTGGCGAACTTCGACGCACGGGCGAGCGACCGGTTGCACATCTATTTGGAGGATGAGGAGAGCAACCCCTATTGGCGCTACGACGTGCTCGTGACCGCGATCAGCGCGACGACCATCACATTCGAAGGCGGCACCGGGGACGTGCTGCCGCTAGCCGGCAGCTACGCGAACTGGCATCTGGTCTCTCCGATCGTCCAGCCGCGAATCAACCGCAACATCCTGGTCGCAGTCGGGGCCGGCGGCTACGGCTTCTACGACGGCTCGGAAACCTTGGGCCGGGCTGATTGGGTACATGGCGGACTGGCGCTAGGCGAGAACGTGTACTACCCGATCGACGGCGCCAAACTCGCGCGATTGCGTGGCGTGGACTATGCCGCGGGCAACTTGACGGGCTTCCGCGCCGCGTTGGACGCGTTGGCGGACGATCCGGATGGGACCTTGGCGGTCAGCCCCAACGACGCCGGTAGCAGTGAGGCCGATCCCGGCCTGATCGATCTGACGGGAGCGGATTTCCACCTGCGCACGGGCGCCCTGGCGGGCGCCGCCACGCCGGTGCAGCCTTTTGACCGCGTGCTCGGGGCCTATCCACGGAAACGCGGCGCCCGGCGGGTGAGGATCGACCTATGACCCTCGGCGAACTGCGGACCATGGTCCGCGACCTGATCTTCGATAAGGCGCCGGCGGCCGACCCGTTCGACCTCGCCGGGCTCAATCGCTTCATCAACGCCGCCATGCACGAAGTCTGGACCATCGCACGGGCATTGCAACGCGGATTATTCATTACCGACCAAACCGTGACGGTGCTGGGGGCGAACGGACTGACCGCGACCCTGACGCTCGTCGCACCCTACACACGAGTCAAACGCATCATCCTGGCCTGGAAAACCGACGCCACGGCGGGCGCGTTGGCCATCAAGCGCTTCGCCACGGGCGGCCTGGAACTGACGGGCACGGCCCAGACGCGGCCCGCGGTCGCACTGGTCAATGAGAGCATCGTCATCCTGGACCCGCCCAACAGCCTGAGCCTGCGCGTCTGGTACGTCGCGGGCCTGCCGGACATGACCGACGACGCCAACACGCCGGGCCAGACCGGGGCCACGCCGATCGGCACCGCGAACTTCTTGCCGCTGGAATACCACGGCCTGCTGGCAGTGAAAGCGGCGATCCTGGCCCTCAAGGCCGAACGCGGGGAGTGGAGCGGGCTGCAAAGCGAATTCGACGAGGGGCGGCAAGCCCTGGAACGGGCGCTGATCGGCCAGGACGATACAGCCGAGGACGGCTGAGTGGTGAGTGCAGAATGCTGAATGCAGAGTGCAGAGCGGACAGCGCCGGGAGGCGATCCGCAACTCTACACTCTTAACTCTGCACTCTTAACTGGAGCGCAGCGACGTGGCTTACGCCGAGGCCGACACCACCGCGACGTTGATCCAGCGTATCGCCGACCGGCTGAAGCTGGAGGGCGTGGACACCGGCGGACGCGACCCGGTCGCCATCGGCCGGGCGCTCAACGAGGCGGCCCGCCGCGTCGCGGGCGAGGTTACTCGCTACGAGATTGCGGAGCTGCGCTACAGCGTCACGCGCACCGTCGTGATGGGCGACGCGACCGTGGCGCTGCCCGACGGCACCGTGACCACGCCGGCGGCGCCGCGCATCCTGCGTTTGCTGGAAGCGAGTTACCAGGCGACCAGCGGCGTGCAGCCCACGCGGCTGCGGGTTTGCGATGCACGGGAAGCCGACGACGAGCCGGAACTGGCCGCACCCGGGAGCTGGGCGCTGGCCCGCGAGAACCTGACGCTCCGCTGGCTGAGCGTGACCGGGGCGCCCGCGGCCGGGACCGTGACGCTGCGCTACCTGGCTGCCCTGCCGGCGGTGGATAGCGCGACGCCGAGCGTGAAGCCCTTCGAACTGCTAGCCCCGGAGTGGACGGACGTGATTCTGGACCTCGCGACGGCCCGGCTCATTCCGCAGGCCAACGCCGGGGCGGCCCGTTATGAGGGGCGCGGCACCCAGGAACTGGAAGACCAGTTAACCATTCAACGGCGCTGGGTACGCACGGGGGCGAGAACGATTCGGAGAGTGTGATATGGCCGTGACTTATGCACAACTTGCGGCGGTCGTGAGCACCAAAGCCACCTGGGAAGCGGCGGAGACGGCCCGCACCGTGGCCGCCAACGCGTATCAGGCCGCGTGCGCCGCGGTCGTGGCGGCGGGCGGCGGCACGCTGACCGCGTCGGTCGGCGGCCAGGAGACCGTGCTGCAGACCGACAACGGGCAGGTGGTCGTGGGCAATGGCACGCGGCTCACCGCCTAGGGAAATCTCAAATTTGAGATTTGAGATCTCAAATCCGAGGACCTGAGAATGGCGCGTAGCGCACAGGGCGCGATTCCGCTCCGCGGGCCGTACAAGGGCCTGGACCTGCGCGCTGCGCAACGCACGCCCCTGGACGCCTGCAAAAGCTGCCTGAACGTCGAGACCAGCCAGGGCGACATCCGCCGCCGGCCGGCGCTGCGCAGCTTTCAGGCGCCGACGTCCCCGCGGGTCGTGTTGCGCACTTTGCGGATGAAGCCGTTCTTCTATGCGGCCACGGGACATGAAACGGCAGAATGCGCCTACCTGGCGACCGTGAGCTGGATGGACGATCCGTCTCAGCCGCTGGTCTACATCTGGAAGCTGACCGACGGGGGGACGGGCTGGGAGTTCGGGCCGCTGTACACGGATGAAGCGGTAGCCGCCGGGGTGGAGGCCTACCACTTCGCCATCGTGCCGCTGGGCGCATGCATCTACCTGCGCGACGCCGGCGCCTACACGCACGCCATACTCTACAAGGCCACGGGCAGTTCGACCTGGCTGCTGCACCCGTTCTTTCTGACCGCCCCGGCCACGACCACGACGCAGGGCGGGGCGGGCCAGGGCACGCTGGTGCCCGGGACGTACTACTACCGGGCGTTTTACCGCAACACCGTGAGCGGCGTGGACTCGCCCGCGGGGCCCTGGAACTCGAGCCAGGTGGCCGACAATAGCAAGATCACCGTGACCGTGGCGGCCGCCACGGACGCGGGCGTGGACCGCGTGCTGATCTACCGCAAGCAGGATACGGTGGATACCGACTTCTACCTGGTCGGCGACGTGGCCTACCCGGGCGGGGCGCTGGTCTGGGACGATATCGGGATCCTCCCGGACAAGATCAAGGCCAACACCCTGGACGTGCTGGCCAGCTTGAAACCCGACGGTGCGCTGCCGGGCGGCTCGGACGCGAGCTGGTGGCGGAGCCGGCTGTGGCTGGACGTAGCGCCCAACACGCTTTACTACTCGGACTACGCCAAGGCCGGGGCCTTTCGCGTGGAGCAGAGCCTGGCGATCGGCGCCGCGGACGACCGCATCATCCGCCACCTCGGCGTAGCCGGCACGCTTTTCGTTTTGAAACGCCGCAGCGTGTGGGCGGTGACGGGCAGCGGGCCGGAGAGCTTCCACGTCACGGAGTTGCTGACCGGCGAAGGCCATCCGGTGGGCTTGGCCAGCAAGCACGGCGTGCTGGAGGCCGCGGGGCGGCTGTGGTTCGCGGGCTGGGACGGGCTGTACAGCACGGACGGGACGAACATTGAACGCGTGTCGGATGCGGTCACGCCGCTCTGGGCGGCTTACGTCAACCTGCACTGGCGCACGCTGGGCTATGACCCGCAACGCGACCTGGTGATCGTCAGCGGCTACACGGCCGCGGATTACAGCACGCTGCAAACCCTGGTCTATCACGTGCCCAGCGGGCAGTGGTATGTCTGGGACCTGAATGCCTCGTGCGTCTGCGCCGCGGCCTTAAGTCAGAGCACGCCGCCGCAGTGCATCGCGGCGGTCCGCGCCGGAGGCATGCCCGCGGGCGGGCTGGCCGTGCTGCGCGCCGACGGGGAGGCCGAGCAGCGTGACTACGCCAGCGCCGCCGTGGCCTGGCACTACCAGTTCGGGGACACCGACGGCGGCACGCCCTACCCCAAATGCTTCACGCATGCCAGCGTGAGCTTCGAGCGCGACGCCGCGGCGACCACCGACCCGATCGAGCTGACCGCCACGCTAGACCAGGGCGGCACACCGACCACGCGCAACGTGCTCAGTAATCAGGTGCCCGCGATCGGCAAGTGCACCCTGGGCCGCGTGGGGCACACGTTGGGACTGCGGCTGTCAGGCACCCACAAGCACCGGCCGCGAATCACGGCCGTGGACCTGGAAGCGCAGGCCATCGGGCAACGATGATCATGCGCCTGCCCATCGCCGATGCCCTGGCCCGCGGACGCGAAGCGTCCACGCAGGCCTTCATCGTCACGATGCAAGCCCGCGAGGACACCGCGCTACGCAGCCGGCTGGACGCCGAACTGGCCGGGTACGGCAAGCTGGACGAAGCCCAGAACGTGCGGATGGCGGACTTGCAGCGCACGCTGAGCACGCTGCAAGATCTGCTCACGATCCAGACCGAGGCCACGGACAAGCTGCGCGAGATGCAGCAGATGGAAAGCGACGAGACGCAGAAGTGGCAGACCAAAGTCGAGAGCTTCAATCAGAAGCAAACCACGGCGCTGCTGACCGTCCAAAAACGGCTGGCCGCGGACATTGAAAAGCTCCTGGGGCGCCTCAAGGGCTGGCTGGACCGGGCGCGCGGCACGGCCGGGGGCATGATCGGCGCCGGCCAGAAAGCCAGCGAGGAGTTGCCCCAAGGCTACCCCTGGGCGACGGGCGACATCCGCTGGTCGTGCAATAACGCGGTGGACGGCTGGCTGTGCTGCAACGGCCGGCAACTGCCAGCCAGCGTCCATCCCGAATTGGCCTACGTGCTGGGTGATGCATTCGGCAGCGCGGTGACCGGGTACTTCCGGTTGCCGACCAAGGCCCAACTGGCGCCGACCGCGTTCGTCCTGGCGAGCGACCTGGTCCAGGCGTGGATTCGGACTTAGGAGATCGGTCATGGGAACCTGGCTACCCGGACTGCTCGCGGCGATCTTCGGCGGGATCTCACTGTGGAAACAGAACCAGAGCACCCAGACGCTTGAACGGGGAACCCGGCCGGGCGAGCAACCGGGGACGCGCGCGCCGGACGATCCGCTCTTTACTGGAGACCAAACGGGAATCGACGTCATAGACCAGAACCCCTACGCCTGGCCGTTCCGCGACGTAGTTAACCGGACTAGCGAACTTTCGCCGGTGGGGACTACGTACGCCGCCCAGTTGGCTGAGAATCAGCGCGCCTTGAATGAGCAACGCGGCTACGCCGACCAGATCGTGGGCGTGGCGGAAAACAGCCGGCTGGGCACGCTGGCACCCGAAGTGGCCAGGTTCCGCAGCGACGCACTCGAACGGCTCGACGCGCAGAAGGCGAACAGCGCCGCGGCCCGCGGCCGGGCCGGGCAGACCGAGACCACACGCGACGAGCTGCTGGGCCGCATC
>Ga0315281_10004349_pt1 | contig 20565 bp, 17 predicted proteins | sample YL17G07_0_MG_FD_204540 | JGI IMG/M metagenome (GOLD analysis project Ga0315281, IMG submission 204540) | Sediment microbial communities from Yellowstone Lake, YNP, Wyoming, USA - YL17G07_0 | ecosystem: Environmental > Aquatic > Freshwater > Lake > Sediment | place: USA: Wyoming | collected...
CCGAACTTGTGGTAAAGGTACTGCCACGAGCACTGCGCCGAGTTCTTGGGCAAGAAGCGGTTCTGGCTGTCGTTGGTGCCGAGCAGGTAGTCCACCCACTTCTGCTTGGCGTCCCACAGGTTGGGGAAGTGCGCCTCCTGCCAGCCGTACTTGTCCGACGGGTAGTAGGGCGCGTCGTAGTCGTTCCAGTAGCCCTCCCAGGGCGTCGAGCCCACCCAGTCCCAGTTGGTGCCGTAGGCGCGGTTGACGAAGAGCACGCCGTGATCGATGAAGTAGCCGTCGCGCACGTTGGTCGCGACGTTGATGCCACCGTTGACGTACTTGACGCCGTACTTGTGCAGCAGCGCCCCGGTCGTGTGTGGGTCGGTCTTGCTGTAGTAGTAGGCATGCGCCGGCGGCACTTCGGCGACCGGCATATCCAGCTGTTCGGGGCTGAAGTACTGGCGCAGCAGTTCGCGGTAGCACTGCGCCTTGAGGTTCATGTCGGCCCAGCCCCATGACGTGGCGCGACCCGGCTTGCTCTCGTCGATGTGCGCGTACTCGGCGCGCTGCTCGACGCCGTTGCGAAAGTGCTCGTGCGAAACGCCGTGCATACCGAACTCCATGAACGCGGCGCTCCGCTTGACGAGGCCCACGATCCCGACCTGATCGGGCGTGACGCGGTTGCGCCACGCGGTGCCGTCGCTGGTCATGTCGTACTTGGCGACCGGCGTGTTGTACTTGGCCTTCGCGGCGGTGTTGTGCTTGTCGAGGTCCTGCATGATCCACACCGTCGTCAAGCGGGTGCCGGCCGCCTTGCCGATGTCGACCACCGTCTGGTAGTCGGCGAGGGAGGCCTTCTCCTTCAGCAGCACCTGGTAGTTGCGCACGCTCTTGCGGCGGTTGTCCCAGTCGCGCCAGCCCATGTCGTCGACCGCCTGGCCGATGGCGTAGGGGATCGCGGTGAACTTCTCGGGCACGGGCGCGTCTGCGTCCACGTAGGGCAGCACCGGACCGCCGGTGACCGCCAGGTCGTCGAAGTACAGGCTGTAGTTCCCGGTCTTCGGCGGACTCACGAAGAAGGTGATCGTGGTGATCTTGTCGATGGTGAACGCGTCGCGCGCTCCCCAGTTGGGCCCGTCCGTGCCCCAGGCCGAGCCGGCCGGGTCAAGCGGCATGTCGTACGTGTGCCATGCCTTGGTGACCGTCAGCGACTGGTAGTAGAGGGCGCCGTTGAGCATCGTGAGCGCCGCCGTCACTGACTGAGCGCCGCCCTTGTCGGCCCAGTCGCCCTTCATTGTTAGCTTAAGCGTGTCCTGGCCGCTGAGGTTGAGGGGCACGCGCTTGTTGACCTGGACCATGACGTTCTTCCAGAGGCCGCCCACCATGGAGAAATCCACCCGCATGCAGTCGCCCAGCTGGCCGGGGGCGTAGCTGACGCGGTTGATGGCAACGTCCGGCCTGCCCTTGACGAAGCGGTCGTTATCGTGGGTGACGCTGAGGTAGGGGCTCGGCGCGTCGAAGCCCTCGATGAGCGGCGACGGGATGTACGGCGGCGGCGGCGGCGGCGAGGCTGCGGGCGCCGCCGCCCGCGAAGGCGCGGCCGTGCCCTGCGACGCGGCCGCGCCCAGACCGGCTACGCCGGCGGCGAACAGCGCGGCCACTCCCGCCGCACACGCGATCACGAGAAGACGACGGTTGCGACGCATGGTGTCCCCCTGGCTTGGCCGATATGCTCGAGGTGCACGACGTGGATGCACCGTCGTGCGCGCTCACTTCTGTCGATAGTAGTGCCAAATCGCTCACAAAACAACAAGATTCGGCATTCCTGCTCGGCGGTGCTGGCGGCGTCAGTCGCCGCTCGGGACGTTGCCGCCGTGGCAGGTGCAGTAGACCGTGGCGAAGTCGTTGCCCGGGTGGCACTGCGCGCACGCCATCGACTGCCAGCCGTCCATGCCCGTCGCGGGATGATTGAAGGTCGACGGGCTCCAGCCGCTTGTGCTGTGGCAACCGGCGCAGTCGGTGAGGCTGCCGTGATGCGTGCCGTGGCAGCTCACGCAGGCGCGGCCCGGGGCGTTGAGGCGCCTGGCGTGGCAGCGCTCGCAGGGGAAGCTCGCGTGCACGCCGCCGAGCGCGATCGGGTGGCTGAAGTGGCTCGCCCACGACGACGTGGTGTGACAACGCAGACATCCCCCGCGGTCCGCGTGGGGGCGCGTGTGGCACGCCGCGCAGCCGGTCTTCGGGTGCTTGAACGTGGACGGCTTCCAGTGCGTGGGCACGTGGCACTTGGCGCACGGCACAGTCTTCACGTTCCTGTGCGGCTTGGCGTGGCGGTCTCGCAGAAGCTGCTGCGCTCGGTGTAGGCGGCGGCGGCGAACGAAGCGGCGACGAAGATCAGGCAGGCGATGAACGCGAACAGCGCGAGCCAGCGCAGCTTGCGCAGCCGGCGGCGCTGGACCGCGCGCCGGTCTGTGCGCCAGTCGGAGCCGCTCGGGGGTTGGGGTTCCGCCGGATTCATTCAGGCACAGTACACCCTCCGCCTGGAGCGTGCATCTGAGAGGGTGAGGATGCCGGAAGACGAGGCGTGCGAGCATCGCTCGGCGGGGAAGACTCCTTCTGGCATGGATGCCTTTTCGGCCCGCAGAAGCAGTCGGGCGGCTCGCCTGAGCCGTGCCGCGGCGCGCGCTCGCCTCGTGGCCCGCCTCGCGCGGGCCCGCGCACACGGCCGTGCTCACACTCTGAGCCACCTCGTGACCACGCGCTGCAACGGCCGCTGCCAGACCTGTCTGTGGCGCGACCCCGGCCTCACTGAGCTCGACACTGAGATGGTGAAGTGGCTGTACGGCGAGGCCGGTCGCGCGGGACTGGCGCAGCTCGTGGTCTGGGGCGGCGAGCCCCTGCTCCGGCAGGACCTGCCGGAGCTCCTGCTCGCCGCCCGCCGCGCCGGGCTGCTCACGACACTCATCACGAACGGCTGGTTCCTGAGCGAGCGATGGCGCGAGCTGCGCGGCCGCGTCGACGCGCTGATCCTCAGCCTTGACGACGTCGGGCCCGCGCACGACGCCCTCCGCGACCTCCCCGGTCTCTACGAGCGGCTGGAGGCCTTCGTGGGCGCCGTTCGCACCGACCCTTTGCGGCCCACGCTCCTCATCAACACCGTGCTGTCGAGCCTCAACCGAGGGGCGCTGGCGCGGGTCGCTCCCGTCGCCGCGCGCTGGCACGCCGGGCTCTACTTCTGCCCCATGGAGACCGGGCTGGTGACGTCGGCGGGCGCCGCTGCCGCGCTCGCCGACCTGGCGCTGCCGCCGGAAGAGCTCCGCGCGGCCGCCCACACCGCCGCCGCGCTCAAGCGCGCCGGCTTCCCGATCCTCGCCTCGCGACCCTACCTGGAGCTCCTGGCCCGCGACCCCGAGCTGCGCGCCTACACATGCCGCGCGCCTCGGGCGCGCCTCACGGTCGGCGCCGATGGGCGCCTGCGAGACTGTAGTCACAGCGACCGCCACCTCGCCGACGTACGCGAGCTTCGCGCCGCGGGCGAGCCGCTGTCGCGCGTGTTCCGTCTGCCCGGCTACCAGCGGATGCTCGAGCGATCCGCCTCGTGCACGAAGTGCAACAACCCCGATGTGATCGAACTGTCCTGGCTGTGGGACCTCCGCCCGGCCATGCTCCGCAAGGTGGCCGCGCTCACCTCGATGTAGCCGCTGCTCGGCATCCGAGAGACACTTCGGGACCAGGGCGCCGAGATCGCTCCGGCTTCGAACGTCGGCGCTCGCGACGGCCCGTGGCCGTCCATCCGGCGACGCGGAGTCTTCGAGGCGCCCCCTTGTGGGAACAAGTCGGGTGCACGGTCGTATCACCATGAGACGAGAGAGTGGTCATGGCCACCTGCGAGGGATCCATCGATATCGGTTGTCCGGTCAACATGTCGCAGGACGACCTGCGGACCTCCTTCCTCCGGCACGCCCTCGGCCACTACGCGGCCCCGGACACGGGGATCGCGTGGGATCCCAGCGACGACGTGCTGCTCGACGGCGAGTGGGAACAACTGACAAGTCGTACTCGGCAGTAGGCTCATGAGCGTGATCACGACCACAGAGATCTCCGACAGCGACGAACCATCACGCCGCCGCCGCCCGCTCAGGCGGCGTCTGGCGAAGGCGGCGCTCGTCGCGATCGTCTTCATCGTGCTCGGAGTCATCCTCGCGCGGCTCTACGTCGACTGGCTGTGGTTCGGCGAGGTGGGCCTGCGGACGATCTTCTGGAAGCGACTCGCCATAGGCATCGTCGCGGGGCCGGTGTTCGCCGCCGCGTTCTTCGCCGTCGTGTACGGCAACCTCCTGATCGCGCGGCGACTGGCGCCGAGGTACCGCCCGGTCGAAGGCATCGACGTCATCGAGGTGGTGCACGAGTCCGCCTCGCGCTGGGTAGGGCGCGTCGGGCTGGCCGTGGCGCTCGTCGGCGCGCTCATCGCCGGCCGCTCGGCGGCCGGCGCGTGGCTGGTCTTCGCGCGGGCCCTGGACGGCGTTCCATTCGGGATCCGCGACCCCGTCTTCCACCACGACCTGTCGTTCTACGTGTTCCGGCTGCCGGCCTGGGAGTACGCGTACGGGTTCCTGTTCGCCTCGCTGGTGCTCGCCCTGATCGTCTCGGTCGCCGCCCACTTCGCCGTCGGCGGCCTCGAGATGAGACAGGTCGAGCCGTCCCGCCGCCAGATGGAGCCCGAGCAGTGGGCCCGCATGCCGCCGCCCGTGCGCGCGGCCGAGTACGTCTCGCGCCTGCGCGGGTTCCGCGCGGAGGAGGGCGCCGCCATCCACATCTCGGCGCTCGCGGCGGCGCTGTTCCTGCTCGGCGGGCTGGGCTACCTCTTCGAGGCGTGGAACCTGCTGTACTCGTCGGCGGGCGTGGTGTTCGGCGCAGGCTACACCGACGTCCACCTGCGCCTGCCGCTGATCCGCGTGATGATGGTGCTCGCCTTCGCGCTGGGCGGCGCCCTGGTCTACAACGCCGTGAGCCGGCGCCGTCCGTGGTGGCCGGCGGCGGCGTTCGGCGTCTGGCTGGCCGCGCTGATCGTGTTGCTCGGCATCGTGCCCGCCGTCTGGCAGGCACTTATCGTCAACCCCAACCAGCTGGCCAAGGAGACGCCGTACATCGCCCGCAACATCGCCGCGACGCGCGCGGCCTACGACCTCACGGCGATCTCCAAGACCCCCTATTCGCTCCAGGGCGATCTCTCGGCGGCGGCGCTCAAGGCCAACAGCGTGACGGTGCGCAACATCCGCCTGTGGGATCCGCAGGTGCTCTTGCGCAGCTACAGCCAGCTGCAGGAGCTGAGGCCGTACTACTCGTTCACGACCGTGAGCGTCGACCGGTACTTGGTGAACGGCGTGTACACGCAGACCATGCTGGCGCCACGGGAGCTGCGCGTCGCGGGCCTGCCGCCCCAGGCGCAGACCTGGGTCAACCAGCACATCACCTACGCGCATGGGTACGGTGTCGCAGTCTCGGCCGTGAACCAGGTCTCCTCAGGCGGCTCGCCCGACTTCCTCGTGCAGAACGTCCCGACGGTGTCGTCGGCGCCGACTCTTGCCATCGCGCAGCCGCGGATCTACTACGGCCTCCTGGGGACCAACTACGTTCTGGTCAAGACGAAGTACCCCACCTTCGACTACCCGGGGCCGAAGGGCGACGTGTACTCGCCTTACACCGGCGGCGGCGGCATCCCGATCGACCCCTTCCTCAACCGGCTCGCCTTCACCGTTCGCTTCGGCGACATCCGCTTCTTCACGGCCTCGGCCATCACCAGCCAGAGCCGCGTGATCATCCTCAATAACATCAGGGCGCGCCTCGCGGCGGCCGCGCCCTTCCTGACCTTCGACGCCAACCCCTACATGGTCATCGCCGGCGGCAGGCTCTACTGGATCGCCGACGCCTACACCACCACCGACCGCATCCCCTACGCGGAGCCCAACGGCGGGCTCAACTACATGCGCAACTCGGTCAAGGTCGTGATCGACGCCTACAACGGGTCGCTGCGGTTCTACGTGTTCGACCCGCAGGACCCGCTCATCCGCACCTACGAGCGGATCTTCCCCGGCGTCTTCCTGCCGGCCTCGCAGATGCCGGCGACGCTGCACCAGCACGTGCGCTACGCGGAGGACTTCTTCAGGACCCAGGCGCAGATGTTCGCCACCTACCACGTCACCGACCCAGCCCTGCTCTACAACAAGGGCAACCAGTGGGAGATCCCCGGCAACCTCGCGATCTCGGGCTCCGCGCCCGCGAGCGCCTACTACATGATCATGCGGCTGCCGGGCCAGACGCGCGAGGAGTTCGTGCTGATCCTGCCCTACACGCCCAACGGGCGCGCCAACATGATCGCCTGGCTCGGAGCGCAGTCTGACCTGCCCAACTACGGCCGGGCCGTGAGCTTCGTGTTCCCGTCGAGTCTCAACGTGTACGGCCCGGCCCAGGTGGAGGCGGCCATCAACCAGGACCCGGTGATCTCGGCCCAGCGCACGCTCTGGGGCCAGCAGGGCTCGCACGTCATTTTCGGCAACCTGCTCACGGTGCCGATCAAGGACTCGCTCCTGTACGTGCAACCTCTGTACCTGCAGTCCTCCACGACGGCGCTGCCGCAGATCCAGCGCGTGATCGTGTTCTACCGCTCACCGTCGGCCACGCCACATCTGCCCACGGGGCAGCAGCAGAACGTGGTGATGGCGCCGACGCTGGGCGAGGGGCTGGCGACGATCTTCGGCGGCGCGCCGCCGCCCGGGACGCAGCCGGCCTCGCCCGGGGCAGGGCCGACGCCGGGGACGACCGGCGGCGCCACCGCCGCGCTCATCGCTCGAGCCAGCGCGCAGTACGCTGCTGCGCAGGCTGCGCTGCGCGCCGGCGATCTCGCCACGTTCGGGCGGCAGATCCAGGCCCTGGGAAAGACGCTCGCGCAGCTCAAGGCAGCGCAGTAGGCGCGCACTCTCGCGACCTCGCCCGATGCCCAAAACGTTCGCTCGCCCAGTGCGCAGGGTATGCAAGACCATCGTGGGGCATTTGCGCTCGACAACATGTGGGTCACACGCACCGCGGGGCAGCAGCGAAGGGGGAGGGCCACCAATGGGATCCGCTGAGCACGCCTTGGCCAGCCTGATCGATCTCGGCCGCGTGCAACGCATGTGCGACAGCCTCGCCGCTGCCTTCGATATCGGCCTCGCCGTGCTCGACCCGGACGGCACCGTGCTCATCGCCTCCGGCTGGCAGGACATCTGCACCAAGTTCCACCGCCGGCACGAAGATACGCTACGCGGATGCCTCGAGAGCGACCTGCGCATCAACCAGCGTCTGCTCGACGGCCTGGGTGAGTCGGAGCACTACGCCTACAGATGCGCCAACGGGCTCTGGGACGTCGCCTTCCCCCTGATCGTCGCCGGCGAGCACGTCGCCAACATCTTCACAGGGCAGTTCTTCTTCGACGACGACGAGATCGACCCGGCCTCCTTCGCCGAGAGGGCGCGGCGGCTGGGCTTCGACGAGCAAGCCTATCTCGAGGCGCTCGCGCGCGTGCCGGTGCTCTCGCACGAGCGCCTGGAGAAGACGATCGCCTTTCTCGCCGACTTCGTGGGCATGCTCGGCGAGCTGGGCCTGAGCGCGCTGCGCCGAGACGAGAAACACGAAGAGCTCAAGGAGAGCGAGAAGCGGTACCGGCACCTTTTCGACAACGCGAGCGAAGGCCTCATCGTCTTCCGCATCATGCGCGAGGCTGCCGGCGACGTCCACGACCTCATGGTCGTCGACTTGAACCCGGCGCTGGCGGCGCGGGCTCACACGACGCGTGAGCAGGTGATCGGCCGACGGATGAGCGGGTGCGACAAGGACGACGAGCGCCTGCGGGCGTACTTCGACGTCGTCGCCGGCGCGATCGCCTCCGGGCAGTCCGCTCGCTGCGAGCTGTGCGTGCAGGCCGAGGATGCGTACGAGCTGCTCACGGCCTACCCAGCGGGGCGCGACCTCTGGGCGCTCTCGGCGATGAACGTCACTGAGGTCCGCGAGGCGGAGCAGGCGCTTCGGCGGCAGGAAGAGGGCATCCGCCGGGCCTACGTGGACGTGCTCGACGCGGTGACCGGCGGCAAGCTCATCCTCCTCACCGAGGAAGCCCTGGCAGGCGAGCTCGGTCAGCCGCTCAGCGACGTCATGCCGATCAGCTCGCCGGCGCAGCTGTCCGATGTACGCCGGCTGGTCGTCGACGCCGCCGAGCGGCGCTACCCTGGGCAGATCGACCACACCGACCTGCTCAGCCCCGTGAGCGAGGCCCTCGACAACGCCCTCAAGCATGCTCAGGGCGGCACATGCCAAGTCTTCGCCAAGAACGGCTGCCTCCAGGTGGCCATCACCGATGAAGGCCCAGGCATCGACTTCAGGACGCTGCCGAGGGCCACGCTCGTCCCCGGCTTCTCCACGGCCGCCAGCCTCGGCATGGGCTTCACGATCATGCTCCAGCTCTGCGAACGCGTGCTGCTGTGCACCCGGCCCGGCGGCACAGAAGTCGTGCTCGAGGTGACGGCCGCCGCGGGGCCAGCGCCGCACAACTGACCCCGCGGGATCCATGCCCACCGAGCAGGAGCCATGAAGTGAGAACGGGGCATGCTCTGTCTGAAAGCGGCGTCGCGCAGGCCCGAGCCGTCCTCGGGAGCGGTGACTTTCGCCGGCTCCTCGCGGCTCGGATGACGAGCCAGCTGGCCGACGGTCTGTTCCTGGCCGCCGTGCTGCTGACCGTCGTCTTCCTTCCAGAGCAGCAGAGCACCGTCCGGGGCTTCGCGCTGGCGACTACGCTCTTCCTCCTGCCGTTCTCGCTGTTGGGGCCGTTCGCCGGAGTGTTCGTCGATCGCTGGCGTCGCCGCCGCATCCTCGTGGCCGTCCCTCTGGTCCGGGCGGGCGCGTCGCTCCTCATACTCCCCGGCACCGCCGCGATCGTCCTGGTCTACGTCGGCACGATCGTGGCCTTCTCCGCGGCTCGGCTCTACCAAGCCACTTCTACTGCGGTGATGCCCCGGGTGCTGGGTGCAGCCGACCAGGCGGAGCCCACGCCGCGACAAGCGCCACCGAGGCTCCCGGACACACGATCGACCGGCGACTCGCTCCTCTTCGCTGCGAACACGGTCGTGGCCATCGGCGGCTCGGCGGCCCTGTTTGGCGGCCTGTTCGCCGGCGGTCGGCTGTCGGTCGGGGCAGGTGTGCCCGCCGTGCTCGCCCTCGCCTGCGCGGCATGGTCCGCGTCGGCGCTCCTCGGCTCGTCCCTCTCGAACAGCCTGCCTCCGGAGAGACCCGCACGCATCCCGCTGGGCGGCGAGCTGACCGCGGTGACCGCCGAGCTCGCCGATGGGTTCCACCGCATCCGCACGACGCCCGCCGCGCTCGCCCCCATCCTGGCGGTCGCCGTAGGTCAGTTCCTGCAGATGGTGGTCATCGTGGTCTCTCTCGTGGTGGTCAAGGAGGGGCTCAAGGGGGGGCTGCTCTCGTTCTCGTGGCTCGTGGCCGCCGGCGGCGCCGGGGTCTTCCTCGGATTCCTGACTGTGGGATCGGTGGGGCGGCGCGTGCCGAGGCATCTGCTCATCGGAGTCGCGTTCGCCCTCTCCGCCGTCTCCCTGATCCCGGCGATCGTAGCTCTCGGCGCCGCCACTCTGTCCGTCGGGGCGGCGATCCTGGGCGCGTCCTACGCATGGACGAGAGTCCCCGCCGACACCCTGGCGCAGCGGGCGGTGCCCGACCGCTACCGGGGGAGGGTGTTCACGGTGATGGACCTGGGCTTCAACGCGGCTCGGGTGCTCGGCGCCCTGGTAGCCATCCCCGTAGTGCCCCGCCTCGGCGCGCAGGCCACGTTGGCCGCGGTCGCCCTCCTGTTCCTGCTCTGGGCCCCGGTGACCCCCCTCTGGCTGCGAGGCGACCGCGCGGGCACCCCGCTCAGCGCCGGGTGACGGATGCCATCACGGTGGGTAGACCGGCCGCGACAAGTCCGGTCTCCGAAGACGGGCCGGGCATCACGGCCAGACCCACGATGAGGGGCGTTATGGCAGACGGCGCGTCGCAGGGCAGTTCGCGCTGATGTGGCGCCGGCACCAGCGGCGCAAGGCGCGCCGCGAGGCACGCCAGCGAGTCCCCAGCTCTGAGTTCCAGTCTCAGCGCTGAGCACTCGACTGCGCGGCGCGGAGGGCGACTTCGGCGCTGCCCTACGCGGCGGACGGCGCCGTCTGACGCGCCCCGGCGAGCTCCGCCATGAGGTCGCCGACGGGGAGGATACGGTCGACTCTCGCGGCGGAGGTGCCCGCTGTGTAGAGCGGCTCTTCCTTGTCGGCGTCGTAGCCCGCCGCGCTGCAGAGACCGTTACAGATGCAGAAGGAGTGCTCGTTGTCCTCTTTGGCGGGGCAGCGCGTGAAGCGCCCCCGCGCGTCTTTGAGGAGCACATAGCCCTTGTCGCACATCGGCGGGCGCCGCCGGGCGAGCGCCGACTGGTACATGGGCGACTCCCGCAGCACGCGGAAAGGTAGACCGCAGGGCGAGCCCGGGTCGTTGGCCACCAGGATGCCCTCCGGGCGCGCCCGCAGCACGGCCTGCTTGTAGGCTTCCGGCGCGCTGCTCTCCTCGGTGGCCAGGAAGCGCGTGCCCATCTGCACGCCATCGGCGCCGAGGGCGAGAAAGCGACGGATGTCCTCGTGGGTGTAGACACCACCGGCCACGATCACCGGGAAGTCGCCGTGCGCCCGCGCGACCTCCTTGGCCGGCGGCAGGAGTCGCTCGAGGGCGTTCTCCTCGAGGTCGACCTGGTCGGGGCGGAAGCCGAGGTGGCCGCCGGCGAGGGGTCCCTCGAGGACGACGGCGTCGGGGCGGTAGTGCCGGCGCTCCCAGCGCCGGCAGATGAGCTCGAGGGCGCGGGCCGACGAGACGATGGGGATGAGGGCGGTGTGCCCGGGCGGCTTGATCTCCGGCAGAGAGAGCGGCAGCCCGGCTCCCGAGACGATGGCGTCGGCGCCGGCATCGATGGCGGCGCGCACCGAGGACTCGTAGTCGCGCTGCAGGGCGACCATGATATTGATGCCGGCGTAGCCGCCGCCGGCCTGGGCCGACGCGACTTCGCGGCCTACGGCTTCGTAGGTGTCGACCTTGTGGCCGACGCGCTCGCTGACGATGCGGTCCAGGCAGGCGCTCGAGAGCAGCCCCAGGCCCCCGGCGAGTGCCACGGCGGCGGCGAGCGGGTACAGAGACACGCCGACGCCCATGCCACCCTGTACGATCGGCAGGGGCAAACGCATGCCTTTGATCGTGAGCGACGGGAGCGGGGGGATCGCGGTCAAGGGAAATGGCATCCTGCAACGAGTATACCGAAGAAGCAGTCGCCGGGTGGCGTCGGGGGCAAGCGTCAGGCATACAATGCGTTGGACATGAGCCCGCTCGAGCCCAGCTACGGCACGGTCACCGTCCGCATCTTCGGCAGCCTGCGCCCGCTGCGCGCGGAGCGGGGGCTGCCGTGCACCCTCACCGTCGAGGTCCCCCAGGGCGGTATCGCGGCACGCGACCTCGCCGTCTCACTGGGGCTTCCTCCGGAAAAGATCGAGGGCGTCTTCGTCAACCACGTCATGCAAGGAATCGGCGTGCTCGTCTCGCCGAGTGACCGCGTCGCCTTCGTGCCCTATGGCACGCCCGGACCGCACCGCGTGTTTCTGGGGCTCTACGCCGCCGGCAAGGACGAGAGCGCTGCGGCTGAGGGCTGCCGCGACGCGAGCGGCTAGGGTTTCTCGGCGGTCATCTGTTCAGCCTCCCGCGATCTGCGGGAAGATCGCCAGGCGGTCGCCGTCGGACAGCGGCTGGTCGTCGGCGGCGTGGCGACCGTTCACGAACACCACGCGCGGCCCGTCCGGCAGTCCGAGACGGGCGACCAGTTCGCCCACGGTGCCGCCGTCAGAGACGTCGATGGGGCGCGCGTGGCAACCACCCTGCCCGTCGGGCTGGTACTGCGACAGGTATGCGAAGAGTGCCAGATGGATGGTCATGGCATCAGCCAGAGCGACCCCCGTGCCGCAAGCACGCGCTCACCGGCACGGGGGTCTGCTCGGCAGTCCTACTGCAGGCCCATCTGGGCCGCGGTCTCGTCGACGAAGTCGAAGACCGCGTCGAGGTCCTCATCTGAGACCGTGAACACCACGTCGTGGGGAGGCAGCTTGTCCTCGTAGAAGAACTTAGGCAGCCGGTCGTCGGCGGCCGTGAAGCCGGCGCGCTTGTTGTACAGACGCTCCATCGTGAGCACTTCGCGGCCGAGCTGCATGAGCTCGTCGGCGCCCCACTTGTCGCCGGTGTGTGCCTCGACCATCTCGTGGATGGCGGCGAACGCCTCGGGGATGTCGAGCACGGGGAAGGCCACGAAGATGCACAAGCCCAGGCTGTCGAGCATGCCCGTGGCGATCTGCAGGCCTTTCGAGAGCGCGGCCTGACCCTCGGGCTTGAGTGGGTCGACGATGCCGCCCACGCCCAGGATGTTGGCAGTCACGGCGTAGCCGGCCGTGTGATCGGCACCCATGGTCGTGGTGGCGTACGTGACGCCGATGCCCTGGACCGAGCGCGGATCGTAGGCGGGTATGGACTGGTGCTTGACCACCGGGATGCGCGCCACGCCGAACTTCTTGCCGGTCGCTTCGGCGCCGTCCCACAGCACGCGCAGCGGGTGGTTCGCGTCGAGACCGGCCTTGAGCGCCGCAAGGGCGCCGGCAGCGTCGCCGAACTCGAGGGCACCAGAGTCCATGTAGACGCCCATCGTCGCGCCCGTCTCGATGGTGTCGAGGCCGAAGTCGCCACAGGCGCGGTCGAGCTCGGCGATCTCGTCGAGGTCCGCGATGCCGCAGTCGGCACCAAACGACCACACGGTCTCATACTCAGGGCCCCTGGTCTTGTAGTGGCCGTCCTTGTCGACCCAGTAGCGCGAGCACTGGATGACGCAGCCGCTGAAGCAGCCATGGCTGACGTTGCCGCCGCGCGCGATGATCGTGTCGCGCTGCGTCTCGCCGCTGAGGGCGTCGGCGGACTCGAAGGTGCCTGACGAGAAGTTGCGGGTCGGCAGGCCGCCGGCCTCGCTGAGGATGTTGGTGAGTACGTTGGTGCCGTACATGGGGAGCGCGGTGCCAGATACCGGATGCTCCTTGAGCGCCTTCGAGAAGCGCTTGCTGGCAGCGACGAACGCCTCCTTGTCGGCGTGCCCCAGCGAGCTCGTGCCCGCATACGAGACCACGATGCCTTTGAGGCCCTTCCTGCCCATCACCGCACCGAGGCCGCCACGGCCGGCGAAGCGATTAGGGTAGCCCTTGGGATCGGAGATGGCGATGCCGGCCGCCTTGGCGAGCGCCTCACCCGCCTGGCCAATCGAGATCGTGGCGTACTTATCGCCCTCAGGCCGCAGCGCGGCGATCTGGTCGGCGACCTCGTAGTTGCCGAGGCCGGCCCAGTCGTCCACGCGCTGAAGGCGCGCCGAGCGGTCCGCCTCGATGACGAGCACGTAGCGGGCGTTCTTGTCGGCAGGAACGCCCTCGACGACGACCGCCGAGAGACCCACCCGTGCGAGCGCGTGGGCCGCCTGGCCGCCCGAGTTCGACTCCTTGATACCTCCGGTGAGCGGGCTCTTCGCGCCTACCGACAGCCGGCCTCCGTTGGGGGCGGAGGTGCCGCCCAGCGTGCCTGGGGCGAAGACGAGCTTGTTGCCCGGACCCAGCGGGTCGCTGTCTGCGGGGACCTCGTGGTAGACGATCGCGTCGGTCAGCGCGCGACCGCCGTACTTGGCCCAGGCTTCGGGCACAGCCTCGGCGGTCACCGAGAGATCCGTCATGTTGACTCGGAGCAGGTTCTTCATGCGTTTCCTCCTTGGGCTCGTGCAGGCAGGACTTCGCGAGACGTAGACTGTCTCTTCCCCACGTGGGCGAGGTGGCGGCTTGTTGTCTGGGCTGGCTCCGCGTGATGGCTCACACTACAGGATGACGGTAGTGTGCCCCTGCGGCGCGACGACTTCAAGCGTTTGCGGACGATCTGGCGGCGGCGTCTTCGCGGTCGCGCGGAGGTTCTGCTGCAGCCAGGTCTGCATCAGGTCGAACCCTTCGCTCATGATCCAGTGGCCGCCGCGAAACCATACGAGGCGCTTCGGCTCGGGGGTCGTCCGGCACACCGCCTGGGAAACTGGGCTCCTTCACTCATTTAGGTCCGTGTGCGTCCCGATCCACCCGCCGTCTCACGGCTGACCATGGCAGGTCTCGCCGCCGGCTACGCCGGTCTGCCCTGCCTCAACGGCGACAAAGTGCGCTCGCCGCGCGTATAGTCTTGGCATGCCGCGTGATCAGCACGGCGTCGCTGCATGCGTGCTCACGGCAAGCCACGCACTTGGGGGGAGCGCATGGGCTCGGCAAGGCGCACAATCGCGATCGCCGGCGACGTGACCGTCGACTGGGTGTTCATGAATCCGGGCGGCGGCTTCGAGTGCGGCTCGTTCGCGCAGCCGGGTGGAGCCGCCATGCTGGCGGCCCCCGCGCGCGAACTGACGCGCAGCGACCCGGCGCTCGGCGGCGCGTGCAAGGTGACGGAGCCCACGGTCTCGCCTCGCGCCCTGAGTTCGCCTGGGTATCGCGGCCTCGACCGCACGTGGACCTCGTGGTCGTTGCCCCCACGGGGCCTGTCCGACCGCTCGCGCTACACCTGCCGCAGCGGTGGCTTCTGGGGTCACAGCTGTACAGATGGCGGCGTTGGACCACGGCCTCAGCGCCGAGCGCAGCGCAAGGCCGTCCTCAACAAGATGACCGCGCCCCATCCGAGCCGTGCCTCGCTCAGCTTCCTCGTCGAGCGGCTGGGCTCGACCGATCTGACTGCTGTCGCCTGCGCAATCGCCCTCGGCGGCCGCTCTCGTAGTCGGCGGGTGAGCCGGAGACGATGCTGCTCACCGCTGGACGGCCGGCTCTTCGGTGACCTGGTGGAGCGCGGCCCGTGAGCGCCCGCCGCGTCATCCGCGTCGGCGTGACGGGACACCGGTCCTTCGCCGACGCGCAGGCTGTGGCCGACCGGCTCCGCGTCGGCCTGGACAACCTCAGGCGATTGGGGGGCGACGAGGCGGGCGGCGCCCCAGCGCGTCTCGAGATCCTCTCGGCGCTCGCCGTGGGCGCCGACCGCCTCGTCGCCAGGGTCGCCCTGTCGCAGCCGGAGACCACGCTGGTCGCCGTCCTGCCGCTTGGGCGCGACGACTACGTCGCCGATTTCACCGGCGCGGAGTCCCGGCGCGAGTTCGAGGCCCTGCTGGACGGCTCGCGTCTGGTCGAGACAATGCCGCCGGCCCCGAGTCGCGAGGCGGCCTACGAACAGGCTGGTCGCTGGATCGTCGAGCACAGTGACGCCCTCGTCGCCCTGTGGGACGGGGACCGCGCCCGCGGCCAGGGCGGCACGGCCGAGATCGTCACGTACGCGACCGAGTGCGGCGTGCCGATCCTCTGGGTGCCCGTCGCCAGGACTCCGCGAGGGCGGCCGTGAAGCGGGTTCGGGAGATAGGCCGTGGGTGACCCCGGCAAACGTCGCTGGAGGCACACCGCATGGATCCTCGACTGGCCGACGATCGGCGTCGCCGCCGGCCTCGCCGTCGTACTCGGCTATATCGGCTTCGCGCAGATGTACGCGGCCATGGGCGAGAACCCCGACTTCTGGGACCTCCTCTACCGCGCCCTGCAGCTCTTCGTGTTCGAATCCGGCGCGGTTACAGGCCCCGTCGGCTGGGCGCTCCAGATTGCCCGCTTCCTGGCGCCGGCCGTCACCATGGTCACCGCCGCCAAAGCGCTGGCCATCGTGCTCGGCGAGCAGCTCCGTCGCGTGCGCCTACGCTTCACGCGCGACCACACGGTGGTCTGTGGCCTGGGGCGCAAGGGCCTGCTCGTCGCCGAGGAGCTCGCGCGGAGAGGGGAGCGCGTGGTCGCCGTCGAGAAGGACGAGCGCAACGAGCACATTCGCAGCGCCCACGAGCACGGCGTCACGGTCGTGCTTGGAGATGCCGCCCTGGCGGACGTGCTGCGCCGCGCCCGCGTGGCGCGGGCGCGGCGTGTGCTCGCGGTCTGCGGCGACGACGGTGTCAACGCGTCCGTCGCGGTGCACGCCCGCGAGCTGTGCTGCGACCGGGCGGCCCGGCCCCTTGACTGCGTCGTCCACATCGTCGACGACAACCTCTGCCGTCTGCTCAAGGAGCAGGAGCTGCGGGGTGAGGCCGACTGCATGGTGCGCTTCGAGTTCTTCAACGCCTACGAGCGCGGCGCGCGGCTTCTGCTCCGGAGCCACCCCCTCTTCGACGCGGCCGCTGCGGCGCCGGCGGAAGCGGCGCCCCACTTCGTCGTCGTCGGCTGCGGCAGCATGGGCACGAGCCTGGTGGCGCAGGCCGCGCGCGAGTGGTGGCACGCCGAGCGCGACACCGGCCGGCGACTCACCGTCACCGTGGTGGACCGGGAGGCGCGCGCGAGATGTGAGGCCATCGCGCTGCGCTCGCCGCGACTGTCCGATTCCTGCGACCTCGTGCCTGTCGAGCTCGACGTCACCACGCCGCAGTTCGAACGCGGCGAGTTCCTGGACGAGAGCGGCAACGGCCGCCCGGCGGTCGGGTGCGTCTACGTGTGCCTGGACGACGACTCGCGCGGCCTGACGGCCGCACTCGCCGTGCACGCCACCCCCCAAGGGCGCGGGCTGCCGATCGTCGTGCGTACGTCGCACGTCTCGGGCCTGGCCAGCCTCGCGAGCTGCTCGGGCGGGGGCTTCACGGGCTTGACCTGCTTCGACGTGATCGGCAGCGTCTGCAGCCCCGACCGTCTCTTCGCCGGCACCCACGAGACGCTGGCGCGCGCGATCCACGAGGAGTACGTCGCCGACCAGGCGCGCCGCGGCGCCACCGAGCTCGTGAACGCCGTCCTCGTCCCCTGGGAGCGACTGTCGGGCGACCTGCGCGAGTCGAACCTGCGACAGGCCGACCAGATCGTCGCCAAGCTCGCCGCCATCGGCTGCGACATCGCGACGCTCACCGACTGGGACGCCGAGGACTTCGCCTTCACGCCAGACGAGATCGAAGCGATGGCCGTCATGGAGCACACGCGCTGGAGGGACGAACGCCGGGGCGACGGCTGGACTTTCGACCCCGGCCCCAAGGACCTCGATCGCAAGACAAGCCCGTTGCTGCTCCCCTGGAAGGACCTGCCCGACGGGCAGAAGGACGACGAGCGTGGCACCGTCGGCGACCTGCCACGCCTGCTGGCCTCCGTCGGCCTGCAGGTGGTGCGCGTCGCGGCTCGGCGCGAGCTGTAGAACGGGCCGGGCGCGGCGCCAAGGCGCGGCGCCCGGCCCAGACCGGTTCCCGTCAGATCACAGGACCCTGAAATACCGCCAGGATGAGGTGGTCTTGGCGTGGTCGGCGTCCTGATGGACCGCGCAGGCGCGATACTTGCCCGCGGCGCGGAAGATGGCTACGACCCTGTACTTGGTCGCAGTCATCGTGTTGCGGTACGACTTCGCCCACAGTGTGTTGATGGATCGCCACTTCCCGTTCGAGTAGCAATAGAAGCTGATCTTCGTGTGGCTCTGCTGGTTTGCCGCCGCGGAGTGCTGGGGCCAGATGGTGCCCCACGCGGTGACCTTCACGCCACGGCGCACGCTCGAGGAGAACCCCGGACTCGAGAGCTTCGCGCGCGTCATGACCTTGATCTGATCGCTGAAACCAGCTTCGTACTGGCTGTCGCCGTTGAACCACAAGTAGAAATGCGTCCGCCGCTGCAGGCCGCTTACCCGCACGGCGAACTGACCCGTCGCGGAGTCGTAGGACCCGAGCGTGTCCCAAAGCCAGATAGGCGTGCTGGGGTCTTCTGTCCAGCAGAGGTCGGCACTCCGATTGCTGAGCGGCGCTCCTGACGTAGCGTCGCTCAGCTGCCCGCTGACCGTCACCGTGCCGTTGTAGCCGACGGTCAGCGGCTGCCCGCTGATGGTCCACTCGATGGGCTTCGAGGCCTGCGGCGCGTCGACCGTGAAGGAGCGCGCGTTCGATGCCGCGCCGCCGCTGGGCGTCACCGTCACGTTGACGGCCCCGGTGGCGAGGCCGGCGGGCACCGTGCAGGTGATCGACGTGGCGCTCCAGGCGCTGGTCGTGGCGGTGGTACTGCCGAAGCGCACCACGCCGCTGGTGCCCAGGTTGGTGCCGGCGATGACCACCGTGGCACCGGTCTGGCCGTGGTTGGGCGTGAGGCTGGTGATCGCGGTCGTCGGAGCCACCTGGCCCCCGCTGACGCGGACCTCATCCACGTACGCGCCCTCACGGGTCGTGCTGGCATCGCTGGTGAAGATGAAGTAGAGCCTGACGTTCGTCTTGCCGCATACGTTGCCGAGGTCGGGCACATCGGTGAGGTCGATGAAATAGGGGAGCCAGCCCTGACTGATTCCGTGGTACGCCCAGCCACCGTACGTCGCCAGATCGTCGTCGTTGGACACGAGGACAACGAGGTAGTCGTGGTCCTTCTCAGTGTCCAGGTAGAGCGAGTACGCGAAGGTCGCAGCCGTCACGCCCGCAAGATTGAGGGGATCAGTGAAGAGGCCCGAGACCATGCCGTTGACGTAAGGTCCCGGTGGAGCGACGGCGCTCGCGGCGCAGTAGGCCGACCGGCTGCCCGCGGCGGCACGGTAGGTTGTGCCCGCCCACGTCGGATTGCCCGTGGTGTACCACGGCGGGCTGGCGCCCTCGAACCCGCTGTAGAAGATGTCGCCGTTGCCCTTCGCACTGGGCAACGCGGGCAGGGTCGTGAACGCGCCCGAGGCGCCTGCCGACAGTGATCTGAGCCCGCCGATGTCGAGCTGCGGCAGGTCGCCGGTCACCACCTCTCTGATCGTCAGCGGGCTCGCCGACGCGTTCGCCGCCGCGACGAGCACTGCGATCACCACCACGATCAGCCCGACGGCGAGACGCCGCTCACCGTGACCCACGCCGGACTTGCGCCGTCGCCCCTCGACGCCATGCTTGACCGATCCCACACAGCGCGGTCTCATCGAGACCACCCCCTCAATTCGCGCGACGGTCGCGTGAGCCGGACTCCGTGCCTTCTTCCGACACGGTGAACACGGGAGGGCGAGGGATGCCGAGCACAGCGCCACAAACGCGATGCGAGTCCCGGCACCCTGCCCCCATCTCAGCCGTACGCGGACCCGTCACTTTGCGTACCTCCCTTGTACTCCTCGCGGGGGATTGTCAAACGTTGCAGGCGCGCGTTGCCCGGGATGAATACGCGGAGATGCACCGCGAAAGCGTCCTCGGCACACTGGCTCCGCCCCGTTGAAAACGCGTCGCAACGATGCTTCGCCCACCGCCGCGACCCGGGCCAACGTTGACGAAGGCCGCGGCGAGGCGGAGTATGTGGTTCGTCTACGCGCGGCAGCCGCCGCGCGCGGACGGGAGCCGAGGGGGGGCTCGAGCCGTGACCGCAGCGTTGAGACAACCGGGCTCGGCACTGACCAGACGGGCGTTTCTGCTCGCCGCCTGCGGTGGGGCTCTGGCGCTCGCGATCGGCCACCGGCTGGCGGGCGCGGGAACGCCCTCGACCGTCGGCGGATTCCGGCCGAGGCGGGCCGACAACCTGCTCGAGGAGCCCCACGGCGCCGGACTCGACCTGCGACCGACCCCAGTCGACGACCAGGGTCCCACGTTCCGCCTCAACGGGCCCGGATCCTTCGTCTGGCGACGCGTCGACGGAAAACGCTCGGCGGACGATCTTGCGGCGCAGTTGGGCGCTGCCTATGGCCTCCCGCCGGTCGCTGCGCGCGCCGACACGCTGACCTTTCTGGGGTCCATGATGCAGATAGGCCTCGTCTTCGACCCCGCCGGCTGACCAACGGTGAGCGGAGCGCACACATGACGACCTACCGCCTCACCACCGAGGTCTTCGCCCTGCCCCGCGGGGAGCACCACATCGTCTACGCCCCGCTGTGCGAGACCAGCATGCTGGTCAACGGCGGGGCGCTCGCCGTGATGGCCGACATCGCTGCCGAGCGCGACGTCACGCCCTCGGCGGGCAGCCGCGAGCTCATCGAGCTCCTGCTCGAGCTCGACCTGATCCGCCCGAGCGTCGAGGGCCAGCCCGACGAACGGCGCGGCGGCGAGACGCACGAAGCTCACCGGCTCGGCCGCGGGCCGGCCGACGGCGCGCTGCGCCCCGTCGCCTGCACACTCTTCCTCACCACCGACTGCAACCTGCGGTGTCTGTACTGCTACGCCTCAGGCGGCGAGCAGCCGCGCTACCTCGACGAGCGCATCGCTCTGGACGCGATCGAGCTCATCGTGCGCAACGCCGCGGAGAGCGGGGCCGGCAAGGCGAGCGTGACGTTCCATGGCGGCGGGGAGCCGACCCTGGCCGCCGCCGTCCTGAGACGCTGCGTGGACCATGCCCGTCGCCGCTGCGACGACGAAGGCCTGGAGCTCAGCGTCGGCGTGGCCACCAACGGCGTCATGAGCGAGAGCATGCGTGACTACCTGGCGGCCGCGATGACGTCCGTGGTGGTCTCGATCGACGGGCC
>Ga0315281_10004351_pt1 | contig 20561 bp, 21 predicted proteins | sample YL17G07_0_MG_FD_204540 | JGI IMG/M metagenome (GOLD analysis project Ga0315281, IMG submission 204540) | Sediment microbial communities from Yellowstone Lake, YNP, Wyoming, USA - YL17G07_0 | ecosystem: Environmental > Aquatic > Freshwater > Lake > Sediment | place: USA: Wyoming | collected...
ACGTCCTCGTCGCGCGCCGTGAGCATGATGATCGGGACGCTGCTCTCGGCCCGGACGGCGCGGCAGACGTCGTAGCCGCTGATGCCGGGAAGCATCAGGTCGAGCACGACGAGGGCGGGGTCGACCTGCCGGATTCTCTCGAGCGCGCTCGTGCCGTCGACGGCGCAGCTGACGTCGAAGCCCTCTTTGCGGAGGTAGAGCGTGGCAAGCTCGCGGATGGACTCGTCGTCGTCAACGATGACGACCCTGGCGGGAGCGGGCATGGGTGACCCTTTCGGCGCGCCGGTGCGTGATCTCTATCTGTATCGTCGCAGAACGGCGCGGGCGGCGCGTGCGAAGTTTGTAAAACGCGGGGGAAATGCGTGTAAGGGATGGGGTGGGGGGCGGGATGTTGGATGTTTGATGTTGGATGTTGGAGGCCGGCGCCGTGAGGTGGGAGGTGGGGCCCGGCGAGGGGACAGGTGGTAGGGGACAGGGGCGCGCACGGGAGCGCGTGCGCGTGACGGTTTCGGTACGCCATGTCGGGGGGGTTGGTACGCCTGTGTTCGTTATGTTTAGCAATTTGAAGCTGGAAGGGAGCTTGTTTCGTAATTTCACCCTTTTTTGGGCGGCCCGGGGAGGTGGTAGGGGACAGGGGACCGTCTTCGGTGGGGGCGCGGCGGGCGCGCGGGCACCTCACCCCTCTCCGCGGCGAGTCTTCGACCGGCCGCTCTCTAGGTTGTGGCGAGGGCAGCGAGAGACAACACCCTCCGAAGCGGCCTGCGCGATGCGGCGGTATCGTGCTTCGCATGAAGAGCGTTAGCGAGTCATCCGTAACTTGTCAAGCTGGCGGGGCACGGCGACGGGCTCATCTCCCGACACCTCAAACGGACATCGCGGTGCGGTTTGCTCCCTTCCATGGCGCGCGGCGCCGCACCACCTGACGAACACAGACACGATTGCCCCTCTCAGCAGCTTCGCGCCGTGCGGGTGTGACTGCATCGATTGCGTCATCAGCGGCATCACGCACACCCGCCAGGACGGCGCCGGCGGGCTGGTCGTAAGCATAGTCGTAGGACTACCGGCCGATTGCGGCTCCGACCGCCAGGGCTCGAAAGTGTGCTCCGTGGAGATAACCGTTCACTTGCAGTTCGACTTTAGGGGGGCAGTATGGCTAATCGACATAAGCGAAACGATCACGACGAAAAAGCAGGGCGGAGCGGCGTAACGCGGCGCACGTTCATCAAATCGGGGGTCGCCGTCGCCGGCATGGCGGGCTTCGTCCTTGCCGGCGCGGAGATGAAGGGGCTGGTGGGAGCAGACACCCCGCTCACCGACGCGACCACGAGCGGACCGACCTACATCGAGGCCTTCCCGACCAGCCCGCTGATCGTCGCCCCCTTCACCGACCCGCTGCCGATCCCGAAGGCGCTGAGGCCGATCCCGAAGTCGGAGTGGCAGACGTGGGCCAGTCCACCGAGCCCCGACGCAGGCAAGCAGGACTCGGACGGTGCGACGCACCAGGTCTGGGGAAGCAAGTTCGGCTACCCGGACCCGCTCGTCTATCAGATCAAGCTGCAGGTAGCTCAGCACAACTTCACCTCATCCCCGGTACAGCCCATCGGCAGTGACGGGAAGCCCGTTGCGTTGCCGGCCGGTACCGGTGTCACGCCCAACAGCGATGGCACGGTGTCCCTGCCGCCGAGCACGATCTACGGGTTCAACGGCACGTTCCCGGGCCCGATGATCAACGCGGAGTACGGCCAGCCCGCCCTCGTGCGCTTCGAGAACCATCTCGATGAGAACCCGCTCGGCCTCGACCGCCAGGACTTCGGCGCTCCGGACAGGGCGTTCCTCACGCACCTCCACAACGGCCACACGGCACCGGAGAGCGACGGCAACCCGCACTACCGGATGCGCCAGACGAAGGCCCTTGGCACGTATGGAAGCGAGGGCATAGGTGGCTATAAGCCCAAGAGCTGGGTGGACAACCTCTACCTGAACTACCCCGCGGGCGGCGACGACCGGGAGAAGCAGTCGTTCATGTGGTTCCACGACCACCGCATGGACCACACCTCGGCGAACGTCTACAAGGGCATGGTCGGCCTGTTCCCGATCTACGACCCGAAGACGCCGCAGAACAACAACGGCTTCGACGGCGGTGACGAGACCAAGGGGCTCCACCTGCCGGGCGTGCGCACCGACAACGCGGACGGCTCCTTCGACGTGAAGTACGACATCCCGCTGGCCTTCTACGACTGCCGGCTGGAAGACGGCACGACGCCGCACAAGGACTTCCACAACGGCAACGGTGAGCTCCACCCCGAGTGGTGGGGAAAGACATTCTTCCGCCACTTCCCGAACCACGGCTTCGTGGGCGATATCTTCACCGTCAACGGCACGGCCTCGCCGGTGCTCAACGTGGAGCGGCGCAAGTATCGCCTCCGCTTCCTGGACGCCTCGATCTCGCGCATCTACGAATTCAAACTCATGCGCTCGTCGAGCGCCCCGAAGTCCGCGGCGTCGCTCGGCTACGCCGCCAACGAGCTGCAGGGGCAATACCGGCTCCCGGGCGGGGCACAGTGCATGAAGTTCGTGCAGATCGCCAGCGAGGGCGGGCTTCTCCCGGCCCCGATTACCCGCGACTCCTTCGAGCTCTGGCCGGCGAAGCGCCGGGAGGTCGTCGTCGACTTCTCCAAGTACATGGATGGGACCCCAACCCACACGGGCGACGTGATCTACCTGACCAACGTCATGAAGATGACGACGGGCCGCCAGCCGGACTCGTTCGACTCGAACTACAAGATCCCGATGATCAAGATCGTCATCGGCGAGGACCCGGTGGCGGTGGACAACAGCCAGGTCCCCACGGCGCTGCGCACCGCCCCGGCGGTCCCCTCGGGCGCGGAGCTGGCCACGCTCATCGCCAACCGGCGCGTGTTCCAGCTGGAGCGCGGCAGCACAGCTCTCAGCCCCGAGATTGAGTGGCTGATCAACGGAATGCCGTTCATGCCGGACCACGTGGCCGCCCAACCGAAGCTGGGGAGCACGGAGGTCTGGGAGATCAAGAACGGCGGCGGCGGCTGGGTGCACCCGCTGCACCTTCACATGGAAGAGCACCATGTCGTCAGCCGCAACGGAAAGGTCTCCCCGGACACCAGGCACCCTGACGACACAGGGAAAGAAGACGTCGTCGCGCTCGACGGGAGCGAATCGGTCCTGCTCGTCCGGCGTTTCCGGGACTTCACCGGCGCGTACGTGGGGCACTGCCACAACCTGGCCCACGAGGACCACGCGATGATGTTCGGCTGGGAGATCGTGAAATAGCCGACCCCGCAGCTGGCGGGACGCTAGAAGCTAGAAGCTGGATGCTGGATGCTGGAGACGCGGTCTCCGACTTCCAGCATTCAGCTTTCTGGCTACTGCACCCGCGTCGCCACGTACCACTCACGGACGTTGGCGAAGCGGGAGGCGGGGGTGAAGAGCAGGCCGCCGGCGAAGCCCTGGACGCGGCTGCGCTGGGCGTAGGTGTAGACCGGGTAGAAGAGCGGCACCTGCGGGGCGGCGGCGATGAGGTAGTCCTGGAAGAGCGCGTACAGCTCCTTGCGGCGGGCGGTGTCGGTGGTCTGGCGGGCCCGCTCCAGCACGTCATCGATGTTGGGGCTGGAGTAATCGGAGAGGTTGCGGCCAGGCGGGGCGATCTGGCTGCTGTGCCAGAACGGGTACGGGTCCGGATCCGGGCCTGGGTCGACCATCACGAGAGCGGCCTCGAACTTGCGGGGCAGGAGATGCTGGTCGATGTAGGTGGCGGCATCGACCGGCTGCACCGTGACGTCGGCGCCGATCGAGCGCCACTGGCGGGCAAGGTCGTCGGCGATATCGACGCGGGGCGCCTCGTTCGTCGTCGAGAGCGTGAAGGCGAGCCGCACATCGCCCTTGCGGCGGACGCCGTCGCGGCCGCGCTGCCAGCCGGCGATCTCCAGAGCGCTGGCGGCGGCGCCGGGATCGAACGACGGAACATCGGACGCGGTGAACGCCCACGAGCGGCGCGAGATGCCGGTATCGGCCGGTTCGCCGCGGCCCGCCGCCGTGAGGTCGACGAGCAGCTGCGGGTTGATGGCGCGCCAGAGCGCGAGGCGCACGGCGTGGTCGGCGAAGACGGGCGCGCGTGTGTCGAGATAGACCGTGTTGTAGGCCGGCGGGATCACGTCGTGCAGCGCCAGGCGGCTGTCGCGGGACAGCAGGTCCATCTCCTCGCGTGACATGACCGGGCCGAGCAGGGCGCCGTCGACCTCGCCCGCACGGAGGGCTTCGGTGGCCGCGCCGGTGTCGGCGTACGCCCGGAACTCCAGCGTGGTGATGTACGGCGGGCCGAGGTAGTACGTCGAGTTCGCCTGGAGTTCGACGCCGCGGTCGGTGCGCTTGCGGAAGCGGTAGGCGCCGGTGCCCACGGGACGGGCGTTGAACTCGGTGTTGAACAGCTGGTTCGCATCGAGCTTCTGCAGGAGGTGTTGCGGCAGGATGCCCACCGTGAGGTAGGCGAGGAAGGGCGCGTACGCCTGCTCCAGCTTGAACTCGACGGTGACAGGGTCGCGCGCCGTGACGACGACGCCCTGCATCAACTGCGCCAGCGCGGGATCGCCCTTGAACCCCGGGTCGGCGATGGCTTTGAAGGTGAAGACGACGTCGTCCGCGTCGAACGCCGTGCCGTCGTGCCAGGCGATGCCGCGTCGCAAGTGGAAGACGTAGCTCTGGCCGTTGCCGGTGATCTCCCATCGCTCCGCCAGGTCGGGCTGCGGCGTGCCGTCGGGGCCGAGCCGGACGAGGCCGCTGAAGATCAGCGCGGCCAGGTCGGCATCGGTGGCGTTGGTGCCGGCGAAGAGCGGGTTGATGCGCTCCGGGGCGCGGGTGACGCCCTCGGTGTAGCGGCCACCGCTGGCGGGCACGGCCTGGCCGCGAGGGTCGGCGAGCACGAAGTACCAGAAGAGCGCGACGGCGAGGACGCCGACGGTGAGGGCGACGAAGAGGGGCCATCGGGTTTGCGTCAGCGGCAACTCAACCGCCCCCTGGGAAGCGTGACATCCGGCCGCATCCTGCGGGCACGGGCGCTAGCGGACCGACGCGCGCACACCCCAGGCGGAGATGACGAGGAAGACGACGGCGAGGATGATGGTGAGCTGGAAGAGCGTCTTCTCTACGCCGCGACGCGTCCGGAAGCTGCCGCTGGTGCCGCCGCCGAGCGCGGTGCCGATGCCGGAGCCCTTCGCCTGGAGCAGGATGACGACCGTGAGCACGACCGAGATCAGGATCTGGGCGATGTTGATGTAGTCCTTGAATTGCACGCGCACACCTCTATCCGGAATAACCGGGGCATTAAAGCATATTTGGGGGCACGAGCGACAGCATTCCGGGGGACAGCAAAGAGCAAACGGCAAACAGCAAAGGGCGGACGGGAGAGCAGCGAGCAGAAGGCAGAGGGCAGAGGCAGGGGGCCCGGGGCGGTGAGGCGTGCCCGGGGGTTACATGGCGCGGAGGAGCTTGATGCGCTCCTCGACGGGCGGGTGGGTGCTGAAGAGGTTGTTGAGGAACGACTGGTGCTCCCGCAGCGGGTTGCTGAAGTAGAGGTGGGCGGTGGCCTTGTTCGCCTCCTCGAGCGGATCGGGGTCGGCGGTGATCTTCTCCAGCGCGTCGGCGAGCGCGCCCGGGTTGCGGCAGAGCAGGGCGCCCGACGCGTCGGCGAGGTACTCGCGCTGGCGGGAGACGGCCAGCTGGATGAGCTGCGCGGCGATCGGCGCCAGGATCGCGAGCACGATCGCGACGACGAGGAGGATGGCGTAGGCGCTGCCGCCGCGGTCCCGGTTGCTGTCGCGGCTGCCGCTGCCGAACCAGGTCCAGCGCATGAAGAGGTCGGCCAGCAGGGCGATGACGCCGACCAGCACGACGGTGATCGTCATGACGCGGATGTCGTAGTTGCCGACGTGCGACATCTCGTGGGCGATGACGCCCTCCAACTCGGCGTGGTCGAGCTTGTTGAGCAGGCCGCGCGTCGCGGTGACGGCGGCGTGCTGCGGATCGCGGCCGGTGGCGAAGGCGTTGGGGGCGCTGTCCTCGATGACGTAGACCTTCGGCATGGGGAGGCCGGAGCCGATCGCCAGGTTCTCGACGACGCGGTAGAGGTCGGGCTCGTCCTGCTTCGACACTTCATGGGCGCTGCTGACGGCGAGCGCCACGCCGGCGCTGGCGTAGTAGCTGAACATGGCGTAGCCGATTAGCGCGGCGAATACGAGCGGCGCGGCGGCGATGGGGAGGCCGACGATGTAGCCGACGAGCGAGAGAAAGCCACCCGCGACGATGATGAAGATGAGCATCATCAGCCACGTCTGACGCTTGTTGGAGGAGATGCGGTCGTAGACGAGCACGCGCTCGTCGGAACCGCCGGGCGTGCCGGGGGCGAGGTGGGCCATGCGCTATCCGTTCGCCGCGGGCGGCGGCGGTGCCGCGGGAGGCGCAGAGAAGCTGACCTTGACGTCTTCGCGCGCCTGCTCCTCGGCCTCGAAGAATTCGGACGGCTGGAAGCCGAACATGTTGGCCATGATCACGCTGGGGAAGGTCTCGATCTTGGCGTTGAAGGAGAGGACGTTGGTGTTATAGAACTGGCGCGCGTAGGCGATCTTGTCCTCGGTGTCACTCAGCTCGCGCTGGAGGTCGAGGAAGTTCTGGTTCGCTTTCAGGTCGGGGTACTGCTCGGCGACGGCGAAGAGCGAGCGGAGGGTCTGGGTGAGCTGGTTGTTGGCCTCAGCGGCCTGGGCGGGGGTGCCGGCCTGCTGCAGGCGCGCGCGGGCCTCGGTGACGGCCTCGAGCGTCTGGCGCTCGTGGGCGGCGTAGCCCTTCACCGTCTCGACGATGTTGGGGATGAGCGACGCGCGCCGCTTGAGCTGGACATCGATGCCGGACCAGGCCTCGCGGACGCGCAGCCGGGCGCGGACCAGGCCGTTGTACATGACCACGATCGCCACGACGAGGACGACCAGTACCGCCACGATCAGGATGATGAGCAATGGCACGGGGAGACTCCTTCGCTACGGTGCATCCGTGATCATGGTATCACGGCGGCGGAGCCGCGCCGCGCGTTGGAGTTTTCTTCATCTACTCCCCGCCGTCTTTCAGGGATCTCCCTCTGTTGCTACGATCGAGGCGCGCCGATGATCGTATCGGGCCTGCGTGCGAGGGGCTGGGGCCGTCCAGGTCTAACCCGGAGGGCGCCGCAGACCCACCACTTCACTCACCCTGGAAACTCAACGTGACCATGCCCCGCATCGCCCTCGTCCTCTGCGCCGCCGCACTGGCCGCCTCCGCGGCATGCTCCGGCGGCTCGAAGAAAGCGGCATCGCCGACCGCCGCGCCGGCGAGTTCGCCCACGATCCAGGCTGGCGGCGCCGTGGCCTCGACCGTGCGCGATGAGGGGCTGTCGGTGCCGGAGATCGTCACCCGGCTGGCGCCCTCGATCGTGCGCGTGCAGACGGAGTCGGCGACGCTCGACATCTTCGGGCGCACCACGCCGAGCACCGGCGTCGGCACGGGCTTGATCATCGACACCGACGGGCACATTGTGACGAACAACCACGTCGTGACGCTGGGCACGGGCGATACGCCGGCCGACCACATCACGGTGACGCTGTCGGACCAGCGCACCTTCACGGCGAAGATCGTCGGGCGCGACCAGCCGACGGACCTGGCGGTCCTGCAGATCGACGCGGGCGGGCTGACACCGGCGGCGTTCGGCGACGCGGACAGGCAGCAGATCGGCGAGACCGTGGTGGCGATCGGCTTCGCACTGGACCTCAAGGGCGGGCCGACGGTGACGCGCGGCGTGCTCTCGGCGAAGGGCCGCACGATCGAAGAGCGGCCGTACGAGATCAACGACGCGCTCCAGACCGACGCGGGCATCAATCCGGGCAACTCGGGCGGCCCGCTGGTGAACGCCAGCGGCGAGGTGATCGGCATCAATACGGCGATCATCAAGAGCGCGCAGAGCATCGGCTTTTCGATCTCGGTGGCGCTGGTGAAGCCGACGATGGAGACGCTGATCTCGGCGGGCAAGATCGAGCGCGGCTACCTGGGCGTGGGCACGGTCGACGTGACGAAGGCGATCGCGCAGAGCTTTGACCTGCCGGTCGATCAGGGCATCGCCATCACGGCAGTGGGCGACGGGACGCCCGCGCAGGACGCCGGTCTCCGCCAGAACGACGTCATCGTCAGGGTGGACGGGCGGGACGTCACCAATAACGGCGACCTGCTGGCGATCCTGGCGAAGCACCGGGCGGGGGACACCATCAGCGTCGAGTTCTTCCGCGGCAGCGACCGCAAGACGACGGATGTGACGCTCGACGCGCGCCCGAACGGGTAGGGGCGGACGGCAGGTTGTAGGTTCTAGGTTGTAGGGGGACCTCGCCCGCCGCTACCCGCAATCGAGGCGCGTAGCGCCGCCACGTTCGGGTGGAGACATAACCCGCGGATCAGGCCGATAGCCGCATTGACGCCGAAACGCCGGCAGCGGATGATGGCTTGCAGCCGGCGCCCCGTCCGGCCTGCGGGATATGGAGGAACCGATGATCCGCTCAACACGAACCGTCCTGGTGCTGTGCCTGGCGCTGGCCACCGCGGCATTGTTCGCCGCGGCGTGCGGCGGCGGCACCAGCAGCAAGGACAAGACGGCAACGGCCGCCGCCAAGACGGCGAGCACGCCCGCCGCCGCAAAGGCGACCTCGACGACGGCCGCCACGAAGATCGATATCTCCGGCGTCGACGAGCTGAAGGACGGCTCGCTCGACATCGGCTCCGATGTCGCCTACGCGCCGATCGAATTCTTCGACAAGGACAACAAGCCGACCGGCCTCGATATCGACATCGCCAACGCGATGGCGGACGTGCTGGGGGTGAAGGCAAAGTTCACCGCGGCGGGCTTCGACACGCTGCTGCCGTCGCTGGACGCGAAGCGCTACGACGTGATCATGTCGGCGATGACGGCGAACGCCGACCGCAAGAAGGTCGTGGACTTCGTCAACTACTTCAACGCCGGCTCCGGGCTGATCGTCCAGAAGGGGAACGCGAAGGCGATCAAGACGGCGGATGACCTCTGCGGCAAGACGGTGTCGGTGCAGAAGGCGACGATCCAGGTGGACTTCCTGCTGGGCACGACGGACGCGCCGGGCGGGCTGGACAAGAAGTGCAAGGACGCGGGCAAGGCGGGCGTCACGGTCCGCCAGTTCGACGACGACCCGTCGGCCGTGCAGGCGCTGATCGCGGGCCAGTCCGACGCCGAGATCGCGGACTTCCCGGTGGCGGCCTACTCGGCGCAGCAGAGCACGGGTAAGCTCGAAGTGATCCCGAACCAGATCGAGCCGGCGCCGTACGGCATCGCGGTGCGCAAGAGCAGCACGCCGCTGAGCACGGCGCTGCAGAAGGCGTTCGACGCGATCACGAAGAGCGGCAAGTACGGCGAGATCCTGAAGAAGTGGAACCTCGAGGCCGGCAAGCTGTAAGCTTCCGATTCGTGGCGTATCATCGGAGCCCCCGGTCCTTCGCCGGGGGCTCCGTTTCTTCCCGCAGGTGGCCGGTGTGATCCAACTACCCGTGCTGATCAACTTCGACCCCGGCATCGTCTGGGAGTTCCTGTTCAGCGACGTGGTGCTGGAGGGGGCGCGGCGGACGCTGCTGATCTCGGTGCTGGCGCAGGCGATCGGCATCAGCCTGGGGGTGGTGGCGGCGGTGGCGCGCCACCTGCGCATCCCGGTGCTGAGCCAGGCGGCGAGCCTGTACATCTGGTTCTTCCGTGGGACGCCGCTGCTGGTGCAGCTGATCTTCTGGTTCTCGGCGCTGCCGCAGCTGGCGCCCAACGACTTCGGCTTCGGGCCGCTGCAGGTGCACCACGCGTGGTTCCTGCTGTCGCCGTTCCAGGCGGCGCTGATCGGCCTCTCGGTGAACGAGGGTGCGTACATGTCGGAGATCGTGCGCGCGGGGATCGAATCGATCGAGTCGGGACAGATGGACGCGGCGAAGGCGCTGGGGATGACGAACCTGCAGGCGATGCGCTACGTCATCCTGCCGCAGTCGGCGCGGGTGATCATCCCGCCGACGGGCAACGAGTTCATCGCGATGCTGAAGAACTCGTCGCTGGCGAACGTGATCGCTTACCCCGAACTGCTGTACGAGTCGCAGACGATCTACCACCGCAACTTCAAGATCCTGGAGCTGCTGACCGTCGCCAGCATCTGGTACCTCTTCTTCACAACGATCTTCAGCGTGCTGCAGGCGGAGCTGGAGGCGCGGCTGCGGCCGGAGGAGCGGCGGCGCGGCCTGGTGGCCTCTATTGGGCGCGCGCTGCGTCCGCCGGCCAGCTGGTACGGCGGCACGGGGGACCGGCGATGAACAGCGCGCCGATGGTGCAGATCCAGGACGTGCACAAGCGCTTCGGGCGCAACGAGGTGCTGCGCGGCGTTAGCTTCGACGTGCAGAAGGGCGAGGTCGTCGTCATCCTGGGGCCCAGCGGCTCCGGGAAGAGCACGCTCTTGCGGCTGATCAGCCATCTCGATTCGCTCGACAGCGGGCGGATCTACGTCGACGGGCGCCTCGTCGGCTACGAGGAGCGCAACGGCAAGCTGCACGCGCTCAGCGACCGCGCCGCCTCCATCGCGCGGGCGGACGTGGGGATGGTGTTCCAGCGGTTCAACCTCTTCCCCCACCTGGACGCGCTGGGCAACGTGAACGCCGCGCCGACCCACGTGCGCCGCATCGCGAAGGGCGAAGCGATCGCGCGGGGCACGGAGCTGCTGACGCAGGTGGGGCTCGCCGACAAGCTGCACGCCTACCCGGCGCAGCTCTCGGGCGGCCAGCAGCAGCGGGTGGCGATCGCCCGGGCGCTGGCGATGAACCCGAAGGTGATGCTGTTCGACGAGGCGACCTCGGCGCTGGACCCCGAGCTGGTGGGCGAGGTGCTGGAGGTGATGAAGCAGCTGGCGCACGACGGCATGACAATGATCGTCGTCACGCATGAGATGGGGTTCGCGCGCGAGGTGGCGGACCGGGTGATGCTGGTGGACGGCGGCGTCGTGGTCGAGTCCAACACGCCGGACGCGTTCTTTGACCATCCCCAGCACGAGCGCACGCGGTCGTTCCTGTCGAAGATCCTTTGACGTATTGCCGCTCAGCCGCGACCGGCGTAGAGTAAGCACCTCAGCCAATTTCACATCTGACGAGGTGATCGATGAAGAAGCGCACACTCATCGCGATCGGGGGGGTCGCCGCGGCGGCCGTCGTACTGGCACGCAAGGCCGGGCTGCGCGAGACGCTGGACTGGGAGACGGTCGCGAAGCCGGGCAAGCTCATCGATATCGACGGCTACCGCGTGCACTACGTGGAGGCGGGCGTGGGGCCGGCGATCGTGCTGGTCCACGGCTTCGGCGGGCAGACGTACTCATACCGCAAGCTGCTGCCGATCTTCGCGCGCGACCATCGCGCGATCGCGGTGGACCTGAAGGGCTACGGCTACAGCGAGCGCGACGCGCACACCGACCTGTCGCACAGCGGCCAGGTGGCGATGCTGCGGTCGCTGCTCGCGAAGCTCGGCATCGAGCGCGCCGTGTTCGTGGGGCACTCGATGGGCGGGGCGGTGGTGCAGCGCTTCGCCGCGACGCATCCGGAGCTGGTGGAGGCGGCCGTGCTGGCCGCGTCGGCCACGGGCGAGGAGCACTTCCGCCGGAGGATGCCGCCGGCGTTCCTCGTGCGGCCGCTGGCGCCTGTGCTGGCGAAGATGATGTCGTCGCGGATCATCAGGGCGTCGTTCTACAACCCGTCGGACCTGACGCCGGAGGTGCGCGACGAGTACATGCGCCCGATGCGGATCAAGGGGTCGATGGACGAGTTCGTGGCGATCATGCGCGCCGGGGCGTCGGACGCGCCCATCGATGCGTCGAAGATCACCATGCCGGTGCTGCTACTGAACGGGGCGGACGACCGGGTGGTGCCGCTGAGCGCGGCGCAGCGCATCCGGGAGCGCATCCCGCAGGCGCGGCTGGTGGTGATCGACCGGGCGGCGCACCTGCTGCTGGAGGAGCAGCCCGAGGAGTGCGCGCGGGCGATCCTGGACTTCCTGCGGGACGCCCATGCTGGCTTGACGCGCGAGCCCGTGACGGCCGAATAGCCACCCGCCCGGCTTGCCCGCCGTCGCAGGGCGGTGATACGCTGAACCGCTCGCCCCGATGGGTCTGAGCGGAAGGAACGTAACCCATGCAGCTTCTAGCAGGCCTCGGTCCGCTGGGCGTACCAGAGCTTCTGATCATCGCGCTGATCGTTCTCCTCGTCTTCGGCGTCGGGCGGCTGCCCGAGGTCGGCGGCGCGGTGGGGAAGAGCATCCGCGAGTTCCGGAAGGCCACGAAGGACGACGAGTCCGCGACGGACGCCTCGAGCACGTCTGCTTCCGCCGGCGCGGGCATGTCGCCAGCAACGCCGGGCGCGGCGGCGCCGAGCGGCGAGACCGTCTTTTGCAGCGAGTGCGGCACGCAGAACGCCCGCAGCGCGAAGTTCTGCTCGCAGTGCGGCCATGCGATCGGCACCTCCGTCAGCTGACCGGCCGCCGTCACACGTACCTGATCGACGCCGCCGGAACGCTTCCGGCGGCGTTTTCATCTCCAGCCAGTCCGGTCGCCGCGGCGACCGCGAACAGAAAGCGACGACCATGATCCGCGCCGTACTCTTCGACCTCTGGGGGACGCTGATCGTCGACGATCCCGCATCGGGCGCCGCGCGCGAGCACCTGCGCATCGAGACGACGCGGGCGGTGCTGGCGGAGGCGGGCTTCGACTACGCCGCCGACGACATCGCCGCGGGGTTCATGGCGGCCGGCGTGGCGCTGAGCGGGCTGCACGAGCAGGAGCGCGACCTCTCGGCGCGCGGCCGCACCGTCACGTACGTGCGGCAGGTCGACGCCGGGCTGCCGGACCGGCTCGACGACGCGGCGTGGCGGCGGCTGGACGAGGCGATCCTGACGCCGGCGCTGACGCACGGCCCCATGGTGATGCCCGGTGCGGCGGCGGCGCTGGCGGCGGTGCAGGCGCTGGGGCTGGCGATCGGGATGATCTCGAACACGGGCATCACGCCGGGCTTCGTGCTGCGCGAGGTGCTGGATGGCTTCGGGCTGCTGCGCTACCTGGATCTCACGGTGTTCTCGGACGAGGTGGAGATGTCGAAGCCGGCGCCGGCGATCTTCGAGCACGCGCTGGGCGAGATGGGGCTGGAGGCGGGCGAGGCGGCGTTCGTGGGCGACCAGCCGCGGCTGGACGTGTTCGGATCGCGCCGCGCGGGCCTGTGGTGCGTGCAGATCGGCGACCTTGAGGGTGATGACGCGGAGCCGCACGCGCGCATCGCCGCGCTGGACGAGCTGGTGCCGGCGCTGCGCGCGCTGGGGCTGGTGGGATAGCTGCGCAGAGCAGAGAGCAGAAGGCAGAAACTGGAGGCTGGAGGCTGGAGGCTGGACGACGCTATCCACAGATTTCACAGATGAACACAGATTTCTCTTGCTTTCTGACTCGCTGACTTCCGACTTCCGACTTCCCACTAACCGGCTACAGGCCGGGGGGGCGGAATCGGCGCTGCTCCCATCGCGCGTAGAGCCACACGGCGGCAGCGGTGATCGCGACCGGGATGAGGGCGAGCGCCGGGTGGATATCGAAGAGCACGACGATGACGTAGAGGTCGATGATGAGGCCGATCAGCACGGCGAACGGCCACATGAGGATGCCGAACATGGCGCGGCTGATCAGCCAGACGTCGAGGCAGCCCGGGCGCTCGTCCTCTGGCGGCTTCTGCTGCTCGTAGTACACCATGGCGGCATAGTATCGTGACTGGTGACTGGTGACTGGTGACTGGTGACTGGTGGAAACTGAGGCTCGAACGTGAACCGCGCCCCCGACCGCTCCGACGCCTGGCAGCTGCTCTGCGAGTTCACGCAGACCGAGGGGCTGCGCAAGCACGGGCTCGCCGTCGAGACGGTGATGCGCCACTTTGCCCGGAAGCACGGCGCCGACGAGGAGCTGTGGGGCATCACGGGGCTGCTGCACGATTTCGATTACGAGCGCTGGCCGACGGCCGAGGGGCACCCGTACGAGGGGCACAAGATCCTGACCGAGCGCGGCTACACGGAGGAGATCCGCACGGCGATCATGGGGCACGCGGACTACACCGGCGTGGCGCGACAGACGCTGATGGCGAAGATGCTGTTCTCCGTCGACGAACTGACGGGCTTCGTGACGGCGGTGGCGCTGGTGCGGCCGAACAAGAGCATCGCCGAGGTTGAGCCGCCGTCGGTGCGGAAGAAGATGAAGGACAAGGCGTTCGCGCGCCAGGTGAACCGCGACGACATCGTCAACGGCGCGGAGCAGCTCGGCGTCGAGCTCGATGCGCACATCGCGGACGTGATCGAAGCGCTACGCGGGAACGCTGGGGCGCTGGGGCTCGGGTGAGCGCGGGCGGCTGAGCTGAGGGGAGCGATCGGCTACCGCACAGCAAACAGCAAACAACAAACAGCAAAGCTTCGCAGAACAGAAAGCAGAGTGGAGAAAGCAGAGGCGCTTCACCGCACGGCCAAGAGCCAACAGCCAACAGCCAGCCGGCTTACCCGCCGGCGGCGGTGCGCAGCTCTTTCATCAGGTCGATGTTCGGGCGGTCGGGGCCTTTGCCGGCGCCGTCGAGCTTGAAGCCGGGGACCTCGAGCAGGAACGGCACGTTGGCGAGCGCGGGGTGCGCGACGAGCGCCTCGAAGCCGGCGCGGCCGATGTGGCCCTCGCCGATGTTCTCGTGCAGGTCGCGGCCGGCGCCGAGCTTCGTCTTCGAGTCATTGCAGTGCACGGCGGCCACGTTCTCGAATCCGATCTCGCGCGACAGCTCCTCCATGACGGCGGCGACGCCCTCGGCGCTGCTGAGGTCGTAGCCCGCCGCGAACGCGTGGCAGGTATCGATGCACACCTTCGCGCGCGGGTTGTCGATGCGGCGCAGGATCTCGCCCAGCTCGTTGAACTTGCCGCCGATGGTGTCGCCGTGGCCGGCGGAGTTCTCGAAGATCATCAGCGTCTCAGGCGGCGTCTCGTCGAGCACGCGCGCGGCGGCTTCGCAGATCTGCTCGAACACCGCCTCGAAGCCGAGGCCCTTGGAGCTGCCGGTGTGGAAGATGACGCCGATCGCGCCGATGCGGCCGGCGATGTTCAGCGTGCTGCGGAGCGTGCTCGCCGACGTCTTGAAGATCTTGGCGTCGGCGCTAGCGAGGTTCATCAGGTACTTGCCGTGGATGAAGACCGGCCCGATGCCCGACTCCGCCATGGCGTCGCGGAACTCGGCCACCTGGTGGTCGTCAAGGCGTGCCGTACCCCACTGCTGGGGGGCGGACTCGAAGATCTGCACGCATTCGGCGCCGACCTTCGCCGCGCGATCGAAGCACGTCGCGATGCCGCCGGCCGTCGAGACGTGGGCGCCGATCTTCATCCGAATGCTCCTCCGTTGCCGCGAGAGATGCCCTGCTGACACTATACGCCGGTGCGCGTCGTTGCGAACATGAAGCGAGGCCCGAACCTAACCCCCGGCCCCTTCCCTGGGAGGGAAGGGGAGCGGCGCCAGGAGGATCGCCGCGCGACGCGCCAGATGTCGAGCCAATCATCTTGATCCCAGTAAACTCTGCGCGCTCCGCGCCTCTGCGGTGAAACGGGTCACGTCTCGCCGTCCAAGAGGTCGCGATCGCGCGCGATGGACGTGCTGTCAACTTGCGGCAAACTGCGCGCCGGGCGGCTTGCGGCCGGAACGATCGTGCTATCATGAGTGAGGACGCCATCGCGTCGGGAGGATCGCTCTGGACACTGATTACCGCATCGACGTCTCGGAAGTGAACCGCAACATCGACGCGCAGGACGTGCTCGCGATGTTCTTCCCGCTGCTGCGCAAGACGCTGCTGATGGACTTTCGCACGAACGATGTGGACGGCGCGATGATCCGCGTGGTGCCGATGGCGAACACCCCGGAAGAGCGCTACCAGTCGCTGCTGAAGATGCGGCCGCGGTTCCGCAAGCCGGACAGCATCACGCTCATCCACTGGCCCAAGTACGTGCCCACCATCGCCGACCTCGGCGTCTGGGATCACATCGTCCGCCGCTACGCCGACACGGGATCGCCCGAGATCGTGCGGGAGTGCGAGCGCTGCTACACCGAGCTGGCGAAGCTGGAGCGAGAAGAGTTGCGCCGCGCCATCACGGGTGAGAACTACGAGACGATGTGGGGCCAGCGGGGCATCGCCGAAGAGGCGCTCGTGGCCGAAGACGAGAACGACGATGGTTTCGACGAGGACGACGACTCCGACGACGACGTCTTCGACGAGGACGACGCCTGAACCGGAGTTTCCAGCTTCGACACCAGATCTGCTCATGCCGATAGGCGGATGATCTCCTGACGCCGCTCCCGTGGTAGAATTGCCGCGAAGGAGGCGCTCGGAGCATGCACGCTCGGCAGATTGGCAGGACCAACCCGACGTCGCAGGCGCGTCTCCAATTGATCCTCGTCCTGCTCGCGGCGTGGGATCTGCTCGCCTTCCTGCTTGAGTTGACGAACACGCGGCTGCTGCGCATCGGCGGCATCGAGGGCGTGCTGGGCGCCCGCTCCGTCAGCGGCACGCTGGCCGTGCTGGCGATCGCCTACCTCTACGCCGCGCGCGACCCGATCCGGCACCGCTTCGTGCTGTGGCTGGCGACGCTGGAGCAATTCGTGGCGCTGTTCTCGGTGACCTTCCACTGGGCACGCAGCGACCTCGGCTTCGGCGAGGCGGTGGTGCCGATCTTCCTGGCGGCGGGGTTCCTGGTACTGCTGCTAACGAACCTGCCGCGGCAGACCGACTCGGCTTGAGCGACATGAGCCACGGGCGGCCACCAGCCGGCGACGGCCAGGGCGCGGCGGCCTCGCGCGAGACCGCGGTCGCCGTGATCAGCGCGTACGGCGCGTTCCGGCTGCTGCTGATCCTGCTGGCGGTGTGGACGTTCCTCGAGGGGTTCGCGCTCGTCAGCGGCGCGCTCAACGCGCTGTCGCTGGGCGGGCACGACCGCAACGCGGAGCGGATCATCGGCGCGCAGATGATCGTGCTGGTGCCGATCTACGGGATCCTGGTGTGGCAGCGCGAGCGCTACCGGCTGCTGATCTGGGTGCCGTACGCCGCGCAACTGGCGATCATGCTGCCGACGGGATGGGCGCTGCTGCACGCGGACACCGACAACGCGCTGCTGTTCGCGGTGTCGGCGATCTTCTTCGTGCTGCTGTTCTACCTGTGGTGGCACAGCCATCCGCTGGACTTCTACCAGCAGCCGGACGATGGGGACGGCGCCGGCGAAGAAGAGGACGAGTCGGACGAAGGCGAAGAGGAAGAGGACGACGAGGCCGACGAGGCCGAGGAGGAGCCGCACGACCGCGGCGAACGGCCGCGACGCTACCGCCGGAAATAGCCGGTAATGCGAACCTAACCTATCCCCCGGCCCCTTCCCTGGGAGGGAAGGGGAGCGCGGTAACGAGCGTGGGCACGCGCAACGCGTCGGCATCATTACACTAGCCGGTCATCCCGATCTCGTTCACGCATCGCCTGACGCCTGCAGCCGAGCGGCGGCGCGGGCAGCGGCTTCACGCACGAGACGCGGGGCGGCGCGCATCGCCTCGGCAACAGGCATGCCGTGGGGTGTCGCCGCCTCGACGAGGTCGAAGGCGCCGGCCGCGGCGTCGTAGCCCGCATCGATGCTGCCGGCGATCATGGCGACGGGCTTGCCGTGCTTGCGGGCGAGCTTCGCCACGCCGTCGGCCGTCTTACCGAAGGCGGTCTGCGCGTCGAGCCGCCCCTCGCCCGTGATGACGGCGTCGCAGGCGGCGATCCGCTCGTCGAGACGCGCGGCGTCGGCGACGATGGCGAAGCCCGGTGCGATGGTCGCCTGCGCGACGAGCATCAGACCGGCGCCGAGGCCGCCGGCAGCGCCGCCGCCGCTGACGTTGAGCAGATCGACGCCTGCATCGCGGAGTGCGATCTCGGCGAAGCGGCGCAGCGCCGTATCGAGCGCGCGGACGCCGGCGGGTGTGGCACCCTTCTGCGGGCCGAAGATCGCCGCCGCCCCCTGCGGCCCGCAGAGCCGATTCGTGACGTCCGATGCGACCCGCACGTCCGTCGACGCGAGCCGCGGATCGACGCCGGAGAAGTCGATGCGATCGAGTTGGGCCAGTGGCGCGCCGCCGGGCGGCAGTGCGGCGCCCGCCGCGTCGAGCAGGCGCGCGCCCAGCGCCTGCATCGCGCCGGCGCCTGCATCCACGGTGGCGCTGCCGCCGACGCCGACGATGATGCGCGCGGCGTGCCGGTCGAGCGCGGCGCGGACCAGCTCACCGGTGCCGTACGTCGTGGCCACGAGCGGGTCACGCTCCTCGGTCGACAGCAGCACCAGGCCGGAGGCGGCGGCCATCTCGATCACGGCCGTGCCGTCGGGCAGCAGCGCCCACGCGGCGAGCACAGGGCGCATCAGCGGGTCGTGCGCGGACGTCTCGATGCGCTCGCCGCCGCGCGCCGCGAGCATCGCATCGACCAGGCCCGGGCCGCCGTCGGACATCGGCGCCAGGTCGAGCTCCGCGCCGGGCACGGCGTCGCGGACGCCCACGGCGATGGCGTCGGCGGCCTCGGCGGCGGTGAGGCTGCCCTTGAACTCCTGCGGCGCGATCACGAATCGCATCTGGCGCGAGCGTATCGGGCGGCGGCGGATGCGGGAAGCGGCCCTCACCCCGGCCTTCGGCCACCCCTCTCCCACAAGGGTAGAGGGGCGCGGCGGTGGCACCGGCGCTCTTCGTCGGAACGATCGCGCACGCACGGTGATCTGCCGCGAAATTTGGCCGCTTCGTCACTTGACAGCGTACATATGTTCTAGTACGATCGCCCTGTCAGTCGAGTAGAACATGTGTACTGCTTGGAGGTACGGCATGACACGCAGAATCCGCGTCCGCACACTGGTGATCCCCCGCGCGCGGGCCTGCCCCGACTGCGGCGGCCCGCTCGTCCACGCCGAGGGCTGCGTCGTGTGCCCCGTCTGCGGCTTCAGCGCCTGCGGCTAGGGCTGATTTCACCGCGGAGGCGCGGAGGGCGCAGAGATCCCGGCTGGACGGGTAGCCGCTCCCGCCCGGACCTGTCCCCCGGCCCCCTCCCTGGGAGGAAAGGGGAGCGGCGGCACGGGGATCGCGGCGCGCGACACGTCCGCGCTTGCGCCGGAGGCGTCCGCTCCGCGCGAGACCGCTGCGGATCCGTCCGAGGCCACTCGCGGGCTGATCCGGTGCTGTATGATGCCCTCGATTCAGTATGGAGGGCGATCAGATCATTCCGCGCGGCCCCGTCCTTCTTCTCACGTTCAGGTCAGCTTCCGCTGCGCGCGTCGGCTCACGCATAGCCCCGGCCGCGACTGAGGCTGCGCCCTCGGCCGGAGGGGCGCCGTGAGCGACGAGCCCCGGGACCAGGTCAACCGCTTCGTCATCGTCGTCGCGGCGCTGGCGGCGATCTTCGTCGCGCTGCTGGTCGTGCTGCTGGCGTGGGGCGCCGCTTCGAACAGCATCGCCCGGCTCGACGACCTGGCGGGCTGGCTGCGCGACCACAACGACCGCGAGACGAAGGTCGTCATCACGCTCGGCGCGCTCGTGGTGGTGCTGGCGATGCTGACGGCGATCATCATCGAGCTGACGCCGTCGCCGACGCAGAAGATGCGCGTGCGCGGCATCAAGTCCGGCAGCGGCGCCATCACGACGACCGAGATCGCCGAGCGCATCAACACGGAAGTGCTGTACATCGAGCACATCGCCGGCTCGAACGCCATCGTCGCGGCGCGCGGCAGGCGCGTGGAGGTGGTGCTGGACCTGCAGGTCGATGAAGGCGCGGACCTCGCCCGTGCCGCCGACGCCGCGTGCCGGAGCGCCCAGGCGCTGGTCGAACAACAGCTGGGTATTGAACTGGCGCAGCCGCCCCGTGCGCGGCTGCGCTATCGTGAGTTACGCTTGCGACGGCCCGGCGGGACACCGCCCGGGGCCGCCCGCGGGCAGGATGCGACGGGATGGGAGCGCCCGCCCGTGGCCGCAGAGGGAGACCGTGACCAACGAAGACCAGCAGACGCATCTGAAGAGGCGCAAGCCCCGGCTGATTGAGCGGCCGGAGCCCGAGCACCTCGTGCGGATCCTCGAAGCAGTCCTGTTCGTCGCCGACGCGCCGGTGGAGATCGCCGCGCTCTCGCGCACGATCAACGCGCCGAAGGCCGAGGTCTCGGCCGCGCTCGATGAGCTGGCGGAGCAGTGCCGCGACCGCGGCGTGCGGCTGCAGCGCACCGGCGAGCTGGTGCAGCTCGTCTCGGCGCCGCAGACGGCCGCGTTTGTCGAGCGCTTCCTGGGGCTGGAGCACCCGCCGCTGACCAACGCCTCGCTCGAAACGCTGGCGATCGTCGCCTATCGGCAGCCGATCACACGCGCCGGCCTCGAGGCGGTGCGCGGCGTCGACTGCG